>ERZ1292623.2440-Hain-H51-01um-R1-2440-length-16642-cov-5_pt1 | contig 16642 bp, 16 predicted proteins | sample MGYA00564398_ERZ1292623 | MGnify/ENA primary metagenome ERZ1292623 (study PRJEB36523, sample SAMEA6512633) | groundwater metagenome | collected 2019-01-07 | study: AquaDiva: Metagenomics assemblies of 32 groundwater samples | reverse complement strand
AGGGGGTCCCTCTTCGACGCCGATCGGGGGTCCCTTTTGAACGCCGTTTGACATACGCGGACGCGAGCGCGATGCCGTACGCTCGGCTGGCGCAGACTAATAAACAATCGGTGCCGGTCGGACGGCAGAGGCATTTCGAGGCGCATCGAGCAGCGACAAGCAGCCGACCGATGCTCGCCCCCTGGCAAGTCAGCCTGGCCATGCGCACGATGCGATGCAACCTCGGCAGCGCAATCTCGATTTCGGAAATCGCGTCCTTGTGCCGGTTGTCGCTTTGCTATTTCGTGCGAGCTTTCAGGAACACGGTAGGGATCGCACCCTATGCCTGGTTCGTGCAGCAGCGCATCGTGCGCGCAAAACGCCTCCTGGCCGATACCGCGCTGCCCCTGGTGCAAGTCGCTCTCGAATGCGGATTCTCCGACCAGGCTCACTTCACCAAGGCGTTTGCCAAAGCCTCCGGCATCACCCCTGCAAAATGGCGCCGTCAGACCTGCAGGTGCTGAACTTCAATAGCGCGCGCGGCATGTCCCTCAGTCCTTGTTTTCGCCTTTCGCTTCTCGAGCAGCCGCACGACGATTAGCGAAGGCGAGCAGGGCAGGGTCATGCTCGGGCCGATTCCAGCGCGCGGAATCCCGCAGAACCACCACATCTTCAAGGTGCGTGAGGAACGTGTAGACCTTGTTGACGATGTCGATCATCAACGCCTTCATCTCCGCATCGGAGATTCGAGAGGTTTGCACCCAGGGAATCTCGCCATAGGGCGTGACCACCTTCACATCGCTGAAATCGCCGCTGAGGCTGTCCGGCACGGTGCCGGCGTGGATGTCCTCCAGCCGGGTATTGCGGACACAATGCTCGACGAGCGCCAGAGCGACCCTGCGCATTGCTTCGTCAGGCACTCTCTCTTCGGGCATAAATTCCTCCGGCCTGCCGAATAGGGAGCGTCGGTCCTCTCAGCCAATCCGAGAGGGTATCCCGATGCTGGTCTAAAGCGGCGCGCGCAGCTCTGACAGCCTCTCCTGGCAGAGTTCGTTGACGATCGTGCCAAGCACCTCAACGCGCTCGGAGAGGTATGCGAACTCCTCCTCCGTCATCTTGAAATGCTCGGAATGCCTGGCTTTCACATAGGCGTCTTTGAGCTTGTTGAAATACGCTTCCTGCTTGCGGGTCTCCCTCGGCCAGGCCTCGACGAGGCGCGCAGAAATCTTCTCCGCGCGCGTCCGGAGAAATTTGAGGTTGTGGCTATAGGGAGTGTAGAAGGTGTAGACGAGCAGAACGCAGTAATAGAGGCGCTCGCACGCCTGCTGGAGGTTATAGGCTGCGTCGGGAAATTGCTTGTTGTCGTAGAAGAACTGAAAGCCCATCCGCGAGGATACGGCCAGCTCAAACCACTGATCGAAATAAGCTTTCGCCATGTCATAGGCTTGCTGCGGCGTCTTGGGCCTGGGCTCGTGCAGTTCGCTGTTGTCGACCTGATACAGGGCGATGCCGTCGCGCGCGATGTCCATGAAGAAATATCGGCCATGGGCCAGACCGTCGTTCACCTCCTGCAGAGTGTGGACGATGAAATTCACGGGCGCCGTCAGTCGATGCAGGATTGACCACTCGCGATCCAACCGGTCGGCGGCTTTCTCCCAATATTCGATCCTGTCCGTCAGCTCCTTCTGATTGACGATGATGAGCAGATCGTAATCCGATTGATAGCCTCTCTTGGTGTAAGGCTCATCGACCCATCCGCCGGTCGCATAGGAGCCGAAGAGGATGACCTTGAGGATGCGGCCAAGCTTGCGCGGCCCGGTCGGTTCGCCAAGCGCATCTTCGAACTCCTCGAACAGGATTCGAACGATCCGATCGAGATCGCGCCGCTTGTTTGCTGGAAGGTGATCGAGTTCGGTTTTCATCGTCTCTTGTCATTCGGGTCAGGTGAGCGGGAAGCGCGATGGCTCGTCTTCCCAGGGATTGAAGATCACGGCGCCGCTGTGCCGCGTATCCTTGATGTTGCGCGTCACGAAAAAGAGGTCGTGCTCGATCGCGGTCGCGGCGAGCAGCGTGTCGATCACCGGCGGGGCCTGTCCCGTCCGTCGCTTCACCTCACCCGAGATGGCGCCCCAGCGGTAAACGATGGCGTCATCGACGGAGAGCAGCCGGTCGCTGAAGCGCTCCGCGAGGGCGCCGCGCGCTGCGATATAGCGCGAACGATCCGGATGGTCTGGCTCGAGATTGTGAATGCCCTTGTCATACTCCGCGAGTGCCAGAACGCTTAGGAACATCCGGTGTTCGGGTTGCGCCGTTGCCCATGCCTTGACGCTCGGCGCACCGTTCGGGTTCGCCAACGCGGATACGATATGAGTGTCCAGCAACCAGCCTATCACAAGGTGGCGTCCCGCCCGCGGTCGATCTCCCGCTCAAGGTTGAGGCCGTCGAGCCCGAGGCTCTCGAGGAACGGAACGAACGCCGGTTTGCCCGCATCCTTGGGCAGCAGCCGGTCCAGTTCATCGACGCTCATCACCACCACGGCCTCCCGACCGCGAACAGTGACGCGCTGCGGTCCCTCGCTCTGGGCGCGCCTGACGACCTCGCTGAACCGGGCCTTTGCATCTTCGAGTTTCCATGTGCCGCCCGAACCGGACTTGCCACGTTGTCCCTTGCGAATGGCCGTGCCCATCTTGCATTCTCCTGACTAGCTAGTCAGACATAGCTTGCCAGCCCTGGGTCTGCAAGCGGGTCGAGAGGTTTTGGATGGATTGCCAGCGGTCCGCGTCAGGGCTCGACATAAGTTTTTCCGAAATGGCCAGCGAGCGAAGCTGCCTCGGCAGGGCCAATGACCAAATCGTGCCTTGACCCGAGCTTGATCGCTTCGGCCGCCCGGTCGAAGATCGCCACGCAACGCTGATTGTCGAAACGGGACGTGTAAAGGATGCCGTCCGCCGACGTGGTCTCATGAATGACCCGGCTTACCTCCCGGGTTTTCACGTATACATCGCCGTGAAGCTCCGTGAATGAGAGCCCATGGGCTGAGACACCTGAGTCCAGGAGCGGGTAAAGTCTCAGCGCCCGTGTGGGCACCAACTCGCTGTGCAGGCGACTTTGGACTGCGGTTGAGGTGATATGGGGAATCGCCGGCAAGCGGACCAGAGTTTCGCCGAACGCCGTTTCGAGCGATCGTGCGGCATACAGAACCTTGTAGCTGCCATCGGGCGCGTCGAAGCGCGCGACCGGCGCGTCATCGAGCGGACCGAAAAAGATCGCATTGTGACCCCTGCGATGGATTCTATGAAGACGTGCGCCGGCGTTGATCCGGCGCAATAGCGCAGCCGCCATGTTGGGTCAGGACGTCCACGCTGTCGCGAGGGCGACCAACTGGCGAACCGTCTCCTGATCGGGCCTGCGCCGCAAGATTTCGAGCGCGGTTTCCGGCTCGCCGCCAAATCCTTCGAGCGGGGTGGTAAGCAGCATCAGCTGTTCCCAAGGGTTGGTGTCGTCAAACGCCTCGAGCACCCGTTTGAGATGCGGGACCGTCTCACCATTGATAAACTGCGCGGCGGGAAACCGATTTTCGGAACCATAGGGCACGCCAAGGATCTGACGCCGTTGCCTCTGCTTTTCGATCGCCGCAACGGAGACGCCGAGCATTTCCGCGACATGGGGGCGATCGAACATCCCGCCAGCACGCGTTGCCATGTCCTCGCGAAATTGGCCAGTCCGCTCGCGCGCCGCTTTGAGCGCCTCCAGATCGGCCGGCGCTTCCGGCGCGATGTCTCGCGGTGCGACGACCAGGGCATGGCGCAAATCATGAGAGCCCACGATGTCTGCCAACGTATCATCGCTTGCGGACTCCACCGCTTTGGCGATGGCAAGCGTGAGCTTCTCCAAGGCCTTTCGGCGGAGCGTGTCGGTTCCGGAAACGATCCGACGAGTGGTCGGTCGCCGATCCGATTTGACGATGGAGGCGTTGCTGGCCATGTCTGTCCTTCCTGTCCCAACAATAGGGAGTTTGACAGGGAAGACAAGGCTTCTCCGTCATTTTCTGATGACGGTTGATCTCGAAGATGCTAAGGGCAAACCGAAAGGATTTCCCGGTGGACGCTCCCATCGACGAACATCAGGTGGAAAGCGCCGCTGACCTGCCGAAGCTGTCAAGGTGGCTCTGGCGGCCATGGTATGCGAAATTTTGGTGGTCCGCCATTCCGGTCTGGTGGCTGGGAATGGCTGCCGTGACCCGCAGCCCTATGCTTGCCGCGTTTTACGGCGGTGCTCTGGCCGGCTATCTGAATGTCCTGTTCTTCCCGATGACGGCGCTCATGGTGCTGGGCGTCGGCTATGTGCGAGAGCGCCTGGATGAGTTCGTTGGATCGGGCGATGGAAAACCTCTGACCGATGAAGAGGAGGAAGCATTCCACGCAAGACGCAGGCAGGAAGAGGATCATCGCTTTCTGGATAACATCGGGAAGGGAACCGACATGTTCGACCCTCGCTCGGGACCCCTCTGGATTGGAAACCCTTTGAATCCGCTCAATGCAGGGTACATCAATCCGCATACAGGCAAGCACCTCTAACGCTTTTTGAAGCTGCTATCGCCGTCGCCAGGACTGCCGGCGATATCCGTAGAGAAGCTGCCCTTCGCGAGAACCGAGTTCTGTTCCAAGGACGTCAGCGGTCCGGTGATGTCGAACGTGGCGCGCCCATTGTCCGCGTCCTGGAGGTAGCGATTGCGCATGCCTTCGCTACCCAGGATGCGGTTCGACAATTCGCGAGAGAAAGTCGCTTCGGGATTGTTGGAGCGGGCAGCGGCCCGCTCGGCAGCCGCAATGGAATCGCGCACGTCATAGTTGACGATATCGAGCGAAGACTGAGCGGTCTCGCTGGTGCTGCCCGTATCGCGGCTTTCAAAGCCGACTTTGGCTCCGAAATGCCCTCCCGTGGTACGGTCCTTCCTCTCAATGGGTCCTTGCGGAGCCTGCCGCCCGCGACCCACAATGTTAGCGCGCCCGCCAGACGTTTCGGTATCGGTGACCCCGACGGAGCGGCCCACATCGATGCCTACATTGGTTCCCATTGCGACTTGGTCCTGCGCCGATCGTGACAGGCTCCTCTGCCAGCCGGTCTGGGCCATGATCGCCTGAACATCGCGCTGGAGGGTGTCGGCTACCTGCGGCTTCAGGCGCCATTCGCCCTTGCGGTCCATCTCGAACCCGCCGCGCAGCCAATTGGCAAGCATAGCCTGGCCTTCCGCGCCGCCGCCCATGAAATTCTCGATCGTATCCGGGCCCGCCTGCTTCCCAGCCTCGAACCGGGTGCTGGTATCGCTGCGCGCCGACCGGCTGAAATCCGTTCCGCTGGAGACGAGAAGGTCGTTGTGCGCAAAGCTGAAGCGGGCATGCCCGCCATTCGCGATCGCACCGAGCTGGCTCTCATTGATGAGGCCGGCCTTCCACATTGCACCCGCCGTCTCAGGAGTAAGGTTGAGGCTGAGGTCGCCATTCTGATCCATCGCGATCTGCCGCCTCGACAGCTTGATGCCGTTTTCGGCCAGCAGGTCTTGCATCCGGGTCAGCCGTTCCCGGTCGACGATCGAGGTCAGGCGCTCGTTCCGGGCGCGGTCGGCGATACCCCCGGCGCCACCTTCGGCCATGTCGACCTGATTGCCCGCGGTGCGACTCAACGCCTGGATGAAGCTGTCGAGCCGGGCTGCCTCGCGCGTCGAGACACCGGCGGCGGCAGCGCCCTCGGCATAACCGAAATTCTCCGACTGCCGCCGCTGCTCGCCGATCCGCGCTGCGCCTCGCGTGCCATCGGTCCCAACCTCACGCTGCGCATCGAGCTTGCCGGAACGTTCGGCAAAATCGTAGCCGGCCGCCTCGCTGGTCCGGCCATAGATGCTCGTGCCTTCGCGGGCAGCCTCGGCGCTGGCACCATCGGCGGTCCCGACCTGCACAGCGGCATTGTAGCGCTCGAGCGCCCCCACGACCTGCGCCTCATTCCTACCCGTGGCGCGCGAGAGCTGGGTGATGGCGGTGCTGCGGGCTTCGCCCGAAAGCGCGTTAATGAAGCCGACGCGGCGGGACGTTTCGTCGATCGAAAGACCGAGCATCGAGGCCGCCTCGCGCTGGCCCTGGTTGGCGCCGCTACGCCATGCCTGTTCGGTTGCGACGTTCGCGCGCTCGACGCCCGCGACGTTGTCGCCAGCATAGTCGCGCCGCCCTTCCATCGCGCCGACCTGGACCTGCGCCGACGTGAGGTCGTTCCTCAGCATCTGCTCCTGTTCCCAGCTATTGGCGATGAGCTTGGCGAAGGTCGGATCGGCTTGGGCCTCGCCGATCACGCCCGACGCCTTGAGCTGCGCATCGCTTGTCGAGTAGCCAGCCCGCTCGTAATGCCGCGTCGCCGCCTGCATCATCATGCCGTAAGCCCTCTGATCGCCAAAGGCGCGCCATTGCACGAGGTTCTGCGAGAAGGCGGCGAACGCCTTCTCACCGGCTTCACCTTCCCCAAAATAGCCCGTACCAAGGCTTCGCAGGGCATCCTTCTCGGCGAACTGATGGATCGCTGTGGTGGCGGCATTGGCTTGCACGGCGCGCGCAACTGCTGGATCTGTCACGTCCCGGCCACCCAGAGCTGGGGCAAGGCTTCCCATCTGGCGGGAACCCTCGATGCCGCCGAGCGCCATTGCCGTCCCACCTGAGGTGCCAGGGCGCTCGCCAAGGATATGGCCTGCCTCGCCGAAGACGCGATTGGCACCGAAGGTCGATCGTTCCCCGAAATCCCCGAAGCTCGATGTCGCCGCGACGCGAGAGCGGGTGCCCAATGCCGAGGCCTGCGCCTCCAGCGCCGCCGCTTGTCCCTCGGCCGTACCCATTGGCGCGGCGGCGGCCGTGCCCTGACTGGCCACGCCGAGGGAGCCCGACGTGAAGGACGTGAACACATTGCCGCTGAAGCGGAACACGGTAAAGACGAACGCGCCGGCAAGTCCGGCGGCGGCCGTGCGGAAGCTGCCGAAGATCGCCAGCGCCTTCATCGCTGCCGAAGGGGCGAGTAGCCAGGCATTGGCCGCGAGCGCGTTTGAGCGCAGCTCCGCGAGGGTCGCCATCGCGCGGCCGAGCGTGAGCTGATAGATACCGGCGTCGATAACGCCCCAGAGCGCCACGAAGACGAACATGCCGAGCGCGAAGCTCGCGACCCGCAGATTGATCGGCGTCAGGATGAACAGGATGGCGATCGGGATCATGAACAGCATGATGCCGAACACGGTGGCGCGGATCGTCGGCATCCATTCGTTCGCCACCGACATGGTCGCAAGGCCGTTGGAGATGACGGCCCGATTGGCCATGACTCTGGCCGCACTCGCCGGCGAATCCTCGAACAGCACGTCGCCCACCGTGTTGCCGAGGAGGATGTGCGTCAGGAACGCCTGAGCGCTCAGCGGCCGCCCCAGCATCATCTGGCCCATTTCGCCTAGCTGCTCCCGGCACCGAACCATCTGCTGCGCATTCTCCGTGTCGTAGCCGGTCCGGGCGCAGATCTGCTTGGTGTAGCCATCAAACAGGACCGGATCCGAGAGGCGGTCCGAGATATGCGTCCACGCCTCGCTGCAACTGACCGTCGTGCCTCCCTTGTCGGCTTCGGTATAGACCGTCGAGAAGGTGGCGGGCCCGGCCATCGCCGCAAACGAGGCGGGCAGATCGGTCGAGGTTCGAAAGAGCTGGTCATCGTCCACGCCATAAGCGGCCGACACCCGCGCCACGGGATAGCATTGGCGCACATAGTCCTTGATCGTCGCATCCAGGAAGACGTCGGTCATCGGCCCACGGGGCGAAACGGCGTTCAGGAACAGGTCAAAACTGTGCCCGCCGGCCCCGAACTCGATCTTGGCATTGGGATCGAGCGTGTTGTCGTCGATCGTCTCCACCATCGCCCGCTCGATCATGTTGGTCGCGCCTGCGACGAGCACGAGGAGGTTGGGAACCCCGCCGACCGGCTGATAAGCGTTGCGCACCCGGTCGTAGACATGGACCGTGCCGGTTGTGGCGATAAGCCCGACAAACAGGCCGACACCTATGAGAATCTGAAACCCGAAGGCGACCAGCCCCATGCCGGACCCGCGCACGCTTGCGATGATCGCGCCGAGTCCGATCCCGACCGTTGCGACGATCATCACCAGCGTCTCGTAGCGCGGATCTCCGAAGATCATCGAGACCAGGCGGAAGGCGTCCACTGTCTCGGCAAAACCGTCATAGGTGTGGAAGCTCGTTTCGACCGCCAGCGCGGGCGAGGCGAGGAAAAGGGCGGGGAGGGCGGCCAGAGGCCTAGCAAACCGACGCATCGCGGTCCGATCCTATTGATTACGGGCCGCAGCGCCGGCGGCGTCGCGGGCATCGCGGTCGCGTTCGCGCAGGAGCCCCGCGTAATTGGCTGAGAGGTTGGCCTGGTTGAGCGCGGCCATGTAGCTTTGGCGCATCTGCGCGCGCTGGCGCAGCACTTCATCCCTGAGATCGCGCAACTGCTCGATGCCCTTGGACAATATTCGCGTCTGGCAGACGTTTTTGTTGTTACCGTCGGTTGACCCCGCCACCGTCGCCCCGCGCTCGGCGTTCGTCACCGTGAAGTCGATACTGCGGGTGAGGTCGTTGAGCATCTGATAGGCGAGCGTGAGCGCAACCAGTTCGTCCGTGTCGCCGATCACCGAGTCGACGACGCCCTGGCGCACGCCCCATTCGAGCATCCGATAGACCGGCAGCGTCCGGACATTGGCCACGAACTGCCGCTCCTCGGCCGACAAGGCGGCACGCGTGCGGATCTTCGTGGCGATCGACTGCATGCGCTCCCGCGCCAGAACGAGCGCTCCCCGCCCGCTGCCGTCCTGCCCGCAGTCGGCGCCGGTCGGCGGGAAATTGAGCGTGCGGCGCTGGACGCGACCTGTCAGGAAATCTTGCGCGCTTTCAGTATCCTGCGCCGGGCACTGTGGAATGGCCGTGAAGAGTGGAACACGGTCGCCGTCATCCCAGCGCATATAGACGTCACCGACCCGCGCACGCATCACGCTCGCCCAGTCGCTGGCACCGACCCGCTGCGCGGCATGGGCGAGAAGCGAGCCGGTGCGGAAGATCTCCGTCACCTCCGCCGGGCAGTTCGCGAGCGCGTCCTTCAGATCCTCGGTGGGATTGTTGTTGTTGGCTTCGATTCTCTCGCGGCTCTGCTGATAGCTCTTGGCGAACCCTTGCTTGACGGAGCGATAGCCGGTCATCTCCTCAATGATGCCCGACATATTGTCGTCGCCCTTCGCAATCTGGACCATGCGGTTGGCGAGCCGGCAATCGTTGACCTGGATCGAGTTCAGGAAATTCGTCGCCGCTTCCATCTTCGAGATGATGTTGCCCATTTTTTCATCGAGCGTTTCCAACAAGTATTGAAACGCGACCGCCGGCGCCGCCTGTAGAATGCTCTCGAGCTTCTGGACCAGATAGTCCGGATCGAGGAACGACATGCCACCAAGGAACATGTCGATGCCGCCGCAGCCGGCGCGGACCTTGGGCAGGCTGACCGACATGAGATAGTCGTTATGGACATCGACGCGGCCCGACATGCCACCGGCCGTGATGTAGCCGCGCGTCTGGTCCTCGAAGCTGCCCGGGGAGGTATAGGTCACATTGTCGAACCAGCTCTCCGCCCAGCTCTGCGCGTGAGCGGGAGCCGCGGCAACGATCGTCGCGAGAAGGGCGATCAGCGAACGGACGATAGTGCGATGGCAAACGAGCATGGCGGACTCCGCACGATTTGGGATGACAAAGAAAAGGACCGAGTCCGCCATTGCTCAGCGCCTTCCTGAACGGGTCGCCGGCAGCCCCACGATGCCGGTGAACTTGGACATGGCCCGGACGCCGACGTCGGGCCTCACCCCCGTCAGCATCTTCGAGGCCAGATAGAGATTGCGGGCCAGATTGGCCGAATGGTCGGTGCCGATCGCCACCGGCACAACGCGCGTGTCGTCGCCGACCGGCCTCACCCAGGCGACCGGATGTCCGACCCAGGGCAGTCCGAGACGTCCCGATCGGATCATTGCTTCCTGGCCGCTGATCGTGTGTACCCGCCAGCCATAGCGCGTTCCCAGAGCCGTCAGCTTGGTCCAGAGGTCGCCACAGGGCACGCAGCCGGGGGTTGTCGTCATCTCGATCATGAACGCGGCGCCGTGTCCGCGCAGAGTCGCATTGAAGTCATCGGGAAAGTCCCGCGTTATCGGAACCCGCGAGAGCCACGCCTGCAAGGTCTTCGCGTCGCCAACCGGGTGGATCGCGGCCCGCATGGCGTCGTCGCGCGTCACGATCTGCGCCGCCGCAGGGCCCATGCCGATCACGAGGCCGGGGATTCCGAGGAGAATGAGACCGCGCATCATCGCCTCGGCTCGCTGGAGGCTTCCACGAGATCGCCGCCCAGAGCCCTCGGGTCGCTCGCCGAGACAGGGCCGTTGCCCAGCGCGTCGAAGAAACCCGCGTCCTCGCCCGGGCCGGTCATGAACTGCTCCGGGCGGATTTCGCCGCGCAGGAGACGCACCGCCTGATAGGCCATCTGCGCGAGGTTGGGATAAGCCTCGACGCCCGAGGCAATGATCATGCGCTGCTGGCTACCTCGCCGGATGACCATCGTCGTCGGTGTGATTTCTACTCCAAACCGCTCCCTGAGATCGGGCCGCTTGTCGATATCCATGAGCGTGACCTGCCAGCCCACCTCTTCCTGAAAACGCTGGATGATCGGCCACTGGACACGGCAATAGCCGCAGGTCGAACGCGAGAACATGACGAGCGCGAACTCGCCGGCATGGGCGCGCAGATAGGACCGACGAATGGCATCCTTCTCGGCGGTCAGCTCGGAACGGGCGTCACCGACCATCGGGTTCGCGGACTTCGAGTTGAGTTCGGGATATCGCAGCATTGCGATCTGGGTGACGCCCGCGAACGCTCGGGCCTTTCGCCGCGCGAAATCCTGGAGCCGCCAGAAATCCGCGACGGCATCGACCGTCAGCACGGTCGCTGCATAGTCACGCTGCTCCTCGATGAGCTTGCGGATCTTTGGCGGCGTCCAGGTCGCAAGCTCAGCCATGGGCGGGATGACCGGCTTCGCGAGCGCCTCCGGCTCCTGCCTCTCATCAGCCTTGGGCTTAGGGGCCTCGTACCACCAATAGCCTTGGTGCGGCCCCGACGTTTGGCCGGCCGTCTGCGCGCCTGCCATCGCCGGGAGCAGAAGCGCGCAGGCGACGCCGGCCGCGGCGAGTCTCCCCCCGCTCACAGGATGCGCTCCATCCGGGTCAGTCGCGCGATCGGCAGGAGTCCGAAATAGCGACTGTCGAAGCCGCGGGGATGCGTCGAGCCGACATAGACCATCCCGGCGGGAATGATCCCGCTCCACCTCATATGGTCGAGCTTCATCCCATTATGGGCTTGCGGAAGGCTGACGCCCAGCAGCTCCCCGTTGCAAAAATAGTGACCGTCCCTGCTATGCGGGACCAGAGGTGACGGCGTCTCGAACATCGTCAGGCGGTCGCCCGCCATGCAGAGCGCGTGCTTGGTGACGGACACCGGGTTCGGCCCGGCGATCGGATGATGAAGCGTGAACATGACATAGTCGCCGCGGGCAATCGGCCCCGGGCTCTTGCGCACCGCGAGGGCCTCGATCGACGGCGTCATGACCAGATTGACCTGCGGCACGACGAGCGCCGCGATCAGAGCAACCGGCAGGACGACGATCATGGCGCGCAAGAGCCGCTCGGGCCGTGCCGGCTGCTCAGGCCCCGGCGCCCCAAGCGCAATCGCCGCCTTGCGAGGCAATCGGCGCAGACGCGGCCACAAGCCGGCGATCGCCCTAGCGAGCGCCCAGAAGAGCCTGAGCATGGCTTACCTCCTCCTTCCCGCCGAGGCGGGCATATTCTTCGAACATTCCGGAAAGCGCGCTGTCGCCGAAGACGACATGGGTCGCGCGCGGGCTTTCATCGTCGCGCTCGCAATAGGCCTGGGTCGGATCGCCGGGGATCATGGCGAGCGCCGGGACCTGGGCGATCCCATGCTGGCGAAAGACGATCGGGTCGATGATGAGCTGGACGTCGCGCATTACGCAGTTCGGCCCCTCGCAGCCGGGATTGAATCGCAGGATCTGAGCGGTCAGCTTCGCCATCGGACCCATTTTCCTGAGACCGCCCGGCACGCCGCGGAATGCCATCACACCGCGGACCTTCTCGAGCTGGACTGCGTAATTGCGTAGCGTCGAGATCGGCATCGATGAGGACACGAACAGGACCGGGACCCAGCCCTTGGCAGCGGCTGCCGGGTTCGCCTTGGCGAGCGCCTGCTCTTCGGCAGGCTCAAGGCCCAGCGCCTGGCGGAGCGCTTTGGCCTGTCGCTCGCGTTCGGCCGCGAGGCTTGTCTCGCCGCGGGCCTGCGCGGCGCGAGCGCGTGCTTCCATGTCGGGCGCCGGGAGTCTCTTGTGCAGACCGTCGAACGCGCGCCTCTGGTCGGTGGGGTTGTCCGTGCGTGGAAGCCTGGGATCGGGCAGATGTGCCGCATCGTCCTTGCCGCGCGCGATCGCGCCTTCGAGCCGGTCCATGCTGGCCTGCCCCTGATCGGTGGCAGATTGCCGCGCGCTGTCCTGCGCGAGCGCGGCGGTGGCCGCGCCCAGCAGCACAAGAAGGGCGGCGCTATGGATTGACCGCTTTGAGATACGCATCAATGCGCTCCCCCATGTCGATTTGAATGTCGGATTGGGCGCGGGCTTCGATGTCCGCATAATATTCGGAGAGATCCATCTTGCTGAAATCGAGCGCCTGAAACTCTTCGGGCGTGAACCCTCGGCACATCGGCTTCTTGGCCGTGCCCCACAGATTGCCGTTGAAGGCTTTCAGCTGGGGGCGGCCCTGCTCCTGGATGATGCGGCCGAGCTTGGTGTTGAAGCAGCAATGGCCGCGGGCCTTCTGCAGGCACACCCCAAGGAAGCTCGAAGTGCAGTAGCTGCCGATCTCGTGGCACATGCCCGACGAGCGCAGCATCGCCGTCTCCATGTCCTGCTGGTCGCAGCCGGAGAACAGGAAATCGATCATGAAGTTGATCGCGAGACTGACGGCGAGCGAGGTCGGGTCGAGGCCGACAATCAGCGCATTGGCCCCCGAACTTGCCGCCTGGCTCGCGGTCGCGCCCGCCTTGAACGCCGTGTAGGCGGCCTTCATTCCGGTGAACACGCCCTTGGCCACCGCGATCTTGGTGCCAATCGACGAGATGGACGAACCCATCCCGTCCTTGACGATCTTTCCCTTGTCCTTGCAGCAGTTCGCGAAGGTGGTCGAAAGCCCGGCGGGCCGGCACCGGACCCCACGCCCCGAGAATATCTCGATCTTTCCCAGGCAATTGCCGTCGCCATCGATGCCGCCATCCGGCTCGGTGCCTGGATCGTCCATCGGCGGCTCTTCCACGATGGGGTTGGTCGCGAGATCCGCGCATTGATTGGGCGAGCACGCCGGGGGGCCGCCAGCAGCTTTCACAAGGCACGCATATTGCGGTCCGACCGGACAGCTATACTGGCCCATGGCGTCAGCGACGCAGTCGACCTCCTGGATCGGGCAGAGCCACGCGCCGCTGGTGGTGGAACGGCAGCTCGCCTGTTCGCCTTCATCGGCCGCATCGCCGTTGTTGTTAAGATCGGCCGCACAGATCTGTTGCGCCCGGGCGGCACTCGGGCAGGCGAGAGCGACACCCGCCCCGACCATCAGCGCGAGGGCCGCACCGCGCGGGTCCAGATACCAGTATCTCGTTGTCGGGAGGCCCATCATTGCACGCTCCCCGTGCAGACCATGTCGGCGCCGGCGAGACGCACCGTCTGCATCATCACCACCGCTTCGGGAAAATCGTCGAGGCATCCGCAGGCGGAGACAACCTCTTCGCCAGGACCTGCCGGGCATTGATTGTCAGCAGTGCAGGCGTGAAAGAAGGTGTCGTAGCCGGTCGGCACATTCTGTTTCGCGCCCACGACGCCATCGGGCGCTGCCTCGCTGTTGGCCTTGGGTGCGCGGGTCTTGCACACGGGCTCGCAGGCCGGCACCGAGCCGCGATCGGGAAGGGTGAAGGCCCGCGTCGATGTCGCGTAGCTTCCGTCGCTCTGGAGCGTCCGGTCGGCCAGCATCGTCTCGGTCGAATGGTCGATGATATAGGCGCCGCGGCTCATGTCGGGCTGCGAGATGTCATCGACCGCGCACCGGTAGGTGCGGTCCTTCAGGAAGAAATCGCGCGTGAGTTGTGTCGGGCAGCTCGGCCCGCCCAAAATGCGAGTCTGGGGGAGGGGGCGCAGCCCGGTCGCGACGCCGTTGATCCAGGTCTGCACACCATCGATCAGCTCGCTGTCGAGCTTGCATTGCGGATCGGAGGCGATCGCTCCGCAACCGTCGACGACCTGCTCCAGCGTCTTGCAGCTATTGTCGACGTCGACATGGACTTGCGCGAAGCCTTCGCCACCCGATGCGACTGCGACGCGCAGCCAGATCTCATGATCACCGGCGGTCAGATAGGGCCGTAGATCGAGGTTCGGGTAGGAATAGAAGGTTTTCTTGAGCTCGCATTTGCTCGGCGGAAGTCCGAGCGTGGTCCAGGCGGACGGACCCGAGCCGATCAGCTGCCCATCGATCCGCACCTGCGCCCAATCGTCGGCAAAGAACTCGGCAAGCCGTGCGTCGACGATGCGGTCGGGGTCGCTCACATGCAACGTCATGCGGAAGTCGATGAGCGTGCAGCTTCCGCCGGAGAGGCTGTTATCCGCCGGTGAGCCCATCAGGAAATCGAAGGACGAGCCGTTCTGTATCGTGGAATAGCCGCCCGAGGTTCGGCTGATGATATCCTGCGCGCCGGGCTTCAACACGGTCACCCGCCGCTCGATCGAGCAATGGCGATATTGGAGCGCGGTGCCCGTACCGGTCGCCGACCCCTTGAGCGCCTGGAACACGGAATTGCCTGTGGACGCGGCATAGGCATCCGACGCGATCGTTGCGGGATTGGCGCGATAGGCGGTCTGGGGAAGGTCGGGATTCGTGGAGCAGGCGGTGGATTGCGCTCCGACATAGCGGATCGACGGACCGTCGATCACGGCTTCGGCGACACCATAGCGCGGGTCGGCCGTCGTAAGCGCACCGATCATCCCTCCCCCAAGATCGCGCAGCACCGACGCCATGTTGCCCCATGCGAGGTTGGTGCCGCAGCTGTTGTTTAGGCAGTAGCAGCCCGCGAGCCTGGGCATGTCGACAGAGGTCAGCTTGAGCGCCGTTGCAGCGTCGACATCCCAGCGGAAGAAGCTGCAATTGTTCCAGGTGCCTGGCTCGCAGGAGACGACGCCATTCGCGCAGATCCCTGATACCGGCACGGGAAGGTTCGCCGTGCTGTCGACAGTCCCGTCGAGATCTGTGTCGCGCGCGATGGTGACCTTGCCGAGATCGCCGCTCGACGCCGGCTGCACCAGCACCTCCAGCATCGTCGCGGTTTTCTGGCACGCGATGTTCGGTGCGAACGTGCGACTGTTGTCGACGGTCGAAATCTGCTGACCGGCCAGTCCCGGCGTCACATAGTTCTGCTGAAGCGCGTCGCTATCGCTGGTCTTTGCGCGCGATGCTTCGGCGGCCGCGCGGGCGCGATCTTCCATCGTCTGCGCCCCGGCGGGCGACGTGTGCGAGATGGCCAGCGCGGTCGCCATGACGGAACAGGCGAAGAGGAAGCGCCGATCCCGTCGGGGGAGCGTTGCGGCCGCGCTGGCCGGGGGTGGAGCGACGCCGCCAGGGGGGCATAGCGGCGCCGCTCCGGTCCCGCGCGGAAGCCATCGGCCGTAGGGGCCTTGGCGAACAGACCTCCGGAATGGACGGCTGTCTCGCGCGGAACAGGGGGAAAGCGACCCGCTCATGGCACCGGTATCCCGGCGCAGCAGATCACCTTTTCGAAGAGCATGAACTGGGCGTTGTCCTTGCCCGGCGCATGCTTGGCCGAGGACCACAGCGCGCCCGGGCGGCCGATGTTGACGCACTTGCCGCCCTTCACCGGCTCCATGATCTGGAGCTTGTAGCGGGACTTGGTCCAGACGGGCTGCGGCACGAAAGAGCAGCCGTCCTCAGAGCTGATCGTGAGCGCGCCGAGGCGTCCCATCATGAAGACACCGCGTGCCGCGAGCCCCGCCCAGGCCTCGACGCTGTCGTCGAAATGGATGTCGCCGGCGATCGGATAGGTCGCACCCCACGAACCCATGCACCAGAACAGAGGGTCGACGACCTTCCCCGCAGCTGCCGCGGCGCTATCGCCCATGCAGGCGAGACCGGCGGCGGGATTCCCGAAAAGAATGCCTTCGGGCTGGATGATCGCGCCGAGCGTCCCCGACTGCCAGGTCGGCAGCACCTCGGTGATCATGGCGACGTCGAAGCCGTCATTCTCGAGGCACGGCAGGTCGGTAAACATGTCGAGCATCGCCCAGACCGGCGAGATGTAATAGTGCATCTGCGCGAACATCTTGCGGGTGTTGGTGCCGTCCGAAATGGATGACTGGCTCCCTTGCAGCTTGCCGCCGGTCGGTAGCAGGTCGGCGCCGAGCGCCATCATGCAGCCGGGTTCGGTCACGACATCGACCATCCGGTTCGGCGACC
>ERZ1292623.2438-Hain-H51-01um-R1-2438-length-16645-cov-9_pt1 | contig 16645 bp, 24 predicted proteins | sample MGYA00564398_ERZ1292623 | MGnify/ENA primary metagenome ERZ1292623 (study PRJEB36523, sample SAMEA6512633) | groundwater metagenome | collected 2019-01-07 | study: AquaDiva: Metagenomics assemblies of 32 groundwater samples | reverse complement strand
GCGGCCTGGGCGGCGCAGAGTGAGGGGCGCATGATTGCACTGATTCTTGCCTTGTTCGGTAGACCGCTAGATGCCGGGTACATCCCACGACAATATTGCGATAAAGACGGGGCGCTCGTGTGCTGCAACTCTGTCCCCGGCAAGCTGCATGACACTTCAAACGGACAATATATCCAATGGCGCTGGGAATGCCACCCGATGAAGCCATGTGCGATCCCAGTGTTTTGTTCTTGGCGAAGCTCGCGCAATAATTAGGTAGACGGCCGGCGCGAAGAGAGAAGGGGATCATGCCACTAAAGGCACGTAGTAGCAGTAAAAGACTATCAGCACTCACCCAAGTAATCGTACAGCACAACAGCCTATCCTATCTCTGCCCTTGGGTGAGAATAGAAACCAGCCTAGATGCAGCCATTAAATGTGGCAGGTGCCTTGCCGGATGTATCATACCTAAGAAGGGCTACGAATGCAGGGTATGCAGCTCTATCGTGACCCAAGTGGAACATGGATATCATGAGTACATAGGGTGTGAATGGATGATAACGCCACTTTAGAAAGGTATGGAAGATGGGATACAAGGCAGGCAGCATCGTTAACAAGGCTACTCGGGAAAGGATATGGAAGCTTGGTCTTACGGCCGGCGGCAGAGAATGAGGGGCGCAGTAAAGGGTAGACGCCTAGCCGGCGCAAAGAGAGAGGGGGAACAACATCTATGAAGTTTTGCAAAGACCCAGATTGCCCGAACAACCAATTCGATTGCATGGGCCTACATACCCATGGAACAGTCGAAACAGAATCTGTATCAGTTTACTCCCGCCTAGAATTCATTACCCATAGGCTCGCAGTCATCGAAGCGAAGATCGACTGCAACATTCGGCTGACTGAAATGCTGCTAGTCGGTTCACCCGCAAAGAGAGAGGGGGAATCATGAGTGAAAGAGAAATTGACCTAGTCCGTGCAGCAACACCTTGCCTCGATCAAATCGAAGGCTGGCTTGATGCGTATGATACGGCAAAGGGCGTAGGAATGAAAACAAGGCCGGTCGATGATGCTGAGAATGAGTACACTAGGAAATTGGCTGAAAATCTTCGCCAAGCGCTTGCGGCCTATGGCGCCGCGCGAAGAGAGAGGGGTACAACACCTCCTCCCTCAAAAGCACTCAGTTAAAGGATTAAGATCAATGTTTACGGAAGCACAGAAGGAAGTTAGACGCCTGCGCGCTAAAGCTTGGGGCGCAGCACATAAAGATAGGGCTAAGCGTAATGCACAGCTATGGAATGCCGCCAACAAAGAGAGGGTAAGACTCAATCATCAACTATACATGAGCTCACCAGAAGCTAAGCAAGCAGCTATCGCCAGTCAAAACGCTTTCCATGATCGTAACCCTTGGTACAATGCCTGGCTTGGAGCTAAACGACGATGCACTGATCCAAAAGTTCCACCATATCGCTACTATGGCGCCAGAGGGATACAGTTCCACCTAACCCAAGAAGAAGTAAAAGAACTCTGGAACCGTGACAATGCCATCGGAATGAAAAGGCCGTCTATTGATCGGATAGACCCAGATGGTCATTACGTCTTCGATAACTGCCGATTTATCGAACTGTCAGAGAATAGCCGCAGGAACGTGCCGCGTTCGATTGAGGCTAGGAAGCGTAAACAGTTGGTGAAGTTGGCTATGGTAGCAGCTTGGTGTAGGACTATTTAATAGTACCCATCTCTTCCCACGTTTCAGTGTCGTCAGTCGCATTGAGATGCCCGCCTGCGCGTGTTGTAGCGCCGTTCTAGCCTCTTCCCTGCTCGATCCGGCCCTAAGTTAGCAGTCTCTATGCAAATCGTGGGCCTAAAGACCTATGTAGGACCTACGTGGGTGAAACATAACTGTTAATAGCATTAGTGAATTCCCCCACTACCTAGGTAAATCCAGCACTATTTGATTTAGGCAGTTAAGCGGTCTCAGCGTGATACTGCGCTGTGCAAAAGGGGCAGACCGGAAATCCTGTCCACCGTGGCGGGGGGTGCGTTATTAGATACCACCCTCTCATATCGCCCAATATAATTTACTCACGCGCGAGCCGCCCATAGTTTCCACGTCGAAACTGTCTTACACTATTATATAGTGTGCGTGTGAGTTTACCATCCAGGCAGATAAACTCTCTATATTCGAAGCTTGACAAGTTTCCCGTTCTTTTGCGACGCTTGCATCTGTATGCGGCGGAGTTCATATATTCCGAAGAGGGCGGTGTCGGACTATCCGGTATGCGGGTGTTGTGGGAGGAAGGTGCGGTTGAAGACGAACATCGGGGTAGAGCAGGGTGACGAGTTCTGTGTGCGATTTTCTTGTCGGTGTCAGAAGGTGCCGCGGCGTTGGTGCATACGTTGTTGTAGGTGTGAGGAGCATTGTCGGTGTTCGTGAGATGCCTGGGATCTACTTAGAGCTCTGCGAGGGGTGCGACGGTTTGCATATCGTATGGGTGCCTAATGGTCGAGCCCCGTCTCTTCCTGGTGAGTGTCCTAAGTGCGGTGAGATGACCTATCAGATTGTGCCGGCGTTGAGTTTGATGCAGTGATCCCCCTTGACAAGGCGTACAACTTCGGCAATACTGGACTGGCTGGATGAGTTCAGCCAATTTGGAAATGGTGAAGAAGATTCTAGATCAGCTTGAGAGCGAGCGGGTGACCGGTGTACTTGAGGTGAAGTTTTCGCAGGGGGGCGTGGTGTACGCAAACTTAAATCGACAATTGATTTGACCGAGTAGGAAAGACGCGACCCTTGTGACGTAACAAGGGCGGCGCGCGAACTCGAAGGCCGCTGGGCAGAGAGCCCAGGTTGGGTTGAGGATGACGAGATGGTCCTCCCCACTGAGCTCTCTTCCCAGCGGTCTTCGCTTTTTTATGCGTGGCAACTTCACTAGAGATAGGAACTACAGTCACGGGGGGAATGGTAAAACGGCCGAGCAGGTCAAGGCGATGCAGGAGAAGCTCGTTGATGGCGTACTCTCCGGCGCTAAGCCTTATGACGCGGCGATTGCTGCGGGGTACGCTCCTTCTACTGTCGCCAGCGGCAGCGGCATCAGCGACCTTCGTGAGCGCATCCGCTGGGCGCTTGAGCAGCGCGGGATCACCCATGAAAAGCTCGCCAAGGAATACGAAGAGGGCCTCGAACTCGCCAAGTCTGAGGGCGCCAGAGACATCGACCTGCACTCTCACGCCCAGTACCTCAAGCAGTTGGGGTGGCTGCTAGGTGCAACCAACAAGCAGACAGCAGTCCCCGCCGTCGCCGTCCAGGTCAACAACTCCGTTCCAAATGGTCGTTCCTCCGTCTCCGTCAATGGCCAGCCTGTCGGAGGAGACGCTGCGCTCCATGAGCCTGGAGGACTTGAGGCTGCTACGCGAGCGGCTCTCGAGCAGCTTCAGCATCTTCGAGAAGATTTCCGGCGGGTGGAAGAAGAGATCGTCCGGCGCGAACCCGTTGACCTTCATGTCGGAGACGCTCGAACTCAAGACCCCTCCCCACATCCGTGAATGGATAAGCCTCCTCGAGACGCACAGGCAACTCGTCGTAGAAGCCTCAAGAGATCACGCGAAGTCGTGGACGTTCAGCTACTCGTGGCCCCTGTATCAGGTGCAGAGGTTTCTAAACCCCCATCTCGCCGCTTGCGAAGCACCTTGCGAAGCACCAAACCTTCTACTGGCAAAGGAGCCGATACACGTAGCCCTGATCTCCTACTCGGAAGACCAGGCACGAAAGAACCTGTCTCGGATACGCAAGCAGTGCGAGGGCAACCCGTGGCTCCAGTGGCTCATCCCTGTCAGCAAGAGCTTCACGTGGGACACGGGGAAACTGGAGTTTTCAAACGGCTCGACTTTGGAAGCCTTCGGATTCGGATCGTCGATCCGCGGGGGACACTACCACCTGGTGGTGATCGACGACCCGACAAAGGACCATTGGACCATGAGCATCACTGAACAGGAGAACTTCCTGTACGGCGTCGTGGTCCCCGCCGTGAGGCGTGGTGCTCAGCTCGTGGTCACCGGCAACCCGGTGGAGCGTCAAGACCTCCTGTTCTCGCTCGAGAACAACAAGGAGTTCGTCTGCAAGAAATACCCGGCCTGGAACGATCGCATGGAACCCCTTTGGCCCGAGCAGTACACGATCGACGATTTAAAGGCTAAGCAGCGGCTCATCCCGACGCACCTCTTCGCGCGCGAGTACCTGCTCAAGCGCGTCTCCGCCGCCGACGCTACGTTTAAAGAGGAGTGGATCCACTACTACCACAAAGATCAATTGAGAGGCATCCGACTCCTCCGTTTTATGACGATCGACCCCGCCCTCACCGCAGGTGGGGACGCCACCGGCGCTGTCGTTTGCGGCGTGGACTCCGACGGTGTTGCTTGGGTGCTCGATCGTCTTCGTTATCGCGGGGAACTAAAACAGGGCATCGATGAGCTCATCGAGATGATGGTTCGCAATAACATGGAGGACGGCTTCATCGGCTGCGAGGAATTCGCCTTCCAGAGGATATATCGCACCTACCTCGAGGAAGAGATCGCCCGCCGGAAACTCCCATTCCACGTAGAAGCCACCGGCCGCGACACCAGAAAGAGCAAAGCCGCTCGAATCGAATCCCTACAGCCGCGAATTCGTTCTGGGAGACTGCGTTTCCTCGAGGACGAGCACAAGCCCCTCGTCGATCAACTCCTGTTATGGGACCCGCTCTCCAAGACCAATGACGATGACGAGATCGACGCGTTATCATGGGAAGTCCCGCTATGGGGCGATGGCGTGGCCGACGACGCGCCGATCGTCCGCGAGACGAACCTAAAAGCCCCGCTGTCCAGATTTCGGGCGCAGACGTTCGACGAGTCGTTCGAGGAAGTCCGCGGCGAGAGGCAGGACCGTAATGTTTTGACCGCGTTGTTCGCGGACATGCGACAGGAGGCATAATGAAATTTTTGCTGACCATTTTCGCGGCTGCTATTTTTGGAACAGCGGCTCATGCCGATACCGGCAATTCCAGCGCCTTCCGCGTTGCGGTGGGGAGCGGCACCATCCCAATTTCCACGGCGATTACTTCTTACACGGTGGTTACGATCAAGGCGTTCCGATTGGATCAGCCGGAGACGGCCTGCTTCAACAATTCCAATACCCCTATTTTCCTGAGTTCAGCAGCGGCTTCGGTGGCGGGGCTGCGCGCTGAAGGCTTCATCGTTCTTTCAAGCGCCACCTTTAAGCTCGGCGCGCATCTTGGCGCCGTGACCGCAATGAGCGATACGGTTGCCGGCAACGTGCGATGTTGGCAAGGGAGGACTACGGCAGAATGAAGCGTCTATTTTTAGTAGTTGCAGTTTTGGCCGCTGTATTTGCCGCAGGTTCTCGGGAATTTTTTGCTCTTGATGTCACTAATAGCGGAACGAGTATTTCAGGCAATGCGGGGACGGCCACGGCGCTTTTGTCTAATGGGTCTAACTGCTCGGCCGGGCAATATCCGCTTGGAGTAAGCGCCGCTGGGGCGGCGGAGAGTTGTGCAAGCGCGCTCCTTGGAGTCACCGACGCATCGGACGCGACTGCCGGGGACGTCGGTCAGTTGATCGTTTCGTCAGCCGCGGCGACCAATTTCCCTGCGTCTGGGTCCTACGGGGATTTCGTGTCTATGTCGCTTACAGCCGGTGATTGGGATATTTCGTTGATCGGGGGCATGAATGATGTGGGGGCGAGTATCACCGTGGCCCTGATATCTGTCAGTTCGTCTACTGGCAACGATTCTAGTTCGATCACACTTGAGAATACTAGCCAGTTCAACGCTGCTGTTGATCTTAACCCGACGTATTTGACGATGGTCGTTCCGCCGTATCGGGTGTCCCTGTCTTCGACGAAAACCTACTACATGAAATATTACGCCACGTACTCGGTGGCGACACCGACGCTTCAGGGCAGGATGACGGCGCGGAGAGTCCGATAATCGCGCGCGGATAGATGGCAAAGAAAAGCAACGTCGCGCCGCTTGGCGGCCAAGAGATCACAACCTGGCTATCGCGTATCAAACGCGCGGAGAAGGTCCGCGACCGGGCCGACAAGAAGTACGGCTACACCCGCGCGACGAAGATGTACCAGAACGACTTCGCCTCCGCCATGCCGACCTTCCTTGACGGCTTGACGATCATGCCGATCAACGAGGTCTACGCCTACATGAAGGCGTTCATCCCGTCGGTCTACGCCCGCGACCCCTACATCGTCGCCAACCCGAGAGGATACCAGCACATCGCCGCGGCCAAGATCGCGGAGCTCTACATCAACGCGAAGTGGCGTGACATGCGTCTCAAGAAAGACGTGAAGCGCTGCATGTTGGACGCCGGTCTTGCCGAGGGATGGATGAAGGTCGGCTACTCGGCTGTGTTCGGTTCCATAGAGCCCGAGGAGAAAGGCAAGCCTGGACTCGAGCCGAGCGAGTACATCGTCGATGAGGAAATCTTCGCGGCCAGGGTGAGTTGGCGGCACATGGTCAAAGACCCGGATGCCGTAGACGGGATTCACGACGCCCGCTGGGTAGCCCAGAGGATCATCAAACCCCTTGAAGCCGTAAAGGCTTCCGCCGTCTATGAGAACACCGCGGACCTACAGCCATCCTTTGTCGTCGATGGCATGAGCGATACCGAGATGGCCGATCGCCGTCTCGACATGAGCGGAGAAGACGAGATCGCCTACGCGGCCCTATGGGAAATCTGGGACCGCGATACTAACCGCGTCTACACGATTTCAGAAGGCAACTCGAAGTACCTCAAAAATGAGAAGTGGCCCTACAAAATGGAGGGCTTCCCGTACGTTCTTCTGCGCTTCAACGACAACCCCGACGAGCCCTACGCTCCCAACCTCATCGACCCGTGGATTCATCAACTGTGGGAGAAGATGAAGCTCCGGGCGTTAACCCTCGATCACATCAAGCGTTTCAACCGCCAGCTCTCGATCGAGGAAGGGGCGATGACGCCGGCCGAAATAAAGAAGTTGGCCGAAGGCAAGACGGCTGCTGTCACCAAGCGCAAGAAGGGGACCGATGTTCCGCAGCCTATCCCGTACCCGCAGGTCCAGACCGACATCTACGCTGTCGAATCTCGAATCGACCTCGACAAGGACAATGTTTCCGGTCAGCCCAACGCGGTCCGCTCCGCCCCTCAAAAGACCCAGAGCCGAACCTTGGGCGAGATCGACCGCCTCATCGCCGCTTTCAATGCTCGCCAAGCCGAGCCCGAGGATGTGCTCGAGGACTTCTGCGAAGAGGTCGCCTACAAACTACTCAAGCTAAGCATGCAGTTCATGTCCGGTGAGCAGTACGTTAGGGCGACACAAAAGGACATCTCGGAGATCGCCGAGGCCCTTGTCGATCCAATCACCGGAGCCTCTCGTTTTGACGGTATCGGATTCAAGTTTTCGCGCGCGGATATCCAGAATCTCGAAGTCGAGATCGACGTGAAGTCGGGCAGCACGCTACCGCTAAACCGGGAAGCTCGCACGGAAGCCGTTTCTGGACTTCTCAAGCTGGGACCAACGCTCGGAATTCAGCCGGGCGGGAAGGTCTCTCGGACTCTCGGCAAGTCGCTGCTCTCAGAGCTCGAGCTCAAGGAAGTCGAACGCGCGTACGACGAGGAACAAGAAGAGATCGACGCTCGCAAGCAGCTCGACTTGAAGATGCAAGAAGCCCAACTCGATGAGGCCGCGGTCAAGATCCGCCACATGAAAGAAGCTGGTCCAGAGGGGATGATGGCCGCCCGCGAGATGGCGGGCGCCGGCGCGCAGCGTCCGTCAGGCGGAGCGCCGCGCCAAAGGGAGAGGCCAATATGATCTGCGACGGCTGCGGTAACGATGCGGCACGGAGAATCCGTTACACACGCCACGGGGAGACCTGCGATGTTTGCGGGGGACTTCCAGCGGACGTCGGCGCCCCAGACGTCTACTTTCGCAAACCATACCTGGACCCGAATTTGGCGCATCCCGACCGACCCAATGAATCGAGGCAGGGGGGCGTTTGGGTGACTTCCAAGCGGCATAAAGCCGCTCTCCTGGCCGAACAGAACCTTGTCGAACGCGGCGACAAGCGCGGCGGCGCCAGGAACGAGGACAAGTTTTTGCAGCAACGGGCCCGAGAACAGGGCCACGCATAGGAGATCACATGACGAATTTGACCCAAGACGCACCCGATAAAGCAGCGGGCGAGGCTGAGTCCGGCGCTCAAGAGCAGACCGGAGGGGGCCAGGACCCCGCGTTAGACATCGGAGGCGATAAGGGCGCTCAACCCAAAGGGACAGAGGGCAGCGCTGAAAACTTGGGACCAGACAATCTGCCCCCCGAGCTGGAAGAGTCGCGCAAGGCTCTTCTGCGGGACTACCACGAAAAGACGCAGAAGCAGGCCGCGGAGAGAAAGCAGTGGGACGAGGAGAAAAAGCAGCTCAAGTCGAACAGCGAGGTCTTGCAGCGGTTGTTCGAGGAGCCCTGGTTCAAGAAGGCATACGAGTCCGAGAAGGCGACCAGAAGCGGAGCGACGCTGTCGCAGGACCTCTCTGAAGACCAGTTGCAGGACTTCTCCGCCAATCCGCGGAAGTTCGTGGAGTTCATGCAGAAATACCTAGAGACTGTCGTCGAGAACAAACTCGCCCCTTCGTTGAAGAGAACCGCCAACGAGGTGAACGGGCTCAAGGCGGAACGAGAAAAAGAACGTCTGAGCGATGAGCATTCGGACTTCAAGAATGCGCACGACTCTGGCGCGCTCGACAAGTATCTGGAACAGGGACACGGCTACGAATCGGCTTACGCGATGTGGAGGCTCAAGCAGGGACAGAGGAGCCTTAAAGGCGAAGTCGAGAAGGAAGCCGAGCGTATCCTGGCCGCGCGACGGGCCGGCGCCGTGGAAAGAGGCGGAGGGCCGCGGGTCAGCGGAACTCACGTCCTCAAAGCCAAAAACCTCAACGACGCGCTCGACAAGGCATGGGAAGCGCGATCGAAGGGGATCACGGACTTACGCATAGAGCGTGAGTAACCAAAGGGGGATATAGCACATGGCTTCAGGAACGCTGTTTACGTACGGTCCAGCCAATGTTGACTCCCTTCTTGCCACGACGAAGTCCGTCATCGCGGACTCGAAAGAGTACCTCAACGACGCGATCTTCGGAAGTATCCCGCTGTTGAAATGGCTCAACAGCAAAGCCCTGGTCTCCAAGCAGGGTGGGGCGTCCATTCTGGTCCCCATCATGCAAGGAAAGAACACGACCTTCAAGGCTTACAGCGGGGACGACGTGCTAGACACGTCGGGGCAAGAAGGAATGACGATGGCCCAGTTCGCTTACAGGAACTACGGGGGCACGATCGTCATTTTCGGAGACGAGCTGCGGCAGAACATGGGGCAAGGCAAGCTCTTTGACCTGCTCAAGGCGAAGACGATGCAGGCGATGATGAGCGCGCGGGATACCCTCGCCATCGACCTGTTCGCGTCTACACAGGGCGCCAAGAAGGTTAGCGCCCTGCCGGTGTTGGTGGACACCACGAGCACCGTGGCTGACATCAACAGCACTACGAACTCCTGGTGGCAATCACAGGTGACGGCTAGCGGTTCGTTCGCGGCGCGGGGTCTTGCTGATCTCCGCGATCTGCGCGACGACATCCTGCGTCAAGGTCAGCAAGGTGTTGCGACGCCGGACTACATCGCCACGACCCAGCTCGTCAAGGAGTTGTACGAAGCGAGTCAGGTATCGAACATTCGGTACGGTCCTCGAGATGAAGCGAACGCGACGTTCTCGGGCATCAAGTTCGACGCCGCGGTGATGGAATTCGACCCGAACATCGCGACCGGAGAGCTCTACATGCTGAGCTCCGCGGCCTTGGAGTTCGTGGTCCACAGCGAGGCCAACTGGCAGGTGGGAGACTTCAAGGAGCCCACGGATCAGGACGTCCGCGTCGCCAAGGTAATCTGGATGGGCAACCTGGTCACCAAGAATCGCCGGCGACTGGGGAAGCTCACCGGCATTACCGCTTGAGGGGGGTGGGAGAATATGGCGTTTACTAACGTCAGGAGAATCCCACAGGGCGGTGGTATTTCCCTAATCGTGGCGGATTTTACCCACACGGTCGGGGCTGCGGATCAGACATTTGCGGTTGATGCGGGGAGGGTGTTGGGAGTGATCGTTAATCCCAACCTTACGGCCGAACCCATCGATCATACAAATACTCTGTATTCGACGACGGTATCGGGCGCTATCTCGACCATTACGATCTACGCGGAATCTGGAATCACCGCTGGAACGTTTATGGCCTGGATAGACAACGGGGGATAACATGCCATCACTAGGAGTATTCGGTCAGGGCGGTGCCGCAAAGCTGTACTTGCCGGTGCGGTGCGTGGCGGCGTCTTCTGCAACGCTCGGCTACGGCGTCGGATTCGCTCAGATAGCTGGTTCGTTCAATGGTAAGGAAGTTGCGCTTACCGCTTCAGGAACGGCCAACACGCTAACTGGCTGGGTTGGTGTCGCTGCCGCTGACATCGCGAGCAACGCATACGGGTTGGCGCAGTGCTGGGGAGGAGCGGCGAGCATCTATCTCTCGCAGGTCAACACGTCCATCACGATCAACATCGCGAATGCGTTGATTCCGGGGGCCGAGGCCGGCGGGCTGTTCTCCGTTGTCCCGACCTACCTCAACGCGGGATTCAAGTTCGTGCTCTGCTCGAACCCGCCACCGACGGTCTCGATGGCGAAGACGGCGAATTACACCAGTGGAGTGATCCGCTGTCTCTAAGATGAATAAGGCGCGGGAGGTGTCGTCGTGACGGCCTCCCGCGCCTATTTCTGCCTAAACTGCCAAACGCCTGTAGAGATGAAGACGATACAGGCGGGCGGGCATCAATCGCATCTATTAACGGAGTTGGAATGCGCGCAAGAAACTACGGACAGCAGTATCGTAAGCATGATGCGAAAATTCCGGGAAAAGGTCGAACAGGCCAGAAGGTATCGCCATCTATGGCGTGGAGCGGGTTTGTAGGTCTCAATGAGACTTCCTATGGCGGGATCATTCGTAGTGAGAAGATGATCTTCAATGAATTCATCGGTGAAGGCTTTGAGTAAAACGAAGGTCGTCATAGGCTTACCGACCGCTGGCTTTACGCAAGCCGAGGCGCTCAACTGTCTCTGGCTCCAGGCGTTTCACCTTGGGAAGTACCAGGCCGATCACCCGGAGTTTGAGTTCTACTTCCGGCCCGGCGGACGGATGTTCACGCCCATGAATCGCGAAAGGATCATGGCGCACGCGATCGAGATCAACGCGGACTACATCTTCATGGTAGACGACGACATGGTCTTCCGACCCGACATCTTCGAGCAGCTCTACCGCCATCAGGTAGACGTCGTCGCAGCGCTTGCTTTCACCCGCAACCCGCCGCATCTTCCAGTGCTCTATCAAACCCGCGAGGGCTGGGACCCTATCGCGCATCGAGAGTACGCGGGCATGGAGTGGATCATGAACTACCCTAAGAACCGTCTAGTGGAAGTCGATGCGGTAGGCTTCGGGTGTGTCCTTATCGACATGCGCGTGGTCGCCAAGATGCAGGCGCCATATTTCATGTGCTCCTCGGGAACCGGTGAGGACATCTACTTCTGCGTCCAGGCCAAGAAGGCCGGGGCCAGGATCTTCTCCGACACCTCCACCGTCATCGGGCATCTTTCCAACCCAATGATTATTGGCGAGGAAGAGTTCAAGAAGTTCAACGACCCCGAGATGATGGAGAAACTCTACGGGGCCTATCACAAGTACGGCGTCTACGAGGTCTCCAACTTCGAGCTGCCATTGGCGTTGAAGGAGACGGACAAAAAAGAGGAGGTCGTGCTCGCGACATGAAGGCCCTCATCGACGTCATAATCCCTTCGTTCGATAATTACCAGATGCTCGCCGCGTGCCTGTCGTCCTTCCTCGGTTCGATCGACGTTGCCAGCCGCGACATGCTCAACATTATCGTCGTCAACAACGGAAATCCCGAGATGAAAGAGGGCTTCCCGAAGATGGAGTGCGTCACGATCCACAACGCAGGTAAGAACCTGGGCTGGGAGGGCGGGCTTAAGTTCGGATTGCAGTATGCCAAGGCCCCCTTCGTCATCTTCGCCAATGATGACATCCGCATCCTCCAGGGCAACAAGCGTTGGTTCTGTGACATGCTGGCGACCTTCAATGACCCCGCTGTCGGGGCCGCTGGACCATGCTCCAATTTCGTGATGGGCCAGCAGAACATCTTCTTTGACAGTTTCCAGACCATGCTCGAGACGAAGTACCTCATCGGCTTCTTCTTCATGCTCCGCCGAGAAGCCCTGGAGAAAGCGGGCGGCGTGGACGACACCCTCCCCGGTGGAGACGACATCGACCTCTCGATTCGCCTGCGAGATGCGGGCTACAAACTCGTTTGTCGGCGCGACGTATTCGTATTCCATCATGGCGCCCAAACCGGGGAACGTGTACATGCCGGTTACTGGAACAGCCTCGATCAACAGGAGAGGACGAACTTCGCGATCATCAAGAAACACGGGATGCTCAAGTTCTGGGAGACGATAGTCGTTGGCTGGATGGAGCAGAAGGAACACCGGCCAGGTTTGACGTGTGAGGATGTGGAGGGCGATCTTTGCCGTAGGCACGTTGAGGGCAGCTCGGTCCTGGAACTCGGCTGCGGAGGTATTAAGACTGTTCCTAATGCGGTCGCTATCGACCTTCATAAGACGGGCTCGCATGTGGCTTTCGTCACGGAGGGCAAGGACATAAGCGTCGCTGACCTCGTGGGAGACGCCTCCCTGGCTCTTCCGGTGCCAGACGGAAGTCAGGACACGATCATCGCGCGCCATCTTCTCGAGCATTGCCAGGATACCGTAGGGACGTTGTCGGCATGGAACAGGGCGCTCAAAAAGAACGGGAAGCTCATCATCGCCGTCCCCAATAACGCCTTGGGGAACACGATCATCATGAATCCAGAGCATATCGTCTCATTCGTTCCATCGAGCCTACGCAATGCGGCGGCTTGCGCTGGTTTCGGCTTGGCGCATCTATACCCCGCGGTCAACGGCGTGAGTTTCGTCGCCATCTTCGAGAAGATCGATGCGCCGCACTGGGGGATCACGGACCCCAAAGAAACTCTTTTCCCGGCAGCCGCTCGGCGTGAAGTTGAACTTGAGGAGTTGGTCGCGTGATCGCAACAGCAGACGTAATTGCGCAACTCGGGACGAATAAGAAGCCGGGCAGCTCCGCGATGCCTGGCGTTCCCTACCAGAATATCCGCGGCTTGAAAACGACCTGTGCGCGAGACCTCTCCGAGGTACGAGCCAACCGTATCGCCGAGCTCGTCACCGTGGCAGGCAAGAGCGTTCTCGACCTCGGCTGCAACGTAGGGACGATCTCGGCGCGGTTGTATGAGCTTGGCGCCTTAGTTGCCGGGGTGGACTATGACGACATCTCGATTGATGTCGCCCGCCAGTACAACCCTGGGCCGAGCTATGAAGTCGCGGAGATCAACCTGGAGAATATCCGGGCTCTCGGGCATGTTGATGTCATCGTATGGCTCTCTCAGTTCAACTGGCTAGTCAAGCAGCGGGGGATGGACTACGCGCTTGATTGCCTCTGGGAGATCGGCCGGCACTGCGACACCCTGGTTTTCGAGTCGGCCGGGGTGGACGACGGCGGTGCCCCGATTGGCTATCGCCAGGACCAGATGCTCGGTCTGCTCTGCAAGAACACGATTTTCCGCGACATCCGCGATCATGGTCAGTGGAACGACCACTGGACTCCCCGCAACGTGTTCGTTTGCCGGGACCCGCTGGTTCGTCATGAGGGATTCTTCGCTGTCACGGATACTGGAGAACAGCGCGGGTGCGTCGTCAAGACGTTCCAGGCGCACCAATACGCGACGGAACTCAAGCAGCGCTCGGCGATGTTCCTGCGCCGTCTGGATCCTTCTCCGTACTTCCCCAGGTTCATCGAGGAAGGCGAGAACTCAATCACGATGTCTTGGGAAGGCCCGCGGGCGACATTCATCCCTGAGACGGATATGCAGGGCATCCTCCGGCGCCTTCGTGACAGCGGTGGCATAACCCACCGCGACATCCGACCGGACAATCTGCTCTACAACGGGGCCAATACCGTTCTGGTGGACTTCGCTATGGCGACGTTCCCCGGAGAAGTGACAAACACTTCTCACGACTTGGGCGGCGAGTATCGCTGGCCCCACGGATTCAACGACGAATATTCCCTGCTGAAGTCGATACAAAAATTAATGCTGTACGCTCAGGGGGACGCGCTGTGATAACTACCGAAGGTAATGTCCGAGTAGCGAGCTACTATGGGGACCAAAAAAGCGTAGGTCGCAACGACGGCGGCCCACTTTTTCACACTGGAATGTTGAGGGCAATCTTCGGTGCGGAGAACGTGCTGCACCTGTTCCCTAAAGGCGATCTCTCGTGCTACGGGAAGTTCGACCTTCATTACTGGGTGGACTTTGGCGAAGACGCCCTGGGCTTCACGGACTTCGTCTGTCCGAAGCCCAACGTCTACGTGACCTCCGACACCCATCTCGGATATGAATATCGCCTACAAAAAGCTCGCGAGTTTGATTTTGTCTTCTGCAACCAGAACAAAGCTGTACGGGACTTTGTTGCTGACGGCGTTGATCCTAAGCGTTGTTTTTGGCTGCCTCATGCTTTTGATCCGCTGGCTTATAGCCCTGGCGTCTTCAATCCGTCGCTAGGGGACTGGGACCGGGAGGCAGTGCCGCTCAAGCGCTATGACGTGTGCTTTATCGGCAACCTCAACGACCGCAACCGGGTCGCTCACCTGGACCGTCTGTTTAAGGAGTTCCCGAACTTCTACTGGGGCACTCAGCGGTTCCACGAGGCTGCGGAGAAATTCAACCAGTCGAGGATCGTCTTCAACGTCTCCTCGCGCAAGGAACTAAACATGCGCCACTTCGAGGCGCTGGGGGCGGGGGCTTTCCTGCTCACAGACAACATCCCAGAGAGCGAGAACGTCTTCACGGAAGGCGTCCACTTCGCCGGCTACGACGACATGGACAACATGATCGACAAGGTTAGATACTTTTTGGCGCACGACGAGGAACGCGAGAAAATCGCGCGAGCTGGTTACTTAGAGGCGATTTCCAAGCACACTTACTTACATCGAGTCCTAGCAGTGTTGGACACGGTCGGCGTCCCATTTGATCGCGAGAAGGCGGAGAAGCTGTTGCCGGCAATCCCGGCAGCTACACAAGAGCAACCGGGAATCCCGGTAGCTGCATAGGAGAAGAACATGGCTCAGCAAGTCGTCGCCGCGGCCCCGGAAGCGGGGAAGGAGTACAAGACGTGCAAGCTCGTTCTGGTCAACAACGGGCGCTCCGACAGCGTCCTCAAGATTCGGCCGGCACAACACGCCGCCGAGAAGATATTCCTCGATAACACTCAGGGCATCGAGCGCTGGGAAGCGATTCAGCGGCTAATGCAGAACAGCGCCAAGCGCGGGACGATGGTATCCAAGCCCGTCGAATACTGCCAGTTCCCAGACCTCAAGACCATCGTCATCACCGAAGAGGACATCCCTGTGGTTGAACTCGAGGGGACGATCCTTGTAGCACCGCCACAGGTAAAAAAGATCGGTGATATACCGATCCTTCCGCCCAGTGTGGTAGCCCTGGAAAACCGGGTTACTAAGATCGAGCAAGCGATAGGCGAGACCAATGCTCTGCTGACCAAGATCGCTCTGTCCTTGCCCACTACTCAGCCTACCCAGCCGGCAGCGCAAGTCACTGAGCCAAAATCTCGAGGGCGCGGGCGGCCGAAGGCTGAGCCGAAGGCTGAGCCGAAGGCTATCGTCCATGAGGTGCTGCGATGAGAGGAGGCTTGCAGACAGTTACAGCGAGTGGAGTCGTCGGGGTGGAAGACAAGCCGCTCGTCGTCTACGCCGTTTCCGTGGACAGCGGAGCCACGCAGAGCATCCCGATTCTTCGCAATGGGGACGCTGCCGGAGACGCTCCTTTGTTTGAGGCTGTAGGAACGGCCAACCGCAAGGTCCTCGTGCCTAACATCCCGGCAGATGGACTCTACTTCCCAACCGGATGCTTCGTTTCGCTGGACGGAAACGAAGGCTCTGACGGCGTGACGGTCTGGTACGAGATGGTCTCCACGGCGTAAGACCGTAACGGGAGGCGCACATGAGCACGATGGCGTTCTCGACGCTACAGGCGGAGCTCGCGTCCATGCTGCGCTTGGATACCACGGATACCAATCATTCCACGCTGCTCAAGCGCTGGCTAAACCTGTCAGAAGACGACATCCACAGTCGGCACGATTGGCCGTGGACGCTTGAACGCGAGATCGTGCAGACAGTGGCGGATAAGACGGCTGGGACCGTAGATGTGTCTGCCAGTGGAACGACTGTCACTGGAACCAGCACGGCGTTTGACACGACGCTAGACGTAGGCAAGTATATCCAGTTCTCGTCGTCAAACAACTGGTACAAGGTCACCGCGGTAGCTTCAACCACATCGCTCACGATAGAAATTGCCTACGTTGGCAGCACCGCGCTCGATGATGGGACCTACAAGCTACGCAAGCAGTTCTACAACGTGAGTGCCGACGTCGAGAAGGT
>ERZ1292623.2437-Hain-H51-01um-R1-2437-length-16658-cov-23_pt1 | contig 16658 bp, 24 predicted proteins | sample MGYA00564398_ERZ1292623 | MGnify/ENA primary metagenome ERZ1292623 (study PRJEB36523, sample SAMEA6512633) | groundwater metagenome | collected 2019-01-07 | study: AquaDiva: Metagenomics assemblies of 32 groundwater samples | reverse complement strand
TTATAAAAAAATAAAAATAAAAGATTTTGTAAAAAAAGAAGATTGCTCTGAATTAGCTGATGCTGTTAGAGAATGGGGTTATGGTCCGAGGATTGTTTATTAGTTTTGATTGAGCCTCCTCTACCCTTTAAAAATCAAAACTCTTAAATATCAATTTCTTTTTATTTATAAATGGACTATATGAATTACAGATGGTTTTATACAATCAATAACAAACTAGTTATTGGAGGAAAAAACAAAGAGCAAAATGAAGTTGTTATTAAAAATTTTTTAAGACCAGATTATGTTGTTGCGCATACGTCTGCTCATGGAAGTCCATTTATGATAATTCAATTCAGTAATCCTAGTAACCAAGATATTAAAGAAGCCGCTGTTTTTTGCGCTTGCTTTTCTAAAGAATGGAAAAATCTAAAATCTAAAAATAACAAAATAGCAGTTGATGTTTTTAGGGGCGGCCAAATTTATAAAACAAAAACAATGAAAACAGGGACTTTTGGGGTTAAAGGAAATAAAAAGACTCTGAATGTAAAACCAGAACTTGCTCTTTTAATTCAAAAAGGAAAGTTAAGAGCTGTTCCTAAGATTTCTAAAATAGAAAGAACTAGTTTTATTGAAATAAAACCAGGAGAATTGTCAAAAGAACAAGCCGTTGAAAAAATTCTTAGAATAATTAAAAACAAATCCAATCTCAAGATATCAAAAGAAGAGATTATGCAGGTTATTCCAAGTGATAGCCTTGACGTGAAAGTAATTTAAATAAGGTATTTAAGTTAATCTAGAGTAAAAGAAAGCTTGAAGTAAAAAGCAAGAAAAGTTATATAAATGACACTTATTAATTTATAGGTTATTAAAATAAAGAACTAGAAATAAAATGATAGATTACGTAGAAGAAATGGAAAATATGAGGAAAAAAATGTATAATTTAGCTGGAGCTAGATATAAAATTAGTTTAGAAGATTCAGAAGATATTTTTCAAGATATTGTTTTAAGGCTTATAAATGGAAATGGGAGTTCTTTTAAAGGGCGAAGTAAGTTCTCAACGTGGTTTTATACATGTTTTATTAATAGGTGTTTAAACCATTTAAGAGGATTAAAAAGAAGGAAAGAAATTAGATTATCAGATCTTGAAATGGATGTAATAGATATTGTTAATAATAAAGATGATTCAGATGAGGATTCAAAAGCTGAGTCATATAAAGTTCAAAAACAAGTCGATGGATTAGATACTATGTTTAAAGATATTGTTAAAATGCGTTATTGGGATGATATGAAATATAGAGAAATTGCAGAAAAATTGGATATTCCTATAAATACTGTTAAAACTAGATTATGGGCAGCAAGAAGAGATTTAAAAAAATTATTAACAGAAGATAACAAAAACGGTATTGTTAACCGAAAAGATGATAAATTAGACTAACTTGCTATTTTATAGGCGAGATTGATTAATTATTAGTTATTAAAGAAGTAGTTAATAATATAATTTGGAGTTTATTAATAGAAAATTGGCTGTCAGTAGGTTTCATCATAGTTGGCTTAACAGAACCACAAAACCAAATCTTAAAAAATGGCATCTCAAATGAAAATTCAGCTTGGAAAAAAAGGATTAACTGAAAAGTTTTTGGAGGAGATTAAAAAAAGATTCCAGGATAAGAAAATTAAAAATATTAAGGTAGACGTTTTGAGAAGTGCAAGAGAAACTAAAGAAGATATTAAGAGATATGCCGAAGAAATTAAAAATTTTTTAGGGGAAAAATTTAGTTATAGAATTTTAGGATTTAGTATTTTTTTAATGAAGTGGAGAAAAGTTAGATAATTTAGTTCTATTGTTAACTTAAATGTTGATAAATAATAAGGGCTGGCAATTTTGCTAAAATCATATTCTAGTTACTAGCTTATCAAAGATTCTTCTTATTAATATTAATTTACTAACTATTATTTCTTATCCCCCAATAACTTTTTTATCTTAATATTTAAGAAGTTCTTCAGCTCTTCTTATCATTTCTTTTCTTAACCCTATAAAAACCCCGCCTTTTTTAGCTTGAACATAACTAGACTCTCCTGGCTTTAGAATTTTATTTAATTCTGGAAGTTCTATGTCTATATGTGTAATTCTAGCTAATGATTTTCCCTTTTCATGAATATAAACATTCGCTTTCCCTATTAGTTTTTTTCCTTCTGCTGGACCTGACATTATTAAACCAAGAAGAGAAAGTTTATAAATCCTTTTTTTCTAATAAACTTTGGTTTAAGTGTTATAAAAAACACTTCTAGTTCCGAAAGGAATGACCTGTTGATAAAAATAATCTATGATAATTAATTAGATTAATAAAAAGGTTAGTACTCAGTATTAATTAATTAATATATTAAGCTAAACCAGTAAGATCTAGCTGACATATAAACACAACTTAATAAATTAAGTATTACAAAAATAAAAATGTCAATAAAAATATCAGTTGTTTACGAAATGCCTGCTGGCGAATATAATACTAAATTAGCGAATATACTCAAAACAACATCAGAATTTAAACAACCTGAATGGGCTTATTTTGTAAAAACTGGTACAGCAAAACAACGCCCCCCGCAAGAAGAGTTTTGGTATAAGAGGGCCGCAAGTATACTAAGACAAATTTATATTCATAATGTAGTTGGAGTTGGCAGATTGAAAACAAGATATGGAAGTAGGAAAAATAGAGGAATGAAACCAGAAAGATTTAGAAAAGGTTCTGGAAAGATTATTAGAATTATTTTACAACAAGCTGAAAATGCTGGTTTATTAGAAAAATATAATGAGCCTAGAAAAAGGGCTGGAAGAAAATTAACTGATAAAGGTAAAAAATTATTAGAGGATGTTAAATAAGATGGAAAATGAAAAAAATCAACAACACTATAAAAATTATTTAAAGTTAACAAAGAATTCTAATGATGACCGACTAATTATCATATATCAAGAAGATGAAGATGGAAATCCTGTTTTAGATTATAGAAATATAGGAATAATAAAAATTAGAGGAAATAATTCAAGAGTTACTTTGGCCTTTGACTCCGATAATGATTATAAATTTATTAGATATGAGGCATTGGAAAAAAATCCTGAAAGATCCGTTAATCTTAAAGAACTTGTTGATAAAAAGCTCTCTTGTTTAGAAAATAAAATTGATTCAGAAAAGGTAGATCAAAATGTATGAGAAAAGAAGATACCAAAAAAAAGTAAAGCTCAGCAAACAAGCAAGAAGGACAAAATGGGCTCCTGTTTGGGTTGTTTTAAAAAAATTTGGAGCCGGAAAAAGAATACACCCATCAACCATAACTAAGATTAGAAGGAACTGGAAAGTAACAAAATTAAAAATTAAACCCAGAAGAATGAAAAAACAACATTTAGGATGATTTTGATAAATAAAATATTAATATAAAATCAGTAATTCAAAAAATAGATAATAATTAGTAATTTGTAACAAGTTAGTAATCAGAAGTTAAGCTTAATCAACTAATGCTTAATAAAAATTATTATTAAACTAATACAGAAAAAAGATTACTTTTTTCTGTCTCAAAAATTCCTAACAAAAACACGAGGAATTTTTAATAATAAATGATAACTAATATAATAAAACTTTAAAATAACCAGTAGGATGGCAAAAAAAACTGTAGAACCAAAAATCATGCTTGAAAGAGAATACATAGTTCCATTAAGAAGAGAATGGTTAAAAGTTGCTAAGTATAAGAGGGCTAATAAATCTGTAAAAGCCCTAAAAGAGTTTATAGCAAGGCATATGAAGATTTATGATAGAGATTTAAGAAAAGTTAAAATTGATGTTGTTTTAAATAATGAATTAAGGTTTAGAGGGTCAAGAAAACCCCCAGCAAAAATTAAAATTAAAGCTGTAAAATTTGATAATGAAATTGTTAGAGTTGAGCCAGTTGAAATTCCTGAACATATTAAATTTTTAAGGTTGAGAGAAAAGAAAAAATTAGAAAAAATTGAAGAGAAGAAAGAAAAAGCAGAAAAAACTGAAGAAGAACTAAAAAAACAAGAAGTAGAAAAAATTGAAAAACCTCAGGAAATAAAAAAAGAGGAAGAGGAAAAAAAGAAAGACGAAATTAGTGAATTAAAGCAGTTAACTATGACTAAACCAAAAGAGAAACATGTTTCAAAAGATAAAAAAGTAACTACCCATAGAGTGGCTTTGAAGAAGTAAACTATAAGTTTTAAGAGCTAATTAATCTAACTTAGATAACCTACAGTTTGCAGGTCAATAAGACAAGATCCTAAGTGAATAGCTATTACTATAATCTCAAATTAGAGATTATTAATTGCTTCTTTGATTTATAAGTAATCAAGACTTAACAAAAAGATTTAAAAATTAATCTATATTATAGATTTAATGAAGGATAAAACAATAGAGATAGTGATTAACAAAGAAAATTGGCAAAAGGTTGCTTTAGCTGTTGGCGATATTAACCCAATTCATTATTTAGAAAATGAGGCTGTTTGTCCAGGAGTTTATTTATTTTCAGAAGTAGAAAAAATAGCTAGAGAAGATGGCAGGTTTCAGCCACCTTTGAATATTAAAGGAAAGTTCTTTTGCGGGGTTTATGATAAAGACAAGTTAATTTTAAATAAAAACTATTTGGAAAACAAATCTATTTTCACTTATTTTAAATATAATGATAAAATTGTAGAATTTGAGTTTGAAAAAATTTCAGAATGTAAAAAGAATCATGTTTTTACTGGAAAACTCGAAGAAGCAAGAGAGATACTAGAAAGCGAGTTATATTCTTTCAATGAAGCATTAGGAATTACTGGCAATAAAGAAGTTTATTCTGCATTTACTGTTGGTAGAGTGCTAGAAAAATTTTTAATAGGAAGAGAAGGTTCTTTACTTCAGAATATAGAATTTGATCATTACAAAGATCCTATTTTAGGAAATCTTTTTGTTAAGCTGGATATTAATAAAGAAATTAGAAAAAGAGGGAGAAAAGAGATTACAGATTTTTTTATCAGAGCTGAGGTAATTCAATTTAATGGAATTATTGGTGCTGGGTTTGGTAAGATTCAGCATAAAATAGTAAGAAGAGATTAATTTTGAAATTTATTTTTTCTTTAATGATAATAAGAACAGGGACCCCTAATTATAGAAAGGAAATTATTAATAAAAATACCAGTTAGTTATATAAATAACAATAAGGACATTAATCCATAGTTATGATAAAAAAAGCTATATTATTCAGATTAGTAATAAAATAAAAAGTCCTTCTATTTGGATTTTTGGATAATAAAAAATGAGTGAATTTATTTATTTTTCAAACAAAGCAAGAACCTCTGGAAACTGGCCAGATAATGACTTAATGAAAGCTGGAAGAATGGATATTGTTATTCATTTTATTATTGCCAGTTTATTTTTATCTCACAAATTAAGAGAGAATATAAAACTGCATCTAATTTTTAATGGACCTCCAAACCCATCAATGCATTTAGAATTTGTTTCAAATGATAAAATGCCAATCAGTAAAAAAGATGTTGGAGGATTAATTAAAAGAATGCTGTATAAATGTAAGAAAGATAAAAAAATAGAGGTTTTTCCAGGATGCTTTATTGAGAAAAAAAGTTTTGGAAAATTAGTTAGAGAGTTAGAAGAAAACGGGAAGAAAATTTATTTACTAGACAAAAAAGGGAGTTTTATAAGAAAAATGAAAGATGATGAATTAAAAGATTGTGTTTTTGTAATTGGAGATCATGAAGGGTTGCCTAAAAAAGAGACAAAAAAATTTGAAACAATTTCTATCGGAAAAATAACTTATTTTGCTTCTCATACAGTAGTTATTGTTAATAATGAGTTGGATGTTAGAGGGTTGTGATTTATTGTTCAGAGTAGCTAGGTATCAAAGTCATACTAAGATTTATCTAAATCTGTATATCAAATTATAATAATCTTTTTAAACATTATTTAATCTATTAATTTATGGTTAAAATTATCGGAAAAAGTCTAGAAGAAATAACGAATGATGAAAGAGAGGATAAATTAATAAAAATTGCTGAAAGGGTTCTTGGAGAAGAATTCAAGGTTATCAATAGTATAACGTACATTGCTCTGATACCTAAAAAAACAACTGAACTTTATAAAACTCAAATAAATGTTAGTCTAATCCATCTTATTAATATGATAGAAGTTAATAATCCTAAATGGATTGATTATGCAATAAGATTAGCAGAAGCTTATGAATCATCTGGAGAACCAGAATTTACTGTTAAAAAAAATTATGACGAATGATTTCTTATTTTAGTTAATGGCCTATACTATTTATTAATTGGGGTTTATGTGTTTTTAAATAGCAATTCGCTCTGACACATTGTCAGAAAACATTCTTATTAGCAATTGACCTATTTAATGATTATATTTAAATTATCAATAAAAATTGTAAATAAGTTAATTATTAATAAGTGAGAAGTTAGGTTTAAATAATTAAGGTATTTATTTTTCTTATCAGAAAATTAAATTATTAATATAAATATATACAGATTATCAATAAATTTATATGTTATTAATAAAAATTAAAATTTAATATGAAAATAAAGATTTTAAAAAATTTTTAAGCAAATCAAAATTCAAAATGAAAACTCTTAAAATCCTATTAACTGGAACAGTTCAGGGTGTGTTTTTCAGAGATTTTGTAAAAGAGAATGCAGATAAACTGAATGTAAGGGGATTTGTAAGAAACTTAAATGATGGGAGATTGGAAATTCTTGCTGAAGGAAGAGATGAAAATGTTAATATGTTGCTGGCTAGATGTAGAGAGGGTCCAAATCAATCTTATGTCAAAAATGTTGAAATAAAAGAATTAAAACACCAAGGTTTTGATAGTTTTAAGGTATTAAGCCTTTGAGATTTCATGAATCTAAGATTTCCAAAGTTTTAAGATTTTGAGTTTGTAGAATTTCTGGGCAAAATAAAAGCTAATTTACCTCTATAAATCTTTATTTCCACTCAGAATTAATGATTTAATTATTATTAAATAACTTATTGTAGCTAATCTCTAAGCAAGAAATCCATCACACTTTAATATGAGGATGAATTGCTTCTTACTTTTTCTCGCTAATTATTTCTTTTATTTATTATTAATAAATTTATCTGAAATTAAAGATCAGTTCATCGCGCAGGAAGCCACGATCTTTAGGTCGTGGAGGAGGTCACTTAATAAAAATATTTATCAATCCTAAAGAATGATTATGCTACTAAATACCATTTAGAAGAAAAATATGTTTTTCTATAATCCATAATTTTTTTACTTAAATCAACATAGAAGGCTCTTAAATTTTCTTGTTTTTTCTTAGGAAGTAAAACCATCGACTCTAAATCATCACATATTTTATTTAATTCTTTTGTTAAATCTTTAATCTTTGCTTGATTATCAAATTTTTTTTCTATATAATCTTCGATTGGCCCTTTAAATACAGATAAATAATGAGTTAATTTCCATTGATCTGAAGTTAAACCATATAGAAGTTTTCCAAGTCTAATTACGTTATTATATTCTAATTTATCTCTACCAATTATATGATTATCAATTTCTATTGTAACATCACAAATAAATGAAGCAAGATTGGGGTTTCTTAGATTAAATTCTTCAGGAATATCTTCCTCTTTACTGGCTGTCATGATGTCTTCAAGAAAGTAGGTTTTTTAAACATTATTATGTTACTATATTATTATATAAAATGGGACGACAAGAACAAATAATCAGTGAAAGAAAAAGGAAATTAAATGAATTAAGGAAAATAGTAAACCCCTATCCTTATAAGTTTTCTGTCAAAAATTATTCTGATGAAATAAAAGAAAGGTTTAATAAATTAAAAAAAAATGAAAAAACAAAAAATAAAGTTGTTGTTGCTGGAAGAGTTATGAGTATCAGGAATTTAGGAAAATTAATTTTTTCAACTATACAAGATTCTAGAGGAAAAATACAGTTGATCATACAAGACAAAGAAACTCATAAAAAAGATTTTGAATTATTTAAGAGGTATGTTGATATGGGCGATTTTGTGGGAGCACAAGGAAAGGTAATGAAAACGAAAACAGGAGAAATAAGCATTTTAGTTAAAAATCTAGAAATTTTAGCAAAAAGTTTATTACCTTTACCTGAAAAGTGGCATGGCTTAAAAGATGAAGAAGAAAGATACAGAAAAAGATATTTAGATTTAATTATGAATCCTGAAGTAAAAGCAATCTTTGATAAAAGAACTCAGATAATAAATGCAATTAGAGAGCTAATGAATAAAAAGGGAATTGTTGAGGTAGAAACTCCTTATTTACAAACAATTTATGGCGGGGCTTTAGCTAAACCATTTAAAACTCACTTAAACGCTTTAAACCTTGACTTATTTTTATCAATAAGTCCTGAACTATTTTTGAAAAGACTAATTGTTGGGGGTTATAATAAAATATTTACGATTTCAAGAAATTTTAGAAATGAGGGGATTGATAGATGGCATAATCCTGAGTTTACAATGATGGAAATTTATTGTAGTTATTATGATTATAATGATATGATGGATTTATTTGAAGAAATTTATGAATTTGTTTCTAAAAAGGTTAATGATTCAACGAAAGTAATTTTTAGAGGAAAGACAATTGACTTTAAAAGGCCATGGAAAAGAATGACAATGGCTCAAGCCATTAAAAAATATGCTAAAATAAATGTTAACAAACTGAGTAATAAAGAAATTTCGGATTTTGTGAAGAAAAATAAAATTGAAACTAAAGATGATGCTTGGGGTTGGAATATTCAGGCGATTTTTGATCATTTTTGTCAGGATAAAATTGAACAGCCAACTTTTATTTTAGACCATCCTCTAGAAACAACCCCTTTATGCAAAACTCACAGAAATGATAAATTGTGCAGGATTATAGAAAGGTTTGAGCCTTTTTGTATGGGAGCAGAGTTAGGAAATGCTTATTCTGAATTAAATGATCCTGAATTACAAAGAGAGTTATTGGAAAAACAACAGCAAATGTTAAAAAAAGGAGATGAAGAAGCAAATCCTCTAGATGAAGATTTTATTAATGCTATTGAAATTGGAATGCCGCCAACCGGAGGATTAGGATTAGGAATTGATAGAATGATTATGTTGCTTACAGGCCAAGATTCAATAAAAGATGTTATTTTATTTCCTTTTATGAGGCCTGTTGGTGAGTCTTTGAAATCTGCAGAAAAGAAAGGTGAGAAAAATGGTGAGGAGAAAGAAGAAGCAGGAGAGAATAAAGAAAAATGAAATGTGCATTTAAAAATTGTAAGAATGAGGTAGTTAGTTCAAAACAATTTAATGATTTAGTTATTAGAGTTTATCTCTGTACAGACCATTTAATAGAAGTCGCTCAATTAAGCAGCTGGCAAGATGGAATAAAATTTATCGAAAAGTTGAAGGAGAGAAAATGAAATATATTTTAAAAAAATCTTTAAAGTTTGGTGTAATGTTTTCTATAATCGCTATTCTTTTGATAGTAATTAACGTTATTATAAAAAATTCTGTAGACGATTTTGCAAGCTACCAGCCATTTATTTTTTTAGAAACCTTTACTAAAATCCCTGGAGAATCATTATTATCTTTTATTTATAAGAAATACTATTTATGTATATTTGAACCAGAAGAATATGCTTTCAAATGTCCTTCTCTAGTTTTATTAATGACTTATGCATATCTAGTAACAATATTTTTTTATTTTATCTTTGGAATAATAATTGGATTTTTATATGGAAAATTAAAAGAAAATAATCAATAGGTTTTTATAAAGATACTTTGATATTTAATTATGCAAATATCTCTTCCAATCACCCACGAACAAGCTCTTGAACTAGTAAAAAAATACAATTCTGATGAAAGAGATTTGATTCATTATTTAGAGAGCGAGGCTGTTTGCAAGGCTTTGGCTGAAAAGTTGGGCGAGGATAAAGAATATTTTGGAATGCTTGGCTTGTTACATGATATTGATTGGGGAATAACAAAAGATAATGTCCAAACTCATCTTACTAAAGCTCCTAATATTTTAAAAGAAGCTGGTTTTGATGAAGAATTTATTGAACTTTTAATAAGCCATGGATATGGTTTTGACTGTGCTAATTTGCAAGACAAGAAAAGAACTGAAAAAAAACAGTTTATCCTGGCTGCCGGTGAAACAGTAACTGGATTAATTCATGCTTATGCTTTAATGAGGCCTGAAAAATTAGAGGGAATGAAGGCTAATTCGTTAATGAAAAAATTTAAAGATAAAAATTTTGCTAGTGGTGTTGAAAGAGAAATTATTCTAGAATGTGAGAAATTAAAATTAAGTTTAGAAGAATTTTTTGAAATAGCTATCCGGGCAATTCAGAGTATTAAAGAGAAGGCAGGGTTAGTATAAACGATTCTTATAATAAAATTTAGACATATTTATAAATTGATTTTCAATAGATAGTATATGAAAAAGGAGTTGATTATAATTTAAAATGCCGAACATAATAATTAAAAACAATATAAGAAAAATTGTGAAAGAATTAGATGAGCAAAAAATTATAAGTAGCGTTGCTGAAGAAGTTGAAAAAGCTCTTGAAGAAAAAACAAAAGAGATTTTAAAAACAGCTATTAAAAGAGCAAAATTAAATCAAAGAAGAACTTTGCTTGCAAGAGATTTGTGATTAACTGTTACCAAATTAATAAATAGATGGGTTAATGGTTTATTAAACCAAGAAAAGATTAGTAAAAACGGCTTAACACTAAACTATATTTCTAGGTTATCAAAAAAATAGATAATAAAAATAAGATTATTAATAAAAATTAAATCAACAAAATCAAGAGAACTTCCTAAATCTAAAAAATTGTGGGCCACTAATTAGATAGCTAATTTAATAAATTAACGAAATAAAAAATCCAAATGAAGCCTGATAATAAAAACTGGAAAAAAGAGCTTGCAAGAGACTTTATAGCTTTAGGAAGCTGGGTATTTTATATTTTAGTAATCGCAAGGGCATCAATTAAACCTTATAGACCTTTTTTAGACCAAATCATTATAGCTGGTATTTTTTTATTAATTGCTGGTTTTTTGTTTAGGAATAATGAAAATTATATTTCAAGAGGGTTGATTTTAGTTGTTTTTACAACTTTATTCTACCAAAATAGAATTTATAGTTTTTTTGCTATTCTGGTTTTTATTGGATTGATGATAAGCTCGTATTTTATTGGAAACGACTGGAAAAAAATGATTAAAGGATTAGTTATAGGGGGTGTTATAAGTTTAATTGGTTGGTTGCTGTCAAATTTTTCTTACAATGGTTAATAAGTCTTCGAAACTTAAAAAAGAATCATTAAGATTAATAAAAAACCTCTAATAATTAAAACTAGATCTAAATACCAAAAAAACTTAAAAAAGAGGAAAAATGAAAGTTACAAAAATCCATTGGATTATACTTTTTGTGAATATAATTTATGTAATTTTATTTGGAATTCATTTTTTTCAGAGAGGAAATTTTGAATTTGTCTGGTATGTTTTCATTATGTTTATTTTGATAGCATTAGTAAGCTTTTTGCATTTAAAATATAATTTTACAACTTTAACTTTAATCGGCATTAGCATGTGGGGAATAGGACATATGTTCGGAGGTTCAACCTTACTTACAAAAGAAAGACTTTATACATTTGTTATTTTGCCTTTATTTACAACAGGAGACTCTACTGTTTTTAGATACGACCAATTAATGCATTTTTATTTTTATATTGTAGCGACGGTTATGGCATACCAGATTTTAAAAGAGTATTTAAAAAAAGACATTAAATGGCTTCCTGTAGCTGTTTTCCTGGTTTTTATAGGAATGGGAATTGGGGCTCTAAACGAAATTTTTGAATTTCTCACTGTTTTATTTCTTAAGGATACAGGGGTTGGTGGATATTATAATATTGCTTGGGATATTGTTTTTAATACTCTTGGGACTATTGTTGCTGTTGCTTATATTAGTTTTAAGAGAAAAAGTCTTAGTAATTTAAATCCGAATAAAAATTAAAAATGCCAAAAAATAAAGCAAAGGGCAGTAAAGTTGAACGTGAATTATTTCAAGTGTTTATAGAAAATAATTATAGGGCGGTCAGAGTTGCGGGAAGTGGAACAATGGAATATGCTGATTGTGATTTAATTGCTGGCAGAGCAGAAAAAGGCAAAAAATTTTGTGTTGAGGTAAAATCAAGTAAAAAACTATCTATATACATTTCTAAAAAGCAAATTGAAAACTTTATAATTTTCTCAGATATTTTTGGTTTAAAGCCCGTAATAGCAACTAGATTTAACAGAGAAGGGTGGTTTTTTATAAATCCTAAGTACTTAAAAGGCGCTGGAAAAAGTTTTGTTGTTAATATAGAAACAGCAAGAAAAAAAGGCAAAAGATTTAGTCAGTTTTTTGGATGATTTTTTAAGCGAGGTTTTGATTTATAGCAAAAGACAGAAATAATATTCTAATTTGTCTTTTGCTATATTCGGAAGACTTAAATAAGTTGGTAAAAATTTAAGTCTTATGTTATAGAATTTATTAATAATTTATGATTTGATAGGGCTGTAGAAGACTAGTTTAATATATTTTATAGTTTAAATCAACATAATCCTTAAAAAGTTTTTTATGAATTAATTATATGAAAAAAGGCGTAATTATTTTATTTATTGTATTCTGGATTGGTATTAGTTTAATTTCTGCCCAAGAAATTAATTTCAGCTATCCTGGAAATGTTATAGTAGGAAAAGAATTTAACGTTACCTTGTTTTTAATAAATTTTTCTGATGATAACTATGATGTTAAAATAGACATTAAAAATGGAAGTAATTACATTTCAAAAAGATTTTGGGATAACAGATGGAGAGAAAATAGTTGGATGGGCAATGCTATAAACCTTTCTGAAAAAAATAATGAAACCTTCAGACTAAATATTACTGAAAATTATGAAGGTTTAAATAACTTTTCTATAAAAATAAGAAACTCTTTTAATAAAGAATTTAAGTTTTTTTATTTATTAAATATTACCAATTACCATAATTCTTCATCAAATAGCTTTCAAAACAATTCTAATAACTCTCAAAATAAAGGAATTTTTTACAATTTAAGTTGGAGTGAAGAAGATATTGTAAATAATGATGAGTTTAAAATTAAAGTTGCGGTTTTTAATCTAGAAGATAAAGAATATGATGTAAAGTTATGGATTGAAACTGATAAAGTAATTTCAGAGAGATATGATGAAAAAAATAATGAATGGAAATCCGGAATATATTACATAAACGGTTTTTTTAAAGGCCCTGGAAATAAAAACGAAAAAATTAAAATAAGGATTGGTGAGGATAATGTAAATTTTACAGGAGAGGCTAATTTGCTTTTTAGAATTAGAGATGAATCTGAAATAAGTTATAAAATTAATATTTCTGAAAAGAATAATAATAAAAATCGGAATGTTAATCAGCAAAGAATTGATGAAAATAAACAAGAAAATAAAGAAAAGAATGAAACATTGACAGATGCTAAACTTACAGCAAATATTATAAGATTAGGAAAAATAGTAAACAATGAAACTGAAAAAACAGAAAATATAAATACTAACTATATTGTCTACGAATCAAAAACAGAAATAATAAAAAAATACTCTGTTTATGGATTTGCACTTTTATGCGTTGGGTTATGTATTTTGATTGTATGGAGGAAAATGTAGTTGAATTTCACTTAATTTAAATGAGGTGGCATTAATAAATAAAAATGGATCAAAATCTTAGCAAACTTAGCCTTTTTCATAAAAAATTAATAAAGCTTAACATCACTAATCACGATTAAAATCAATAAAAATAATTAACTAATAACAAATAAATAGCTATAATTATAAACCGTCAAAAATTTGATTAATTAACAATATAAAAAATTATTGAAATAAAAATGCCAGAAAACATAGTAAATCAAAGATTTCCTAGCCCGTCATTTTACAGACTAGGAAAAGAATAAAATGACAGAAATAAAAGCTTTATTTATTTTTGAAATATTGGGAAAGCCCGCAGAACATATTAAAAAAAGCCTTGAAGAGCTTATAGATAAACTTGGAAAGCAAAAAGGAATTCAAATAATAAAAAAACAAATTCACGAACCTAAAAAACTTGATGAAGAAAGTAAAAAAGGCAAGACTATTGTTGGAGAAGGATTATTTACAACTTTCGCAGAAGTTGAACTTATTACAGAAAATGTTAACATAATGCTTGCTATTGTTTTGAACATGCTTCCAGCTCATGTTGAAATAATTGAGCCTAGTGAATATAGTTTTAAAAATTTTGAATTAAGTTCTTTATTAACAGAATTAACAGTAAAAATCCATAAATATGACGAAATTGCCAAAGTATTAATGTTTGAGAGAAAAAACATTTTAGATAAATTAAGTGAGACTGAAGAAAGAGTTAGGGAGTTAGAAAAAGAGATTAAGGAGAAGAAAAATGCATAATCTTGTAATTATTAACCAAATAAATAATTAAAGCTGTCTGTTGCTTGTTATCTTAATTAAAAATAATTTATTTAGCTCAGTTTGCTATTATTTATTATCTTTTATTTTTATTAAAGTAGTTACTAAACCCTATCCAACCTTCCAGCAACTTCTTCGGAAGGTTCAGTCCTCTTCTTAAATCTCTCAGACTTTTCTCTTAAAATTTCTTCTGGAGATTTTAATTTCTGTCTTTTTCTTATTTTCCAGATTATATATATGATTATTAAAAATAAAATTATTAATAAGATAATTCCGATTATCTTAGATAAATTTGATTTTTTTTGTTCAATGCATGAGCCAATACAACAAGGGCCTTCTAAACTACTTACTGTTTCTCCATTGCAAATCTCACTCTCTTCACACAAAATACCTATTTGTGAACAATTTAAACTGCTTTCTTTTTTAGCATCTTTAATTTTAACCTCTGATTTGTTGGTTGTTACATTAAAGAAAACTGGAAGATAAAAAACGGTTTCTGAAGATTCTGCTTTTATCTGGCCTTCTAACTTTTTTCCCTCTGTTTTTGATACTGATATTGTTAAATTAATAACCCGTGTTTTATTTGGCTCTAACAACCCTATATTTTTTGGGTTTATTATTGCATCCAAATTACTAGATAGCGTTAAATTTTCTATTTTTTTGTTTCCTGTATTTCTTATTATTACCGTAAAATAATATTTAGCTTCAATCGTTATTGTTCCTTCTAAGATATAGGGAATAAATTCTAGTTTTAATTCTCTTGTTTCATTTATCTTTTTTATCAGAAAGACAGGAATTTCATAACCATTAATGATTATTTTTGATTGTTGAGGAAGTAATTCTGGAAGTTTAAATTTAATAGTTTCTTCAACTTGTTCTATTAAGGATAAATTTTTAGTTTCTCCTGTTGTTTCAAACTTTGCTGTTAAAGGAGTATTTCCATATAAACTTTTAACTTTAACTGAAAAATCTTTATTTGGAATAATAAATCCAGGATTAAATGATAGATCAGAAGTATTTTTGAATTCTACTTTAATTGGTTTTATTATAGTATCCGGATTTATTTCTCCTCTCTCTAAATAACTAGTATCCTGAATTCTAAAACTATAGTTTCCTGGTTGTTTTGGCAAGATAGCATAAAAATAATAAATATTATTCTGTTTTGTTAGATCCTTAATAACAGGCTCTGGATGCGCTTTTCCATCTTTGTATATAAAAATATTATCTGAGATTAAAGAAATAAAATTTCCAGTTATCTTAGCTTGAAGAGTCTCTTGCGGCTGATAAGAGTCTTTTGAAAAGGTTATTTCTATGGCTGAAATTGATGGCAGCATGAATAGAAATAAAATTGCCAATAAAAATATCAAAAATACTTTCAGCTCTTTTTTCAGTTTCATGTAATAAAATAAGAATTAAGATTAATAAATGTTTAGATATTTATTTTCTATAATAAGTTTTTTAATACCAAGATTAATTAAAAAGATTAGTGAAGATTGGTTTACAAAAACTGAGAGAATGGTAAAATTAGTTTTAGATGAGTTATTTACTTATCTCTCTCAATCTTTTCATAGTTTCTTCGAATTCTTTATCTTTCTCTCCTGCTCTTGGAGTTGCTCTCTGCATTATTCTTTGTTGAGAAGCAAATGGTGGAGAAAACGGACGAGTGATGGGAAAAGTTGCTCCGGGGGGCCTTGAAAAAGGCTTTTGCTTTCCAACTTTATAATCACTTTTATATTTAAAAATCCAAATTTTCAATTGATTTCTAAAAAGAATTGCTAGTATAACAAGTATGATAAGAATTACAAGCAAAATTATTAATAAATAATTTGATTTTTTAACTTCTTTAGCTCCACAACAAACTTCTCCAAGGTTACAAGAGTATTGCGAATTTTCTTCTTGGGCTTCAGAACAAACATCTTTACAATAAAAACCAGCTTGTTCACATTCTGTTTCTGTAACTATTTCTCTGCAATCTCCAATACAGCAATCGCTTGTATCAGATGCTGTAATCCTCTCTCCAGCACACTCCTGATTCAGCCCACACACAATCCCTTTTTTTTCAGAACATGTTGGCTCTTGTTGTCTAATTTTACAACAAACTTGTGCAGGACTTGAACAATAATAATTATCTAAAGTATTAGTTAAATCACAATCTCCAATTGAA
>ERZ1292623.2436-Hain-H51-01um-R1-2436-length-16660-cov-24_pt1 | contig 16660 bp, 15 predicted proteins | sample MGYA00564398_ERZ1292623 | MGnify/ENA primary metagenome ERZ1292623 (study PRJEB36523, sample SAMEA6512633) | groundwater metagenome | collected 2019-01-07 | study: AquaDiva: Metagenomics assemblies of 32 groundwater samples | reverse complement strand
TAGTTATCTTTTTATTAATATCCTAATCAGAACTAAGGTTTTTAAAACTTGCTGAAAGCTAAAATTTATTAATCTCAAAAATTTGGTTCAGACCCTGATGCCGAAAAAATTCTTATGCAATTGAGAGATGGTTCAAAAGCCGTTGTTATCAAATAAATAACCAAGCAATTGTCTGATCTAAAAACTGTCTAATCAAAAGCTCTTTCTCTTTTATCAATATCTGAAATAAATATTAAACTTCGATCATAGATAACACTATATTGTATCCTATAATCTCCGACTCTAACTCTGAATATTTTATCCCTTTTACCAACAACTCTTTTTAATATCAGAAGGAAAAGGATCTTCTTTTAACTTATCTATTTTAGCTAGAACTCTCCCAACAATTTTTCTTTCTGCTTTTTTTAAAAATTTCTTTGCGTCGGAACCAAGTTCAACAGAAAACATTTTACATCCCTAATTCTTTCTTTAAATCTTCTAGAGATATGGTTTTGCCATCTTCTAATTCTTGCCTTGCTCTTTCATATCTCTCTTCTTCCTCTATTGTCATTATTGTATCTGGATCAAACATATGTTCTTTTATAAACTGAACTTCTTTTCTAAGAGCTAAAAGCTCTTTATACATTTTCTCAACAATTATTGTTTCTACCATAACTTATTAATAATTTTCTAATATATATAATTATCTTTATATAACCAACTCAAAAAATCTACTCACGCTTAACTTTAACATGATTTTTATCTCACCATTACTCTCTTAACCCCAAAATATTGCTTAAGGATATTCTCCATTTCATTTAATCTGGTTTTATTTTTTCCAATTAAAGAAGCCCTGCTTTGTAAATCTGCATTAATAATAACTTCTTCTCCGTTAATTTTAATAGCCTTAAATTTAATGGGCCTGACAATAATAGAAACAAAATTTTCAATATCCAACTCGCCATTAGGAATCGCAACAATTTTTATTCTCTTTCCAATAATTCTGCTTAATCTTTCAAGATTTATGTTGTCTTTTCCAATGGCTTTCATAACAAAATGCCTTGGAACTGCAAATAAAATCGTATTATTATATGGAAAACAATGATTGCATCTAACTCCAGTTATTTTATAAAAAATATTTGCATATCTTATAAATTGCATATCTAAAATTTTTATCATGTTTTATTAAAATAAATCGTTTCTTTAAAATTATAGCAATTTTATTTATTATATATTTTTATTTATTAGTTATTATTTTTTCAAACCAGTCACCACAGACTTTAGCAATTTCTTCTAGAGATCCATCTTATTTATTAATTAAGTCAATTTTATAATAACTTCTAGTTTTACTTCTCTTGAGAAGTTTTAACGTCTTTTGTTAGCTCTGAAACAGTTTTATCTTTTTTTGGTTTCTCGGTTGTCAAAGGCCCCGTAACTTCGACTAGTAATCCAGGTAACCCGGTACCAACAGGAACTGGTTGATTGAGAATAATATTTTCTATAACAGAATTAAGATCGTCTTTATTATCTTTTAAAGTAGCATTTACGAAATGTTTTATAGGAGTTTCAAAACTAGCTCTTGCAAGTATAGAAGATTTTTGCGAGATAATTCCCATTCTTGTTATTCCTTTAATGCTACCCTCAAAAGTCATAGCATCTGCAATTAACTTTAAATGTCTTTTATCAATCTCCAATCCTTGTGAGTTTAATACTTTACCAATTTCTTTAATTACGACTGCTCTAGCAGTTTCAATTCCAAAAACGTCGGCAACTTCACGAATATCATTGCTTATTGTTCTTGTTTCATCAACTTCTTTAAGCTTAATTACCTCTTCAAGATTTGTTCCCGCAGTCAATATAATATATTCATCTTCCCTTTTAACAACTAAAATTTGCGAGATTCCTTTAATTCCCGAAACCTGAATCTCCTTAATCTTTTCTTTTAATTTATAAATTTCTTTAAAATTAAGCTCTTTTTCATCGAAAATGATTGAGTTTCCCTTTACTTTACATTTATTAATAAACTTGCCTATATCATTTAGTTTTTTAACAATAGTCTCAATAGATGAATGAATTCTTCTTACAGTGTTACTATCTACAATCGCTTCTATTTTTTTATCAGAGAAGTTAATTTTAATTTCTTTTATTATTTCTTTCAGTTTAACTTCTTTAATTCTTTCTGCAAAAACTTTGGTGTCTTTTTCATTATTATAAGTTCTTTTTAAATAAATTTCCATTTCTGGAGTCGAAGGAGTTTTTCTAGCATCAAAAATTTCAATTAATCTAGGAAGTCCAGAAGTAACCTGCATTTCAGCAACACCTGCAAAATGGAATACATTTAATGCCATTTGAGTAGATGGCTCTCCAAAAGATTGAGCGGTGATTATTCCAATTGCTTCAGCAGGAGAAATATCTTTATTTTTATGCAGTCCCGAAACATCTTTTCCATCTCCACCATATTTAAACTGAATAATTCTCCCAGAACCGTCCCTAACAGTATTATCATATTCAACCCTTATATCTTGCAGAGCATTTGCTAATCTTCTATATAAATAACCAGATCTAGGGGTTCTTAAAGCAGTATCCATTAGAGCATCTCTTCCAGTAATAGCCCCAAAGAAAAATTCGTATGGTTTTAATCCGTCTAAAAAAGAGCTGTAAATAAATCCTCTTGCTTTAGGAGTTAAATCATGCTCTTTGAAAAAAGATAGGGTTCTGTTATTATAACCAATATTGATTCTTTTTGCCCATAGTGCTTGCTGACCAACACAACATGCCATTTGAGTTATATTTAGTATGCTTCCTCCAGAACCAGAATCAATCATAACTCCGACAGGGTTGTTTTTATGAACTTCACTTTTAACTATACTTCCTATTTTAGTTCTAATTCCATTTAAAGTCTGAAGTATTTTTATCTCTCTAGTTTCTTCTGAAGTTTTTCCTGGAATTATTTCAAGCTCTCCTGTTTTATATTTTTCAATTATCTGTTCTGTTTTTTTCTCAGCCTCTTTTATAATCTCTTCTGTTTGCTTTTTTACTTCACCACTAACATTTAAGTCATCAACAGAAATTGTAAACCCATGATTAGACAAGTAATTTGTCCCAACAGAAAAAACAGTTTCTAGAATGCTAATTACCGTATCTCTTCCAAAATTTTTATCTAAAAACTTAATTAAATTACCTGTCCCAACAACAAAAACATTTTCATCTATGTTACCTGTCTCAATTTTTCCGTTTTTTATAACAAAGGGATTTCCCTCTTTTGTCTTATACTTGTAATCAATTTTCGGCAAAATACTGGAAATTATTTCATTTCCCTCAATAAACTTTTTTGATATTTCTTCTTCAATTCCTGCTTGATACAATAGCTGAGTAGCTTCTTCATTTGATATCTTAGTATTACTTAAAAGATAACTTCCAGTTACAGAATCTGTTATACATCCTAATAAATTGCTATTATCCTTACAAGACATTAAATTTTCTTTAACATCCATTAAAATTTTTGCTTCTGCACGAGCCTCTTCTGTTTGTGGAACATGGATGTTCATTTCATCTCCATCAAAATCAGCGTTATAAGGAGCAGTCGTAGCAGGATGTATTCTAAATGTCTTGTAAGGAAGTACCTTCACAAAATGCGTCATTAAACTTGCTTTATGCAAACTAGGATGTCTATTAAACAAGACTATATCGTTATCAATTAATTGCCTTTCAACAATATATCCTGGAGCTAATTCTTCTAAAATTTCTTGTTTTAGCTCTTCTGTAACTCTTTTTCTCCTTCCATCAGGGCGTATAATATAATTTGCAGTTGGATAATCTTTTCTTAAAATTATCTCTTTAAGTTTATTTATATTTGTGCTGTTGATTCTTTCATTAACAGTTAAAAATTTTGCAATTTCAAATGGAACTCCAACTTCATTAATTTTTAATGCGGGGTCTGGAGAGATAACTGTTCTAGAGCTAAAGTTTACTCTTTTTCCAGCAAGATTATGTCTTATTCTTCCTTCTTTTCCCTTAATTCTTTCTGTGATTGTTTTTAATGGCTGTCCAGATCTATGTCTAGCTGGAGGAATTTTAGTTATTGAATTATCAAAAAAAGTTGTAATATGATACTGTAACAAATCCCATAAATCCTCAATAATAACTTCTGGAGCCCCTGCGTTTAAATTCTCCCATAATCTTTGATTTGACCTTATTATGTCTGATAACTTATGTGTTAAGTCATCTTCGCTTCTTTCTCCTGATTCTAAGGTAATGCTTGGTCTTACTGTTACAGACGGAACTAAAAGAAGAGTTAAAACTGCCCATTCAGGCCTAAATATGTTAGGATCTATACCAGCAAGCCTTACCTCTTCATTAGGAATCCTAGAAAGTATTTCTCTTACTTCAGTTGGAAACAATCTTTTTTTCCCTATTTTAAATACGCTTGGTTTTTGAAGTTTTGATTTTTCTTGTTCAGCCAGGCAGTGAGGACATTTTCTCGCATCTTTTGCTTTTTTCAACTTTTCTTTAACTGACCTCACCCTTTGAAGTGGTTTTTCCTTTACCATTAATTTATTACATTCAGAACAATAGCATCTTAAAAATAGTTCAATAATAGGAATATATTTAATATGAAATACTGGCCTCGCTAGTTCTATAATTCCTGGATGTCCTAAGCATTCTTTTAATCTTCCTCCGCAAGTCCTGCATCTAACTCCGGGGTCTATTGCTCCAAGCCTTAAATCCATTAAACCACCATCAACAGGATATCCATCTACATCATATAATTCTGGAGTTATAATTTTAGCTTTTGCAATTTTTTTTATTTCATCAGGACTAAGTAAAGTAAACTGTAAACTCGCTACTTGTTTTCTAATGGGTTTTAGCATTTTTATTTAATTTTATTATTTTCTAGACTTTTGATATTTCTTTTATTCTATATCCATTTATTATTTTTTGTGGGTTGTGTAATTTAACAACATTAATTTCTGAATAATTTCTTTCTATTAATTCAACTAAGTAATTATTACGAGCTATCCTTATAGCTATTCTTAAATCTTCACCACTTTCTATTAATTTATCGATAAACTTTTTTTTAATATATCCCAATGAAAAATAATCCTCATTGCCAAAAGATAATCTTTCAAGTGTAGATAAAAATAAGTTTTCAGCCTTTTCTAAACCATACTTATTCATTTCACTAGCCGCCATTTTATTTTTTTGATAAATTGTCAAATTTATTTTCGATTTTATTTATATCGCTTCTAACTTTTTCAAACGAGTGTTTCGTATTTCTTGCTAATAACTTAACCTGATAACCAACATTTTTTATCTCCTCATTATTTGACCACACTTTAGCTAATCCAAAAACAATAAAAGGACTAATTACAGCGATATCTGTTGGACTATTTCCAAATATTCTCCATAACACCATTATAACTCCAACTATCAAAGCTATCCATGCTATTATATTAAGTATTTTTCTTAATAATTTTCCCATTTTATTTTTTATTTATTTTAGTAACCTACAAACCTCGTAACATTATAAGCTAGACTTCTCTTGTTTAGTTTATTGGGTATTATTATTTATTTTATCAACAACATAAAAATAAATTTTTATTCATAACCTCCAACTTGATAAGTATTAATTATACTAACATAATCTTTTTGGTAATTAGGATAAACGTCATATGTTACATTTAATATTTCTTTATTAGGTAGTTTAGTAATACCTTCTTTATTGCAAGATCTAATAATCTCAATTAATTTTTTTCTTCTTCTTTGCTCCTTGAATCTCTTAACAATATTTATTAATAATTTTGCATCTCTTAAAGGTAATTTTTCTTTATTTCTTTCTCGACTTAAAAATGGTCTTATTCTATTCATATTTATTTTTCAAATTAAATCTAGTTTTTATGTGAAGGCCTTGAATTTCGTCTACGAGAAGTTTAAATGCATAAGAAATTTCAACAGGCTCAATTTCTTGACTGTTGCATATAGGGCAAGATAGTTTATTTCTTATATTATCTTCTATTGCAATTGTACCGCACTTACTGCAAATATGCAGGATAACTTTATCAGAATCGTATCTTTCTTTTAATAATAATGAGGCCCCATGAGCAACTAAGGCCTGTTGTTCCATCTCTCCTAATCTTAAAGCACCTCCTTTAGCCCTTCCCTCGACAGGCTGTCTAGTTAATAAGGTAACTTTTCCAGAAGCACGAGCGTGCATTTTATTTCCGACCATATATTTTAATTTAAGATAGTACATATTACCAACAAGAATTTTTACATCCATCATTTTTCCAGTAACTCCATTATAGATGGTTTCTTTTCCATCATATCTAAATCCTAATTCTTGCAGTTGTTTTTCAAGCTCTTCAATTTTTTGTCCAGAAAAACCAGTTCCATCCATTATTTTTCCTTTTAAACATCCAATTTTTCCAGACAAAAGCTCAATTAAATATCCAACAGTCATTCTACTTGGAATACTATGAGGGTTAAAAATAATGTCTGGTCTGGTCCCCCTTGATGTAAATGGCATATCGTTTTCAGGAGCAATCAATCCAATTACTCCTTTTTGTCCGTGTGAAGTCGCAAACTTATCCCCTAATTCAGGGATTCTTAAATCACGTGTTCTAACTCTAATAATTTTATTTCCTTGCCCATCTTCTGTAACAAAAACAGCATCAACAATTCCTTGCTCTTCTTGTCTCATAACCATGCTTGATTCTTTTTTAGTTTTAATTGTAATTTCTCTAACTTCTGACAAAAATTTTGGGGGGGAAGTTTTACCAATAACTACATCTCCTGAATCTAAGTTTGCTGCTGGATATACTATGCCATCTTCTTCTAGAAATCTATAACTCTCCTCAGTTCTATATCCAGAAACATCTTTTTGAGGAATGGTAATTTCATCTTTTAATCCTCCTGCATAATTCAGCTCTACAGAAGTATAAGGCCTGTAATAAGTGCTTCTTCCTAATCCTCTATCAACACTTCCTTTATTTAAAATCAAGGCATCTTCCATATTATATCCTTCATAAGTCATTATAGCTACAACAACGTTTTGTCCTGCAGGATGAACATTTAAAGTGTCATAAACAAAACTTCTAACAATTGGTTCCTGAGGAGAATGTAAAACATTAACATCAGTATCTATTCTACATAAAAAATTAGCCGCATATAATCCCAAAGCCTGTTTCTGAGTTTTACTTCCTCTATTTAATCTGCTTGATTGATCATAATTAGCATAAGGAACTAAACTAGTTACAACCCCTAAAAAATCCATTTTATCTATTTCTAAATGCGTATGTTCGTTAGTAATCTCTGGCTCTTCCAAAGCAACTAAGGTGTTTTCTTCCTCAGCAGCATCTAAATACTCTATTACTGCGTTTTTAATCAGATCGTCCCAACTTAATTTATTCTCTTTTAATAAGTTTACATGTTCTTCTGTTAATCTAGATTTACCATTTTCAATTATAATTAAAGGTCTTATAACTCTTCCTATTTCAGTAGACAAGACAAGATTATCTAGAGGTTTGTTATATTTTATACTTAATTCTATTGGCAGTTCTCCTTTCCTTCTTTTTTCTCTTAATTCAGAAATAAATTCTGGGATATTTTCAACATAACCAATAAATCTTCCATTTAAAAATACATCTTTACCTTTTTCTTTGTTTATTTTTTCTCCAATAGACTTAATTAATTTTTCATCATCTACATTAGTTCTTGTTGAAATTTTTGCTAGCATAGCAAGATTTTTTCTTAAACCAATTTCGGTTCCTTCTGGAGTTTCAATAGGGCAAAATCTTCCATAATGGGTAGGATGTAATGTCCTGGCCAAAAAGTTTTCCTGTTCACCTGGTAACATAGAAGAAACTCTTTGCAATTGACTTATAATAGCTAAATAATTTGTTTTATCCATATTTTGTGTTACTCCTGTTCTCTCTCCAATCCAGTTCCCAGTAGCAATTGCAGACTCTATTCTATGAGTGAATAAAGTTGATTTGGCAATTGTCTTTATAGAATAAAATTTTTTTCTTTTCTGGATTTTTTGTAAAGAATGTCTAATGTCTCTCAGTAAAATGTTCATATTAATTCTAAATAAATCTGCTAAAAGATCACCAGACATTCTAACTCTTTTGTTTGCGTAATGGTCTTTATCAGTTAAATTCCTCGGGTTTTCTTTTGCAATAAAAAAATGTTTCATTAACTTACACAATGTTATTGCTTTTTCAATTCTATGTTCTTTTTTAAGTCCAATATGAGGCAAAAAATACGAATCAAGTCTTTGTTTTATTCTGTCTAAAACCTCTTTTTTAGTTCCTTGCATAGAAGAGGCAGTTAAATCTGCAATAGCCATCATTGCTTCTTCTTCTGTTTGGATATTAGCATACTCATATAAATTGACTATTAAACTATCATTTTCTTTATCAACATATCTTGCTATATCACTTTCTTTTGTTAAACCCAATGATTTTAATATAATAATAACAGGAAGGTTCTTGAATCTAGAAAAGCTTACCTCTACAATCCCTTCTTTTGTATCTGTTATTGAAATAGGAATTCTATAGCTTCCTCTTTTTGAGAATAATCTTAACATAATCTTATCTTTTAATCTCTCAATAAATGGCTGGTTTTCAGCGAGGTCCTCTGCCATTACAATTACTCTTTCATTACCATTAATTATAAAGTATCCTCCAGAATCTTTTGGGTCAACATACTCATTGATTAATTGTTCTTTATCAAGAGCATATAAATTACAAACCTCGCTTTTTATAATAATAGGAATTCTTCCAATTTCCACTTCCTGACTGTCAATTAGTCCTGCCTGTTTAATTGTAACTTCAACATTAATAGGAGAAGAGTAAGTCAATCCCCTTATTCTAGCTTCACTTGGCATTATTAAATGAACGCTTCCATCAGCTTCGACAATTTGTGGTTTGCCAACTTTAATTCTTCCTAGTTTAATCTCAATATCCTCTTCTTGCATAGATTCGTTCAATTCTTCAATAATTTCCTGTATTCTGTGATTAACAAAATTATTAAAACTGATTATATTTGATTCAATTAAGCTATGGCTGATTAGAAATTTTTTAACCAGCAAGTGTTCTTCTTTTTGTTGTTCTTTTTCAAGTTTCATTTTTTTATTTTGATGTTTTTCAGCGAACTTTTTTAGTAAATCTGACTTTAATAATTGATAAATCAAGAGCGCTGGACATTTCTCGCTAAATTTATTTGTTATTAATATTTTTATTTATTACATACTAAATTAATTTCATTAATTATTAATTTATAAATTTAAAGAGTACTACTCTCGCTTGTTGATTATATTATTTATATTACTGATACTAATTTTTATTGATAATATTTAATTTTTTATTAAGGCAGGTATTACATTAATTTAATAATTTTATCCAAAAAAGACTTATTCAAACAACAATAACTCTATAATAATTTTCGGTTTCAGATTCATCTTTTCTTTCAATTCTTATAATATCCCCTATTTTACAGTCCTCTGGCAGAGCAGAGTCATTAATCTTTATTTTAGGCAATTGAACAGGAGAAATATTCAGTTCTTTAGTTAGCTTTTCTACTTCATTTTCTTTTAATTTAATATGTTTTGGTTGGAGTATATGCATTTTAGATGATTATATCGGGACATTTATAAATCAAAAATTACCTTTAACAACTTAGCAGTTATAAATCAATACAAAGGTTTATAAATTTATCGTTTAAGATTTTTAAACTTGTCAGATTGATTTCAATTTTATAATTATTACATCACATGAATATTTAATAAGAAGATTTATTAATTAGATGAATCTTTAATTAATAATTTTAATAATAATGAAGAATTAAAAATGGAATCTTATCTTAATTTAGTTGATAGAATTCTTACAGAGGGAAAAGAAAAATCAGATAGAACGGGGATTGGAAATCTCGCAATTTTTGGAATAGAGCTTAAACATGACATGTCTCAAGGGTTTCCATTATTAACAACTAAGAAAATGTATACTAAATCAATATTTGTAGAATTGGAGGGTTTTATTAAAGGAATAACTGATAAAAAATGGTATCAAGATAAAAATTGTCATATATGGGATGACTGGTGTAATCCTCAAATTGTTCCTTATGCTCATGATTTAGAAACAAAAAGAAAAATGTTTGAAGAAAGAGATTTAGGGCCCATATACGGATTTCAATGGAGACATTTTGGCGCAAAATATGATGGTTATAATAGAGATTATAATGGAGAGGGAATTGATCAGCTGTCTAATATCGTTAAAACATTAAAAACAAATCCAATGGATAGAAGAATGGTTGTTTCAGCATGGAACCCTCTAGATTTAGATAAAATGGCCCTTCCTCCTTGCCATTATTCTTTTGAAGTCAGTATTATAAATAATAAATTAAATTTAAAATGGAATCAAAGATCTGTTGACACAATGTTAGGACTTCCTTTTAATATTGCAAGTTACGCAACAATTCTACATTTATTAGCGAAAGAGGCTGGTTTTAAAGAAGGAACTTTAATAGCTCATTTAGGAGATACCCATATTTATAAAAACCAAGTTGAAAATGCAAAATTACAATTAACCAGAAAACCATATCCTCTACCAGAAATTGAGATTACTAATTTTTCTTCTATTTTTAACTGGCAACATAATCAAATAAAAACCAATAATTATCAATGTCATCCTAAAATTGAGTTTCAAATAGCAGTTTAAATAATCTTTACTAGAGTTATAATAAAAAAATATTGATGACTTCAATTAGCTGAAAGAAGTTATATTAATAACCTTAATCGTTTTATGTGAATTTTTTATACTAAACCAAAATAATCCTAAGTTTGTAATCTACTAAAATCAAATAATAGAAAGTTATTTAATAAAAAAATTTTAAAAGATTTATTTTATAAAATGTCTCTAAGCATTATTGTTGCAATGACAGAACAATTGGTTATTGGAAATAAAGGCAGAATTCCTTGGCACATTTCAGAAGATTTAAGATTATTTAAAAAAATAACTTCTGGAAATACTGTTTTAATGGGAAGAAAAACTTATGATTCTCTTCCAGATAAATATAAGCCATTGCCAGATAGAAACAATATTGTTATAACAAAGAATATAAAAATAAATTCAGATTTTAGAGTAGATTTTTGTTATTGTTTAGAGAAAGGAATTGAGTTGGCAAAATCATACGAAAAATCTATTTTTATTATTGGAGGAGCTTCTATTTATGAACAAACGCTTCCATTAGTTGAAAAACTTTATATTTCTCATATAAAAGATTTTTATGGGGGAGATGCTTATTTTCCAAATATTAATTTAGAAAATTGGAAAATTAATGAAGAACAAAATTTTGATAATTTTGTTTTTCGTGTTTATGAAAGAAAGATTTAAATTGATATAGTTTGGTTAATCTAAGTTGCCTTTTTAGGCGACAATAATCCTTTTATCTTTTCTTCAATATATTCCTCTGTCCGATTTCCTATAATCCTATCAATTTCCTTGCCGTTTTTAAAGATAACTAGACAAGGAATGCTTCGAACTTCATATTTCTTAGATAATCCTTGATTATCATCTACATTAATTCTAACAAATTTAACACTCTTCATTTTTTCAGCCAACTCTTCTATGACGGGTGCAAGCATTAAACAAGGCATACACCAATCAGCGAAAAAATCAACTACAACTAATTTATGAGAATTATTAATTATTTCATTAAATTCCTGATGTGTAACTTCAACAGCCGACTCATTTTTACTGACCATTTTTTAAATCTCCCGCTCTCTATGTTTTTGGCTAGTTCTTTTCTATCGCCACTAATTTTTTTATTAATTAGATAAATCATCAAGAATTAAATAAAAAACATATTTATAAGGTTTTTGTTTTTGGAAAACAAAAACCAATCCTTTACGAATCTTCCCAAAAATTCTTTATCCTCTTTTGAAAGATAATTTTTAGCTAAAGTCCCACTGCTTAATATAACAATACAATCATATCACTAATTTTTGCTTTTTATTAAAGAAAATCACATCCAACACCAACCAAATTTCTCCCCGTAATTATCACAAAAAAACAAAAATTTAATCAGAACACCCTTTTGGATCAAGAAACCCACATCCCCCAAAATTTATGTCGCATAATATCTGGCATTCTCCTATTTTATAGGTAGAATTAGAATTCCCACACGACGTACAAAAAACACTTACTTTTGGACCCTTTGGGGAAAGCTCTATATTATTGTCTTTAATTATTTTAGGTAGAGTTAGTTCACTAAGCTTACTTTTATCTTTAGATTTATCGTCTTGTTCTTTTTTATCATTATTATTGCCAAAATCAGCAATATATCTCTTGCCTAACCATCTAGCCAAATAATCTAACATTGATTTTGCTTGATGAATATTTTCTTTATCTCCTTCTTCAACCCACCCACTTGGTTCAAAATTACTGCCGACAAATTTTTTAACATAAACTTCTAAAGGGACTCCGTACTGAAGTCCAATTGAAATTGAAGTTCCAAGAGCATTCATAATTCCGCTTAAAGTACTGCCTTCTTTTGCCATTGTTAAAAATAATTCTCCTGGTTTCCCGTCTTCATAATGGCCAACATGAACATAAACATCATGTCTGTCAATAGTAAATTTATGAGTTATAGAATTTCTTGTATGTGGCAATTTAATTCTTTCAGAAGGTTCTGGTGATAGTTTTTCTTCCAAGCTTTTTTTACCAGCTTCAAGAGGTTGCCATGCCTTGCTCCCATCTCTATAAATTGCTAAGGCCTTTAATCCTAATTTCCAACCTAATTCGTAAGCTCCTTGAATATCTTTAATAGTAGATTCTGCAGGCATATTAACTGTTTTAGATATCGCTCCTGAAATAAATGGTTGTGTTGCAGCCATCATTTTAACATGGCCTTCCCATGATATTGATCTTTTTCCATTCACTGGTTTAAATGCGCAGTCAAATACAGGAAGATGCTTTTCTTTCAAATGAGGTGCTCCTTCAATTGTTTCTTTTTCATATATATATCTAGTTATTTCTCCCCTCTCCTCTTCATCATACTCTAATTTTTCTAATGCATTTGGAATTGTCTGATTAACAATTTTTAATAACCCGCCCTCAGCAAGATTTTTATATTTAACAAGGGCAATATCTGGCTCTATTCCTGTTGTATCACAATCCATCATAAAAGCTATTGTTCCTGTTGGAGCTAAAACAGTTGCTTGAGCATTTCTAAATCCATATTGTTCTCCTCTTTCAACTACATTATTCCATAATTCTCTTGCCTTATCATAAACTGGTCTAAACTTTTCCGGAAGTTTTTCTAAATCTATCCCTTTTAATGAATCTTTATGCATTCTTATAACTTCTAGCATTGGCTCTCTATTTTTCTCATAATTTTTGAAAGTTCCTAATTTTTCAGCCATTATAGTAGAAGTTTCATATACTTTAGCAGTTGTAAATGCAGTTATTGAAGCTGCAATAGCTCTAGCTTCATCAGAATCATAAGGAATTCCTTCAGACATTAATAAAGCTCCAAGATTTGCATAACCTAACCCTAAAGTTCTATTATCAAAAGAATTTTGAGCTATGGATTGACTAGGAAAGCTTGAAAATTCATAATTTAAATCCATTGCAATAGTAAATACATGAATTGCTTGTTCAAGATCTTTAATATTAAGACTTCCATCTTTGTTTTGGAATCTTCTTAAATTATAAGAAGCTAGATTACATGAAGTATTGTCTAAATACATATACTCAGAACAAGGATTGCTGGCATTTATAGAACCTGTCTTCTTAGCAGTATGCCATTTATTTATTGTTGTTTCATATTGTAAGCCAGGACACCCACATTCCCATGCCCCCTCTGCGATAAGTCTCATTAATTCTCTTGCCTTATATCTTGGCATTTTGTCAGCTATATCATGACTATGAACTGGTTTTGTCTGCCATTCTTCATCATTTTCAACAGCCCTCATAAATTCATCAGATACTCTTACTGATAAATTTACATTTTGATAAGCAACAGTTTCAGAAGAGTCTGTGGGAGAATAGCCTTGCTTCACTAAAGCTTTGGCTTTTTTTTCTTCGTTCATTTTTGCTATAATAAATTCTTTAATATCGGGATGCCAGACTTTAAGAGAATCCATTTTTGCAGCTCTTCTTGTTTTCCCGCCAGATTTAACTATCTGGGCGACTTTATCATAAAAAGTTAAATATGCTAATGGACCCGATGGTTTTCCACCCCCAGATAATTTTTCTCTATAACTTCTTAGAGTTGAAAGGTCTGTTCCAGTTCCAGAACCATACTTAAATAACATTGCTTCTTTAGTTGCAAGAGCCATAATATCTTCCATTGTATCATCAACAAATTGAATAAAGCACGCTGAAGTTTGAGGATATAAATGGCTATCTCCTATTTTATTTAAAACAGCAACGCCATTTTCAATATGATATCCATCACTTTTTTGAGAATTTCTTCTTGATTCATATCTGTCTGTTCCTACATTAAACCAAACCGGAGAATTAAACGCAAATTTTTGATGAAGTGTAAGTTCAGCCAGCTCATCTATGAAAATTTTAGCATCATTTTCACTGAAATAACCCCTCTCTAAAGATTGCCTTCCATAAGTTTCACTGATTCTTTCATCTATTGATTTTAAGGAAGTTTCTCTTTCACTAGTTCCAATCTCACCATAAGAATATCTTGAAGAAACAACAGACCTAGCTACTGGACTAAAATATTCCGGAAATTTTGAATTTTTTTGAATAAATAAAACCTTTCCGTTTTCATCTTTTATATCAACATCGGAAGTTGTCCACTTCACTCTATCATAAGGGGAAACATCATCTAAAGAAAAATATCTTTTTAAATTTAATTTACCATTTACTTTATATTTCCCCTCTTTATCAGCAATTATTTCTAACTCCATTTTATCTCTTTTTTATAATTTTCCTCATTTTTATAAACTCCTTATTTTATTAATCGCATTGATTTAAAAAGCTTATTATCACTAAATTTATATAATTGCTCTTTATATACATCAAACCTTTTTTATTATCAAGCTTCCCTCATAACTTTCCTAAAATCTTTAACATCTTTAAACTCTCTATAGACACTTGCGAATCTTATGTAAGCAATTTTATCTAATTTTTTTAATTTACTCATTATTATGTCTCCAATTTTTTCAGTTTTTACTTCTTTTCCATAAGATAGCAGTTTTTCTTCAATTTCATCAATTATTCTGTCAATTTTTTCTATAGATACTGGCCTTTTTTCACAAGCCTTCATTATTCCACCTTTAATTTTATCTCTTGAATATTTTTCTCTTCTGCCTTCTTTTTTAACTACAATTATCTCTTTTTTTTCAGGTTTTTCGTAAGTTGTAAACCTTTTTTTACATTTTAAACATTCTCTTCTTCTCCTTGTTCCTTCTGGTGACTCTCTTTTATCAGTAACCCTTGTTTTTGATTTGCAAAATACGCATTTCATATGATATTTAGTTTATGTTGATAAGAGAGTGCACGGCTTAAGGGTTGGTAGTAATTATATAATTTCTTGATAAATTTATTTTGTCTGATGGAATTTTATTAATGTCGTTTTAAGAGTTACTATTTTTAAACAACTAATCTATACAATATCTTGTATCTTTTTATTTTTTATCATCAATTTATGGTATATCAAGTTTTTATAATGCACTCTAATATTTAAACATTGCTATACAAAATAAAGGATATCAAAAATATTTATGCTCGAAGGAATTTTTTTGGATACAATTTTTAACGTTGTTTATTATAAATATTTACAGGTTTTTTAAAAATTAGCTTATATCTTCTCACACTTATCTAAAAAAATCTCTTATGGAAGAGAGGGCAAATTCAGACCAACTATCTACCATAACAGACCTATCAATTTTAGCCTGCATACAAATCTTCTCTAATTCTTCCAAATTTTTATAGCCTCCTTCAGCTATTTCTTTATCATCAGGAATAATTTCTTCTGCATTTGTTTCTACAATATACAGAAGCCCTAAATGAACTCGTCCAACATCATTACTATCATCATTAATATACCCTAATAACTTAATTACAGGAGATTTTACTGATCTTATTTCAATTTCTTCAGAAAGTTCCCTGTCTCTGCTTCTTATAATAATATCATAAGCTTGCTCTGAATCTCGCACGTCTACCTTTTCAACATGGCCTCCAACTCCCCAAGACCAATTTCCTGCTAGTCTTGATTCGTGATAAGATTCATTAATTGCTCTTTTATATGCAAAAACTTTATTTAATACAGGATTTACAACAACTGAATAAGCAATTAGTTGTTTATACGCAGGATTTGATTCTGCAGAAATTTGATCATTTATTTTTGGATTCCCTCTTTTTTTCCATTCAAAATACAAATTAATTTCTGGAGTAAAATCATAAAAGTCTCTGCTCAAAAATCCCTGAGGACAATCTTCTAAACGTGGAGTCCCAAATAATTTATGCCTGTCAACAACCATTATTATTTGATCCTCTTTTCCCATCTAACAAAAATAATATCTCTTTATTTAAACATTATCATAAATTCTTATATATGTTATAATGTGACGATATTTTCCACTTTGCGTGATATGTCTGAAAATTCTATAATGTGACGATATTTTCCACTTTGCGTGATATGTCTGAAAATTCTACTTTCA
>ERZ1292623.1117-Hain-H51-01um-R1-1117-length-26565-cov-8_pt2 | contig 16661 bp, 17 predicted proteins | sample MGYA00564398_ERZ1292623 | MGnify/ENA primary metagenome ERZ1292623 (study PRJEB36523, sample SAMEA6512633) | groundwater metagenome | collected 2019-01-07 | study: AquaDiva: Metagenomics assemblies of 32 groundwater samples | reverse complement strand
GCGATCACTCGGTTGATGGTCGCCTGGACCGCCACTGTATCGTCGGTTGCCCCATCGCCTACCGCGCCGAAATCCTTTACCGAGACGATGTGCTCACCGAGGCGAGCTACGATAGTGCGCGCTGTTGCCCCAGCCGACTCCAGGTACCTCGCATCGGTGCCGCCGACCGTGGCGTAGAGCAGGCTGAGGATGGCGTCGAGCGAAGCCCTCCCGCCAGCGCCAGTTGCACCAGACGCGAGGGTCCCGTTAAAGCCAGAGTTGGTCACTACCAACGTCTCGGCCACCTTGCTCATGGCGAGGTAGGTGGTACTCACCGCCGCTGCGGCAGACGTGGTAATTACCAGATCCACGTCCTGGTCCACGTAGATATCAGCCTTGCCGGCAGAGTCGAGCGTTATTGCCCCAGCCGAGTACGCAGCCAGGACTCCGCTGCTGTCTTGGTAGTACCCGGTGACAGCAGTCGTAGTGCCAGGGTCGTAGAGGTAGATCAACCCGCCAGCGTTGACAGAGCCGTCGGTCTTGCGGGAGCCGGTTAGGTGAAGGGACTCTATGAGTTGCGCGGCGAGAGGCATCTACACACTCCATCGTCTAGCTGGCACGAAGGTAATGTCCCCACCAGCGTGCTCGTTACCCTGCGCTTCGTCGCGCTCCTTCTCTGCCATAGCGGCCAAATACTGCACCTTCGAGAGCGCACGGTTGTAGTGCAGTGCGAGTTCATGGGCGAGAGCGTACTGCAAGTACTTCATCCACTTTGACGGAAGATCCATAGTGACTGTGCCGGAATCAGCGTCACGGAGAAGCCTGACGCGGTGGTAAGTGAAGCTCGTGGTGGACGCGTCGGGCACCGGGTAGAGAATCATCGTCAGGTACTGCGTCGAGGCTTTCTCGATGAACATCCTCGTTGGCACGCCTGTCGTGGTCTTGTCGGAGATGGTCATGTACTCGTCACGCTGCATCTGTGTCAGTTGGGATGTGCCGGAGCCGCTTGACGGAGTGACGTAGGCCGGGAACAGCACATCCAGCGTGTCGGCGTCTGCCGTGTACGAGGCGGTCCCAGACGTGGTCGTGTTCGTGTCGCGCTCAATGGTGTGCAACAGCACGCCTGAATTCTGAAGAGCCTTCAGGATGGACTGGAGCATGTCGGTCGCGCCGAGTACTTGATTTGCCGATGGCTCTACCCCGAATGCGATCTCTCCGATGAGCCGGAAGGCTGTCTTGAGGATCTCGTCGCGCGTTGGCGCCCAGGTATATGAACTAGAAATAGCCATGTCAGGTCAGGTCGGGGAGGTTCCAGGTTTGCGGAGTGTACCTGTACGCATTCATCAGCATCGCCGCCCTCAACACGTCTATGACCTGCCGACTTGCACCTTCCACGGTGTCTGTGAAAGACACTTGGAAGTCCAGGCCCGACTGTCCGCGCAACCCTAGCCAGTCTGTGCGGCTGGCCCTTGGGGTAGGGTCCACGTACCTTCGACGCGGCCGAGCGACTTCAGCCTTGGCGTTCCCAAGTCCGCTCGCCCCCCGGGTCGTTTGTATTTCCGCCATGAGGCCCGTGGTAGCCCAGTCGTAGCGCGACGACCCGTTCTTGGAGGCGTTCGTCCCGGATACGATGAGCGTAGTGGCCAGCGCCAGCGTAGGATCGTATGTACCCGTGAGGGCGGCAGCGACGGCCTGCGGTGCCGTATCGTCCGCTGTCTCGTACGTAGAGTTAGACGTGAACGCTACGAGGTAGTCCCAGACGCCCGTAAACGTAGGTAAGGCGCGTAGTCCCTTTGCCCAGTTGAGCCCAGTGACGGTCGTGCCGGTCTGGCCAGCCCCGTCGGCATACCGCCAGGTTCCGGCGGCAGCAGCGCTCGACCGGAACGCCTCGAAGAACTCGAACGGCGTTGTGGACGACAGGCCAGTCTTGGCCGTGGTGGAACCAGCGTCTGGCACGCCGGTAGTCCAAAACGCAGTCGCTTCCGACCGCATGGTGGCGTTTGTCGCATCGGTGGCTTGGGCGAACTCGCCAACTGCCGTGGTGTTACCGTAGGTAGCCGCCCCCTCGGCCGCCTGAAGTGCGGTCAGGAACGTCAGCCCCACCATGTCACCTGGGTAGAACTTGTGATCGAACGTCGTGCTGATGAGATCAGCCATCTAGGCCACTCCGAAGGTGGCGGTCATTGAGTACGTCCACATCCCGACGTGGTAGCGGTCTGTGCCCTGGTCGCTTTTGGTGGTGTACCGCGCGGTCCTCTTATCGCCACACTGCATCCGGCGCAGGCACGTTGCGGCGTTGCGCGCTCCGGTCAGGTACTTCCCACGCGACAGGACGGTGGTCAGCGTGACGTAAGCTAGGATCATGGCGAGCCCGCCGGCCGCGACTTCTTCCGAGTAGATCGTAATAGGCGCCACGTCGAAGGCGGTTGTACCGTCGTGGAAGAACGCTCCGTAGACCATGGTGGTGCTTGCCTGAACGTAGTCTCCGGTCGCCGTCGGAGAGCCGAACTGGGCAGTCAGAAGCCAGTCTGCCAGCGTCTCCATGATGCTCTTGGCCTGCGTCCTCCAGGTCAGCGGGCGCTTGTTCTCTGTCACGATGTTGTAGAGAGCTCGGATCGACTCTGCGGCCGTGAGAACGGAACGGGTCCCAACGGTGGCTGGGTTCCCGCCTCCCGTGATGTCGGCGTATCGGTACGGGGCGAACTGCACGACCGCCTTGAACAGCTCCGCCTCGACATCCTGGTATATGTTTACGTTTACCGACTCCTGCGGGTCCTTGCGAGGTAGAACCCTGATATTCGCCATGCTGACGGCGTTCAGCCGGTCGAGTTCGATAGCGGGCCTGAGGTGCTTGTCGTCCGGGCAGTAGTAGAGGCCGTCGGCCTTCTTCACCAACTGCGAGAAGTTCCACGTTACTCCACACAGGTCGCAGACCCGTGGGTAATCCTTGTGCTTGTAGATGTAGCTCGAGATAGATTTACTCCGTCCAACTGAAGGCAGAGGTCGTGTCGGAAGTTACTCCCGAGATGTAGCCCTTGGCGCCAGCCGTACTGAACACGAGCTTGGTGTAGTTTGAGAGAGTGAGCTTCTGAATGCGGAATCCGTCGGCCGTCGCGCTGTCTCCTCCGATGGCGTTGCCAGTCCATCCGACCGAGCCACCATCGACGATACAAGACCGCACCATTCCACGCACGGCTGCTCCGGTGAACCTGATGGCCCGCTGAGCCGTTCCAGACGCCGGGGCAGCGGTCGCCTTGAACGTCGTTCCTTCGATCCGGTTATCGGTGGCCGCATTGACGATGATGCAGTCGTCGTCCGTGGCACCGCATTCGAAATAGCAGTCCTTGATCTCTCCTCCGGTGGCAGTGCTGGTGAAGGTGATACGGCTGGTAGTGGCAGCCGTCGAGGCGACGAAGTAGCAGTTTTCGATGCGCGACCCTACGGCACGCACCGTGAGCCCAACCCCGGCAACCGCCGACGTGAACTGCGGCCGGCTGGTGCCCGTGCCCCTGCCGACCATGGACAAATTCGTGAGGTCGACCCCAGCGGTCAGGCCGGTGGTGGTCCAGAAGGCTGCCGCCGAGATGGTCTCCCGGTGTGTCGACAGGCACACGATGAGGTCGGATGCCCCATCGGTCGCGGCGGTCAGCGCACCAGAGGCCCCGAACACTGTGGCCTTCGGCTTCTCCTCGCGCGTTCCTGCGTTCGCGTCCGCCCCAGTCACCGAATCGACGTAGATAATCGTCCCGGTGGTGATGTATGGGGTGTCGGTTAGAGTGGTCGGGCCACTCGACGCTACCCCATTCAGTTTTACTAGGACTGCCAAGTGAGCCTCCTAGGCAGGACAGCCCGCCCCCGGGAGCCCGCCGGCCGTTTACACGCTCGCCGCCCCGAGTACCAACCCTCGCTCGCCGACGTTATTGATCGTGTGGTTGGCATCCCCGTCGGTGCCAAGCGAAAGATCGTGCGCCGAGGCCGTGAAGATGGTCGCCTGCGCCGTAGCGTCGACGGTCACCTTGAGCAAGTTGCGGCGCATCACCCCGGTCATGACTAGAGCGCCGAAGTCGACTGCCGTGGTCGAGTCGGAGGCGTTGTTGTGGAAGAAGTTATCATCGATCACGCAGTTGCTCGACAGTGTTGTCAGACCTTCCAGTACACCGTCTGTGACCGTGGTGGTCGATGCGATGATGACGTTCCGCTCGATTCTGACGCCATCGGCCCCGGTAATCCGAACGACGGTGCCGGCGGTTGGGATGTCGGCGGTCGTAATGCCGATGTCTGCGCTCCCGAACGGAGCCATGAAGTTGTCCGCCAGCGTGAACCAGTCGCCTCCCGCAGAGACGAGGATGCCGACCGTGATGATCTGATCGGAATCGACGCCGGTGTTGATACGGCAGTGCCGGATGGCGCAGCCGTCCGCTGACACCTGAATCGAGCCGCCGACAACGCCCGTGATCGCCGTCGTCAGGGTCGGATCGCCAGCCAGGTTCAGGTTCAGGTTCTCCAAGGAGCAGTTCGCCACGTTGAGCAGTACTGTGGTAGCAGCGACGGACCAGTGGAAGGTCGGCCGCATCGTGCCCTGCCCGACGCCCATGATCGTGGTGCCGGCCACGAGATTCGCGAATGCGTCCACCACCCCAAGGGTCTCGACGTGACCCGGCAGGCAGATGATGTAATCGCCACGGTTTGCTCTAGTGGCGGCGAGAGCGGCGTTGACGGTCGTGTAGAAGCCGAGAGGTGCGTCCACCATGCCCGGTGGGAGGTTCGACAGGGCGGCAGCGCCAGACGAGTGAACGTAGCCCCACAGCCCACCGGTCGGCAGGATGATGTGGCCAGGCGCGAACTCGACTGGGCCTCTAACGTTGAAACTTGACAGTCCGGCAGGCATGTCGTCCCCCTAGATGTTGACGCCGATGACGCAGCGCGGGTCGGTCCACCCGTCCGTGAACCACTGCGACCCGGTGAACTCGGTCGACTCGGCATTCGGCACCGAGGTCTCCTTGAACGTCGGCTTCTTGGTCCAGATCCAGCGCAGTCCGAGCTTGGCGTCCGTGCCGACCCACCACGCCGTGGTCGAGGTGAAGAACGGGTTGTCGATGATCCGGATGCCCTTGCGGCCGATAGCGTTGATGGCGTTATTCGCCGTATCGGCCTGCTTGTCGCTCTTGATAAGCCGCTCGGCGCGGAACATCAGGTCAGACGGGATGATGAGCTTATCGACCTTGTAGCCATGCCGGAGGCCGTTCGGGCCGACCATTTTCCGGGCCTGGACATAAAGGGTCTCCAGGCTGATCTCAGACAGAGACGCCGCCGTGGCGAGGATGTTCGAGAACGTGCCGCCCTTGGCCAACCTGTGTGACGCAGACACGAGCGGGAGGGTGTCGCCACCAGCGAAGTCCGTGTTGAACGCCCGCGAGAACACCGCCGCCCCTTCGTACTCCTGGGTTTTCTTGGCCGCCGCCCCCAGCAAGGCGGTCATGTTCATGGCCTTCTCGTACTGGTTATAGACCTTCATCTGCTCGGTCACGATCACGCGGGCCGCGAAGTACTTCTGCGTGTACCGCGTGGTGTAGCCCTGCTTCGGGGCGTCGGCTGCCGACATGACGGAGCCCTCGTTGCGCTCTGGCATAACTCCTAGGCCGGCGATCTCCTGGTCGTCGATATACGCCTCCGTCGAGGTCGATTCCTCGAACAGCTTGGGCCAGAACAGCTCTCCGCCCGCCGAGTCGGTGAAGATCTCGTCGAGCGTTTGCTTGAGCAGCGCCGGAAAAGATGCTGTGAGAACGGGTGAGCCAGCCATGGTCGTTGCTCCTTAGATTCCGACGCGGTTTGTGGCAGCCGACGGCCAGCCGCTGTGATTCGCCGTAACGATGTACTTGATCCGCGATGCCGTGTAGTCGTCCGATGAGTACCGCACGAGATCAACGATGCGCCAGACCTCCGACTCGGTAGTAGCGGCGGTCGAGATGTCGAGCGCGTAGGTCGAGCCGCGCACCGAATCGGGCGTGCCGGTCGTTGTGTCCGCATTGCCTCCGACCAAGCCGAGGTGCGCTGCGACAGTGGTCGCTGTCGTTCCATCGTCAGCATCGACCTCGAAGAAAGTCACGCCCGGGACGGCTGGGCACACCTCGACGTACGACGCCTGCACCGAGCCAACCGTGGTCGGGGTGAACGTGGTCGAGGCCGGGATCATGATGGCGGGCGATGGCCTGCTGTCGCCAGACCTGGTGTACCAGCAGCCTGTCACGACACCGTACGGGTCGGTCGTTGTACCGCTCGCGCCGTTGGCGAGCACAGCGACGGTGCCATCGGACAGGAGAGCGACCGGATCACCGATGCCGACCGCGGTGCCATACCCTGACGCCAACTCCTTCTTGAATATCGGGAATCCGGGCGGCGCGTAGTAGAGGCGGAAGCCGCCGAGTGTGAGATTGGGCATGGTACGTGTCTCCCTTGGTTACGCGACGTGTCTGGTGACGTGCTCGGTCAGCGAGCCACCCATCTTTTTGACTTGAGACTGCATCTCGATGCGCCGGTTATTGTCCTCGGCTTGTGAACGAGCATCGATGCGCTTCTTGATCGCGATTGGCGCGGCGAGGAGCGTCAGGCCACCGACCCGCAACGCCTCCCCTTCGTGGCCGCCAATGTCGAATGCCGGCTTTTCTCCACCCTCTCGACGTCCGACGACGCTGTAGCCCTCCATCTTGAGCCGGGCTTCGTCGTCAGCATCACACCAGGCGTAATCCAAGGACTTATCCTTGTTCAGCACCCGGAGGCGATCGTAGTCGCCGTCGATGGGGCCGGAAACGCTCGGGTCGATGCGCTTGCGTCTTGGCATGGTCGCCTTTTCTGTCCGCGCTCTGATTTGCGGGCCACTCAGCGACTCGTGCGATGTGTCGCCGGACCGAGGATTCAGTTTTCGCGGGCCAGACCTCGCCTTGGTAGGCGAGCGACCATGTGACGCACATGAAAGCCTAAGAAATTGGGCTTGTCAAGTACTATGCAGTTCGCATGGATTCCGATCAGGAGGGAGGCCAAGACCAGTGGCTGAGGACAAGCACCTTATGGCGCTCCTCAACCGGTCCGACGTGCCGGTCGCGCTCAACGCGACATGGGTTGGCATGACACCGACGGCGGCACAGGCGAACACCGAGATCGCGCGTCAGCAGTTCGGGGTGCCGGCCATCCAAGAAACGATCCGGACCGGTATCGTCGTGGGTGGCGTGCTTGTCATAGCGCTGATGGGCGTGGCGACGCTTGCCGGGGCGCCGCTGGCGTGGGTTCTTGGGAGCGCAATTACTGTGCTTGGAGGTGCGTGGGGCGTCGGAGCAATTCTGAAAAGTCGAACGGCTCGACGGTGAATAAGACCGCCGAGCCGCCGCCGGTTTACTCCGGTTTGTCGAAGCCCGGACTCTGTTGGAGGCTCGAACCCCAGACGGCTACGAGTCTCCCATAGGGCGACATCTTTGACAAGCTCCGCTTGAGCGCCGGTCAGCGCTCGCGAGGAAGGAAGGTGCTCAGTACGCTCCGCCTTGACACCGTACATATCGTGTCGGAGAATGGGCCTCAGTCGAGACCCGTCGTTGTTCACCGATCGAGATGAACGCCGCTCCGCTCCATCCACGTCGGGTCTCGACAATTCGGCGCTAGTTGGCGTTGAAGCGGCGTTCTTCCCGGTCTGTGGGCAGAAACAAGTCTCCGATGAAGATCGCCACCGTGACATTGAAGGGCATCACGCCGTATTCCCAGTCCCGAGCCTACGGCATGGACGAGCCGAAATTGGAGAAGGAAACCCATGACGCCTACGAAAAGCGGACATGGCGTAAGCGCCTCCATGTCAACGAGCGCGGGTATGTGTTCATCCCGCCGATGGCGTGGAAGAACGCGCTCAGTGAAGCGGCGAAGTACAACCCGCGTCAGATCAAGGGGCAGGGCAAGGCCACCTACACGAAGAACATTGAGGCCGGTGTTTTGGTCATGACGCAGGTGGAGTTGCCGATCAAAGCCGAGGATGTGCCGGGCGAGTGGTACTTCGTCCCAGCCGATGGACGACGCGGCAGCGGCAAACGCGTTCACAAGTGCTTCCCGGTTATCCGTGAGTGGGGCGGCGTGGTCGAGTTCCACATCCTCGACGAGAAGCTAACGCCCGAGATCTTCACCAGCACTCTGACCGATGCCGGTCAGTTCATAGGCATCGGTCGATTCCGGCCGCGAAACAACGGTTACTACGGTCGGTTCGAGGTCGGGAGTGTCACATGGAGTCTATAGCAAAGCTGGTCCCGCCGTTCGTCCGCAGCATCATGACGGACAAGTTGATCGTACGACTCCGGCTGCTCAAGCCAGGAGATGTTGTCTCGTATGATGACCTCACGAGATCTTGCGATAAGGAGGTGAGAAGCGCGTCTGGTCGCGGCGCGCTTCAGACGGCGCGGCACGCGATGCTTCACGAACAGGGCGCCGTTTTCGCCACGCTCCCGACGATAGGACTCAAGCGCCTGTCGGACGAGGAAGTGGTCGAGACCACGCCGTCGGTCATGCGGCGTATTCGCCGGCTCGGGCGCCGACAGGTAGAGACGCTGGTGAAGGGGGTCAAGGACTTCGACCGCCTGCCGAACGCGGCGAAGATCGCGCACAACACATCGGTGGCACAGCTCGCTGCCGTTGCTCAGGCAGCTGGGCGTGTCGAGCAGAAACGGATCTTAGAGATGGCGTCCGTGTCGGTGCGTGACGTGGCCAAGCTGACGCTCGAAGGGTTCAGGGCAAAATAAGCGGCGGGGCTTGGCCGGGCTGGGCTGGGCAGGGCACGGCGCGGCGTGGCTAGGCGAGGCGTGGCTAGACTTAGCAAGACAAGGCGAGGTTCTTTTCCCGTGGCACGGCGCGACTGGGTGCGGCATGGCGTGGCGGGGCTGGGCTGGGCGAGGCGAGGCGAGGGGAGGGGCGCTGCGTAACACCGGCGCCCCTCCGTATCTTTCTGAAGAGGGAGCGCGCCTTCCTTAGGCAGACTGCGCTTTTTTTATCCCCTGCCCGAGCTTCTTCATGGCTTCCTGGTCGGTGATGTTGTGCCGCTGGGCGTAAGCCCTGATGAGGGGCAGAGAGGCCGAGTCGAATTTGACGGTGACTGTGCCGGTATCCTCGGAGTCGTCCGACTGGACCCCGCCGTAGCGTCGTAAGTCTGCGGTCTGCGGTCTCGCGCCACCTAGGTGGAACTTGACAGCCGCAAGGGCAAGAGCCTCTTTGGTCGTAGCCAAGGTCGGCGGGCGGCCTTCGAGAATCAGTTGGTCCTCGGCGTTGGCTGCCCACCTGCGCGCTCTCTCGTTGGTGGCCAGCCACGGGTACTCCGACTCTACGAGAGCCTGGATGGCGCTTGGCCCATGCTCTGGCTTCGGTAAAGTCTTGACCAGCTCCGCGAACTCTTGTCGAGCGATCACCCTGCCGATCTCTCGTTGCGAGGCGTAATACCGATCCATCGCCTTCTGATCGCCCTTAGTGGAGGCCATCTCCAGGTCGCGGTCGGCCTGGGCTGTGAGTTCGTCGATGCGCTTCGTCGCTTCATCTGTCTCCGGCTTGGTCTCCTGCGGCCGTGCCGACACGACGCCCTCCAGGCGGGCGATCTTCTCGCGGAGTTCCTGGAGTTCCTGGTCCTTTTTGATCATCCCGTCCTTGAGGCTCATGTACTCGCGCTTACGATCCGCGCGTGTCTGGCGCTCCACCTCGCCGACCTTCGGCGCATTATTCCCGGGCGATACATCCCCACCGCTACCGTCTCCCGCCTCTGGGAGTGGCGGTAGCTCTATCGACGCTGACGGCTCTGTGACCGCTGGCGGGGTTTCGTTCGGCGGTTGAGTCATGCGGCACCCATATCCTTCCGTTTAACGAGTTTTCGGACAACTCCAGATGGGCCGTCCTCGATGGCATGTTCGCCGTTCGAGTCCCTGACAACGCGCAGAGCGCCAGAGGCGAGAGCTACGTTTAGATCCTCTCCGGCGATCACATCGCGCGACTTACAAAGGAGCATATATTGCCCCTCCGTCTCGCCGACGCCACGCTTGACGATCTGTTTCTCGTCCCCCGCGAAGCGTCCGAACCAAACAATCTCTCCGACGGAGATACCCTGCGAGTACAGTTCGTCCATGGCGCCCGGTCCAGCTCCTACCAGCACCCCGCGGTTTTCCACGTCTCGCTCCACATCGTGTGTCATCCCATCCGGGGTCGTGTACGTCTGTGGGACCACAAGACCGCCTGCCGTTCTAGCCTCTTGGTTGTCCTTGATGCGCCAGATAGCCACATTGTCAAACGTCATTGCGGCAGGGAAAGGTGGGATCTTGAACTCCTTACGTCGGCGGTCCAGGAGAGTCATGGGTCCTCCAGCAGATCGATGAGTTCCGCGAACGCTTCGCGCTTACCGTTCATCCCGCGCAGCACGTCGATAGACTCATTCCCAGAGGCCACCGCTATATCGTGCTCGTGTCCAGCCATCCGCTCACGTACCCTATCACGGACAGCGATCGTGAGTGCGTTGCGCGCCCACGCTTCCCGTTCATCCTTGCTGAAGTCCTCTAGCTTCATGCATTGGCCCCAATGCCCTGCGGGCTAACCACGAGAGGCGGTGGACCTGGGAGTGGCGGAGCCTGCGAGTTCTGCGGGCCTGGCGTCTCGCGCTCGTTGTTCCCTTGCTCTTTCTTCTGGGGCGGGCCACCGGGGCCACCGGGGCCACCTGGAGGCATGAGCGGCGTCGGAGGCGGCGGAGGGCCGAGTGCGGCTAACAGATCGTCACGGTCCATGGCCTTAAACAGACCTACCGCTCCTGCGTGCAGCAACATCGCGTTAGCCAAGGGGCCTAGCTGAGCGATGGCTGCCATCGCCTCCTTGGCCTCATCGATTCTCTGAGGCTGAGACGCGAGCCGTGGATCTGCGGTGAACGTTATGTCGAAGTCATCGTGGTAGTCGGCGCGCGAGATCTCGATGCTGTCCCCCATGACATTCACGACGGCTTTGTACTCTGTCTCGTTGAGAGTACGAGCATTGATTCTGGCAATCAGGCGCGCTTCGGCCTTCTGGCTCTTGTCGTACCTACGACCCATAATCGTCACGCTCGACATCGCCATCGCGGAGCGGATCTTGGTCGTGGTCGCCGTCTCGCGTGACCCACCAACCTCTCCGGTCAGGATGTCCCCGGCGCCCGATAGCCCCTCGCCGGAATCTTCGAGTTTCTGAACCACTTGGAACATCGACGGGTTGGGCGGCGGAAACTCGACCCTCTGAAACCCAGATTTCAGCTGCTCAGGCGGCAGGTCAACTTCGGTCGAGTGACCAGGGCGGATGTGGATCTCGCCGCGCTTGAGCTTCGCCTGCTTCGAGTGGATGTAGGTGGGGATGTTGGCGAGCGTTCCAGCCTCGACGAGCTGGGACATGATCGTATCAGCTGCCATGTTATGGCCGGCGAGCATCATCCCTATCCCGAGCCCGTAGATCCCCTCTGGGTTGTAGTTGCATACATAGTGCGTGAAGAAGTTGATCGGAATGAGCCGTGGCGGGCTCGGGGGAGGTGGTACGTCAGGCATGACAGGCATCTGCCCCGGGGCGCCCGGTAGCGGGGGAGGGGTCATTCCGGGCATGCCAGGCAGCATAGGAGGGGTCCTGTCTGCCGCGCCCGGGATTGGCGGAGCAGTCGTGTCGCTCATGCGCGAGTCCAGGTAGGCGGCGGTGCCCATCTGGTGCTGTTCTGTAATGGCGGCGATGCTCGCCTGCCGTGCGTCATTTTCGCGCTCGAACCGGGCGCGGTCGATAGGGTCTTCGTCCTCGCGCAAGACCAACCCCAACAATATGTTGGTCTTGTGGTCAACGGTGATGATGACCGGCTTTTTACGCTTGTGGCTTGGCAATGTGAGCCAGCAGTGCTGCTCGATGATCATGCGGGCGCCATCATCGTCCATCGGGTCCTCGTCCACGCCTTCGAGACGATCGACGGTGGTACGTACCTGACTCTTCGTCTCCTCCTGGCTCCCGCCCGCGCTAGCCTTCACTACCTCATCCACATTTACGTACTGCCCGCTGTCCTCCAGCTCCTCTAACTGCTGGATCGTTAGCCACAGGCGGCGGGTGATGCGCGGCACATCTGACAGGTTCGGGTCCCGCGACTTACGTGTGTACTTGATAACCACGTCGTCCGTCTGCAAGGCATGTACACACGGCCGTTTCTTCACCTGGTCACGGTACGTATAGGTGAACGACGATCCGTAGAGCAGCCACGAGATCATGTTTGCATCGTGCTCGTGAACGTACTCAGGCATCTGCGAAGTCAGTTGCCAATTGAAGTGCTTCGAGACGCGAGAAGAGCGGTCAGTATCCTCCGGCCCGGTCGGCACCGCCGACAGAATACCGCCCTTCGCTGGGAATCTCTGGTCGTAGATACGCGCGTGGATGCGCCATACCGCCTGCGACACGATAGGGAGGTGGACCTGGGCGTATTCTTCTGCTCCGGCCGGCTTCGCTGGCAGATCCCCAACGAACAGCCGCAGGATCAGGTCGCGCTTCTGCCGATACGAGGAAGCTGACTCCCAGTCCTTGTCATGCCGCATGACCGCCTTGGTGGCGATCTCTGTTGCCAATTCTTTTGAGAGGTAAGGGACCAGGTTGTAGGCATCGTCCGGCATCGGTGGCGACGTCGCGGGCGTGGTCTCGGTCTCCATACCGTCCATCACCAGCCTCCGTACCCCATCGTACCAGAGCGACGCCCAACTGCTCTACGGGCTGCCAGCTCGTCCTCGACCGAATCATCGTACCACGGTTTGTCGTCGGCTCCAGCACTGACAGGGCGACTCATGCAGCTATAGCGGAAATCGTCTGCCTGATCGTCACCAACTGCGCGCGTATCAACGTCGTCCATGTCGTGCGGGTCTGCCGGCACTGATGGAATGTACTTGATAGGTGGGTTGCATGTCGAGAACCACATCACCATCGGGAACAGGGTGCGCTTGGTCGGCTTGCCATCGTCATCCGTGATAAGTCCTGGGAGGTGTTCCGACGGCCGCCTGGCGCGGAGGCGGGTGAAGCACTGATTCCACCCGGCCTTCCGGTTGTGGTCGGCCTTGTAGAACGGTATGCCCATCGAGTGAAGCACCTCGGACACCGACGGCCCTACTGGATTCGGAGACCAGCACGCCGGGTCGAGTGGTCCATTCAGACGAGACATGCTGTCCGTGAATGACGGATCCCAATCTCCGGTCTCCAGCTCGGCTTCCCGTATTCGGTGGCCAAGCATCTCAGCCGTGTGGCGTTTCACCGACAGATTCCGGTAGCAGATGATGTTGCCGTCAGGGTCAACTGCCCACCACGAGATGGACGAGGTACGCGTAAGGCCGTAGTCACCAGAGCGATACCGCGGCCACGATACGGGGATCTGAAACGGTCGGATTACATGCACCGATTTCAAAAAATCCTCGCCGAAGAACGAATCCGTATCGACGTACCAGTCACCTTCCAAGAGTGCCTTGCGCACATGCGGGGCCCTGTCAGCGATGGTCGCCTCGTACTCCTTCGGTATCCATGGGTTATCTGACAGGCGAGACGGGATGAACATCCGGTCCTTGCTCACCTTCTCGCCAGATTGCAGCGTCACGACCGAGCGCAGAATCTTTCTGCCCTCTGGAGCCGGGTCGACAAACCGCTTCCGCACCCAGTCCCGTCCAGGTCCTACGGGGTTCGTCCCTGACCGCACGGCGAGCATCTTCTGCAACACCGGGTCTGGCGTGCGCAGACGGGTGAGCATGAACAGGTATTGCTCTTCTAGAAATTCAGTCAGCTCATCGAAGGCTAAATGAGTTTGGGCATTGACTAGTCCGGCTTCACTGATATAGTGGTTCGCACCTTCCACGGTGAGGTCATGCGTTGGTAGCCAGCCACAAAATGACAGAGTTGCAATTCCCCTACGGACGCCCTCTGTCAGAGGTCGGGCCTCTCCCGAGTAGAAATGCGGGTATCCCAAGGCAGTACATGGGGTACACCGTCGAGTACCTACCCCGTCACCCAGATGCTCCACAGAATGGTCAAATGATGCAGCACCGCTTGATCGCGGAAGCCATACTGGGGCGCCGGCTGACACGAGCGGAAGTCGTCCACCACGAAGATCATCGACGGCAGAACAACGAGCCCACAAATTTGTGGTTGTTCCCGAACGTCTCAGCACACCTTCGACACCACAAAAGACACTGCCCGCGTTACTCCGTGGACTTGGCGCGAAGACTTGTACCGCTGGCATCCGCTCCACAGGTATCGATGCAGGAGGCGGCCAAAACGCTGGGGGTGTCTCTCTGCACGGTGAAGGCGCTCCTCGATGTCCACCAGATCGCGTGGGTATCTGCCGCGACGCGAGAGCTTTCAGGACGGTCGGTTCGTGAAGCACTACGGGGACGGACAACACTCGAAGCGGCCAGGGCGCTTGGGGTGAATCATCAAACCCTCCGCAACCGCTTCCCTTGGTTACTTGAGAAACGCGCCTCACCGGGCTTTCTGGACGCCCACAAAGCAGAGATTCGTAGTCGTGCCAAACGTACCCGCCTGGACGCTCTCGCAGCTCGATATGGTGTCTGCCGGCAGACGATATCGGTAGCGATTCATCGCTGGGCGCGAGAAGAACCGGGTGCGTGGTCAGAAATTGTTGCCTTCCTACGAACCCGGCACGGTCTCGGACGACCGCCTCGACGCAAGGCTTGACCCCCGTGTCGAAGGCCGCCACCACACGCCGCTGCCCCTCCAGTGTCCTCACCCGATTCCCGACGGCGACAGCCTCGATGTTTCTCAGAGACCCGTCACCCATCACGATCCGTGTGCCGCGAGCGGAACAGATCTCGAATGATCCGTAGTTGAGGTGATCGTTGGTGCCTTCCAGGTGCGCGAACTGTATCCGCGCATCGCCTGCCTCCGGGAACGTCCAGGTGTGCGACACCTCGTTGTAGTGGCCTCCGAGCGGCCTGTACAACTGATGAGACTTGGCGATGGTCTGCGAGAGCCGCGGAGTGGTGCGACGAAAATGGAACGCCCACATCGCGCTGTACTTGATCTCTCCACGGCGGAACCGATCTATCTCAATCTTGAGTTGAGATAGCGGATCGATCAACAAAGCTGCTGTATTCCCGGTGACAAACGCCGTCCCCTTGTAGCGTGCCACGAATGTCCCGGGTCCCGGCACCCAGAGGCAGTAGGTCTTTCCGCTGTAGGGCTTCCACTTCAGTTTATTCCCGGTCAGCGTCCATGTATCGCGCGGGTAAGAATTCACGCGCCAGTTCTGAGCCAGTTTCACCGCCCCCTTGCCGTTCTTCGGTTTGAACAGGGTCGGCTGGTACTTAGTTTTCTTCGGGTAGATCGCGCTGCGTAGACCGAGGAGCAGAGCTGCCTCCTGAACATCGTCTGCCAACTGCTTCGATGCCGTGTAGAGTTCCCAGCCTTCTCTGCGCCGCCAACCATCGCCAGCGATCAGCCCGTCGATCAGTTTTGACAGGTTTCGCTGCTCCAACAGGCGCCGCGGGATGAACTTGGTGTAGCAGTTGGTCCCACATGGCAGCGGCGGAACCCATGACACCGTGAAGTCTCGCGTGTGCTCGCGGAAGGCGAACCCACCGGCAGCAAATAGTGCCCTTAGCGCGTCCTTCCCCTCGCGCTTGACTTGGCTGAACAGGCTGCGGTGTGAACTTGCAGCGCAGCCCTCCGCGATGTACCAACCCCACAGTTCCATCTCGGCGTCAGAAAACTCTGCCCTGGACAACTCTGCCGGCAACCCTGCGCCAGGGATCTTGATCGAACCGCCGAGGTCTGTACTGCGCACTACTTTCCAGCGGCGCTTGCGCTTCGTCGCACGACTGGTCTGTGCGTCGTCCGTGTAAGTCACCACCCACCTGTGGTCTGGGCTCGCCACGAAGTACGGATGATTCTCGTGTTCCAGCATGTGCGTGTTGTTGTCCTGCTCGTACACGCCACGCACTGTCGCGTAGATCATGCGTCCGAAGTCATGCTCCTTGGCTTGGTCCCATGCGAGAACACGGTCGCCAGCCCGCATGGTTGATATGCCGACCCATCCAGCGTCCGTCAGAACCTCGTGCTCAGCGGTTAGAGCTTTCCCACCACCTACGGCCCCGCCAAAAAGTATTTCCTCGACGGTGGACGACAGGAACTCTGCCTGTGGACCGGGGTTAGGCGTCCACACCTCCTCGAAACGCATCATTTATCCGGCGTTGGCTCCGATGGCGGTTCCAGTATCCGTATGACTTCCGTCAACGCCCCAGCGATGGCGTTCAGATTCGCTATGGCCTGTTCGCGCATCTTCTCCAACTCTGCGCGCCGCTTGCCGAGGGTGTCTTTCAACGCTTCGTCCATGTTTTGCCTCCTACGTTGTGGTTCCCGGTGGCAGGATGCCATTATCCGACATCCACTGCAGCGCCGCGCGCTTCTTGTCCGCCGCGGCGGCCATCGCGGCGACGAGGTCCGTGTATCCGTTCGGCCTAGCGATGGTGAACGATGACAAGCCGCGCATGCCAGCCCGCAGCCCTCGGCACTGGTCATTCGTGACCCAGATTAAGAACGTATCGAGCGCAACGTTCGCAGGTCCGTACGCTTCGGCTACGAACTCGTAATGCTCATCATCCTCCTGGTGCGTCCGACGCGTCAGCTCGACGCTGATGGTGCTCGGG
>ERZ1292623.2435-Hain-H51-01um-R1-2435-length-16665-cov-8_pt1 | contig 16665 bp, 18 predicted proteins | sample MGYA00564398_ERZ1292623 | MGnify/ENA primary metagenome ERZ1292623 (study PRJEB36523, sample SAMEA6512633) | groundwater metagenome | collected 2019-01-07 | study: AquaDiva: Metagenomics assemblies of 32 groundwater samples | reverse complement strand
GGCTCTCTTTCTTTGTGCCTCAGATAGGACATTACTAATACAGGTATCAATAATACAGCTATTTTTGTGCAAGCATGCCTTCCCTAGTCCGGTTCACGGCAAAACCGCTACAATCGCCTGGACATGCAATCAAGGGACATGGCGCTATGCGCACGATACTGGTCGTGAACAGCAAAGGTGGCTGCGGCAAGAGCACCATCGCCACCAACCTTGCTGCCTTCTACGCGCGCGAGGGCAGATCGGTGGCGCTTGCCGATTTCGACCCGCAGGCCTCAAGCCTGCAGTGGCTGGAGGCGCGTTCCCCGGGACGTCCGCACATCGAGGGCATGGCCGGGATCGAATCCGGCTCCCGGCTTCCACGTCATGCCGACTATGCGATTCTGGATGCGCCCGCGGGAATACACGGTGCAGAGCTCACCGCGCTGGTGCGGCGCGCGCAGACCATCCTGATCCCGGTGCTGCCTTCGGCCACCGACATGCGCGCCACCGCCCGCTTCGTGCGTGACCTGCTGCTGGTCGGCAAGGTGTCACACAAGGAAACACGGCTGGCCACCATCGCCAACCGCGTGCCCGAGGCGCCGGCACTGGCACGCGCCGCCGAGATCTTGCTGAACGGCATCGACTTCCCCTACCAAAGCGTTCCGGGCCGGATCTACCGTCCTCTCGAGCGCTTTCTCACACGCCTCAGGATTCCGTTCGTCGCCACGCTGCCCGACTCGCCGAGCTATGCACTCGCCGATGCCCGTGGCCTCGGCATCTGCGAGCTGGGCGAATCTCGTCCGACCTGGGATTTCGTGCGCTGGCGGCCACTGCTCGACTGGCTCGACAGTCCCAGCAGTCTGCCGCGTTCCACCTAAGCGATAGAGAGTTGTTCCTTAACCAGGTGTCCGCAGAGGCGAGGACCTCAGTGGGCGGCGACGCCCTCCCAATGACGCGCGATCGTCATCGGCGAACTTCTCGTAGGGTTTGAGGCGTTGCCTCCTCACGCCAATCTCCCAAGGCTTTTCAGCATCGTTGCCAGGCGGCAATTTCAGGCGTCAAGCCGCGCGCGCTGATTTTTACCCACGCTAAAGCACGAAGAACCACTATAATGATATCCGCCCACCGCCGCCGCGCGATCCACGCGTCGTGACCGAGGGCGCGAGAGACTGGGAAGTCCGTCGCGTATACGGCCGGCGCACAACGGCGAACAAAAAAACAGGGGAAAATAGCATGGTTGTCAGTTACGACTTCTGGCTGGTTCTGCTTTCAATCCTGATTGCGGTCTTCGCATCCGGCGTCGCCCTCGATCTCGCCTCCCGCGTTTCAGCCACCCAGGGAAGTAAAGCAGCGGTGTATTGGCTGACCGGCGGCGCGCTGTCCATGGGAACGGGCATCTGGTCCATGCACTTCATCGGCATGCTGGCCTTGCGCCTGCCGATGCCGATGTCGTACGACGTCTCGATCACGCTGCTGTCGTTGTTGATCGCGATTATCGTGTCGGGATTTGCGCTCTATGTCGTAGCCAGCAGCGCGACTTTAGGCGTACTCAGGCTGCTGGGCGCCGGTGTGTTAATGGGCATCGGTATTGCGTCCATGCACTATGTCGGCATGGCGGCGATGCAGATGCAGCCGCCGATACGCTATGCGCCGCTCCTGTTCAATCTATCGATCCTGTTCGCCGTAGCCCTATCGGTAGTCGCTTTGTGGATCGCCTTTCAGCTGCGCTCGGAGACGGTTTTGTCCGCGTTCTGGAAAAAACTCGGCAGCGCGCTGATCATGGGGGGCGCGATTTCCGGGATGCACTATACCGGCATGGCGGCGGCAATTTTTGCGCCGGACAGCGTCTGCACGGTGAGCCCGCAGGACATCAACAACCTGTGGCTGGCCGGCGCGATCGGCGGATTTGCCTTCATGTTCCTGGCGACGACGCTGCTTATTTCGGTCTTCGACACCCACCTCACCAGCCGTGCCGTGGTGCATGCGGAAAAGCTGCGCCAATTAAACGTCAACCTGGAAAAGCAGGCCAGCGAGCTCTCCTCCGCCAATGCGCTGCTGGAGCAGCAGGTGCAGGAACGTATTCGCTCCGAAAAGCGGGTTCAATATCTTGCGTATCACGATAGTCTTACGGATCTGCCGAATCGCGGTATGTTCAGCACACTCCTCAACCATGGAATCAGCCTGGCGCATCGTCACAATAATGGGCTGGCCGTACTTTTTCTCGACCTCGACCGTTTTAAAAATATCAATGACACGCTCGGGCACGAAGCCGGCGACGCACTGCTGCAAGAGGTCGGCAAAAGACTGAGGCTTTGCCTGCGCGCCAGCGACACCGTCGCCCGCCTGGGCGGTGACGAGTTTGTGATCCTGCTGGAAACGCTGGACAGGAAGGAGCTTGTCGCGGTAGTCGCGCAAAAGATGCTTACCGCCATCGTCCAGCCGTTTATCCTGCTCGGCCAGGAGTTCCACGTCACGGCGAGCATCGGCATCGGCATCTACCCTCAAGACGGCCAGGACGAACAGTCGCTGATGAAAAACGCCGACATCGCCATGTACCAGGCGAAGACCGTGGGCAAGAACAATTACCAATTCTATTCCGCGCAGCTGAACGCCAATTCGCTCGAACGGCTTGCCTTGGAATCGGGCCTGCGACGCGCGTTGGAATATAACGAATTCGAGCTTCACTACCAGCCAAAGATAGATCTTCGCACCGGCCGGATAACCGGCATGGAAGCGCTGCTGCGCTGGCGGCATCCTGAGCTTGGAATAGTGGCGCCCGGGAAATTTATCCAGATCGCGGAAGAGACGGGTTTAATCTGTCCCATTGGCAGGTGGGTGCTCAAGACGGCCTGCATGCAAAACAAGGTCTGGCAGGAACAGGGACTGCCGCGTTTGAGCATGGCCGTCAATTTATCGGCGCGGCAGTTTTCCGACGAGAATCTTTTGTCGGATATAACGTCCATACTCAAGGAAGCCGGAATGGAAGCAACTTTCCTGGAACTGGAAATTACCGAAAGCATGCTCATGCTCGACACGAAAAAGACCATGAAAGTATTGACTGCGCTCAGCAAGATGGGCATTAAGCTCGCCCTTGACGATTTTGGAACAGGTTATTCGTCGCTCGCCAATCTCAAGCAGTTTCCCATCGACACCATCAAAGTCGATCGCTCGTTTATTCGCGGCATTTCCACTGGCGGCGAAGATAACGCCATTACCGCGGCTATTATTGCAATGGGCCGGACCTTGAGCAAGACCGTAATCGCCGAGGGTGTTGAAACCGAGGAACAACGCGATTTTTTGCGTGTACACGCCTGCGACGAATTCCAGGGCTTTTATTTCAGCAAGGCCGTGCCAGCGGACCAATTCGCGGAGTTATTAAAAGCGCAGATACCGGTGAACCAGGATGCCGCGGTTACACCACGCTCTCCGCTCGCATAATCCTTCCGGTTACGGACACAGTGGTATGCCGGTCGAGGCCATTGATGGTCTAGCAGGTTGTTGAAAAACAACCTGCGTGCGGCACATGGATGTGCCGCCATTTTTCAAACACGCCGTATGTGTTTGAAAAATGAAGCAAAGCAAAAATGACATTTTTGCTTTGCGGGTTGAAAAAGCCCATGGATGGGCTTTTTCAACAACCTGCTAGGCCGGTCTCTCAAACCGCCTTGAGTTCGACCGCCATCTTCTCCGCGAGATCCTTGGCGTCGCCAAAGACGAGCGAGCAGTTGTCCTGGTAGAAGAGCAGGTTGTCCACACCCGAGTAGCCGGGCTTCATCGAGCGCTTCACGAAGAAGACGTGCTTGGCCTTGTACACGTCGAGGATAGGCATGCCGTAGATCGGGCTCGACTTATCCTTCTTGGCCGCGGGGTTGGTGACGTCGTTCGCGCCCACGACGAGCACCACGTCGGTGGTCGAAAACTCGGGGTTGATTTCGTCCATTTCGGACACATTTTCGTAGGGCACGTCGGCCTCGGCGAGCAGCACGTTCATGTGCCCCGGCATGCGTCCGGCGACCGGGTGGATGGCGAACTTCACCCCGACACCCTTGCCTTCGAGAATATCCATCAACTCCTTGAGCGCGTGCTGTGCCTGCGCCACCGCCATGCCATAGCCCGGAACAATAATCACCTTCGAGGCGTTGGCCATGAGAAACACGGCGTCCTCGACCGCAGCCGTCTTGATGCCCTTGTCGGCGGCCGCGGCGGCGGCGCCTGGGTCGTCTGCCTTGCCCCCGCCGAAGCCGCCGAGCATGATCGAAACGATCGAACGGTTCATCGCCCGCGACATGATGTAAGAAAGTATCGCCCCCGAGAAACCAACGAACGCGCCGGTGATGATGAGCAGGTGGTTGGACAGTGTGAAGCCGGTCGCGGCGGCGGCCCAGCCGGAGTAGGAGTTGAGTATCGACACCACTACCGGCATGTCCGCTCCGCCGATCGGCACGATCAGCAAGACCCCGAGCGCCAGCGCGATGAATATCGCCGCCAGCAGAATCCACAGCTGATCGTGCTGCACGAACTGCGCGCCGCAGCCGATCATTACCAGTGCCAGCACCAGGTTCAGCCGGTGCTGGCCCTTGAACCGCAGCGGCTTGCCGGAAATAAGCGCCTGAAGCTTGCCGAACGCAACCAGCGAGCCGGTGAACGTGATCGCGCCGATGAACGCGCCCGCGAACAGCTCGCCCAGGAGCACGGCGCCGAGGGCGCCCTTCTGCCCACGGGGGAGGTAGGTGCCAACGGCCACGAGCACCGCCGCGAGACCCACGAAGCTGTGCAGCGCCGCCACCAGCTGCGGCATCGCGGCCATTTTGATCTTGAGCGCGATGGCGGTGCCGATCGCCGCGCCGGCGATGAGCCCGGCGATGATGAAGCCGTAAGACTTCACCGCGGGATTCAATAAGGTGGCGACGATCGCCAGTGCCATACCCGCCATCGCGTAGCTGCTACCGCGCCGCGCCGAGGCCGGATGGGTGAGGCCTTTGAGGCCGAGAATAAACAGCACCGCCGCGGCAAGGTAGACGAGGGCGAGAAGATCCGGTCCGAGGCGCATGCCGCTTCCTTATTTCTTCTTCTTGAACATGGCGAGCATGCGGCTGGTCACCACGAAACCGCCAAAGATATTAATCGACGCGAGCAGCACTGCGAAGAACCCGATTGCCTCGGCCAGGGGCCCGACGTCGTCGAAGCCCGCGACCAGGATCGCACCCACGATGATGATCCCGGAGATGGCGTTGGTGAGCGAGATGAGCGGGGTGTGCAGCGACGGCGTCACGCCCCAGACCACCCAGTAGCCCACGAAGCAGGCCAGCACGAAGATGTACAACGCGATCATCAGTTCGGACATGGTCGGCTCCTCATGTGCTCTTCTTGGCCTCGAAACGCACCTTGCCCCGGTGGGTGACAAGCATCATGGCGCTGATCTCGTCGGCCAGGAAATCCTTGAACTTCAGCGCGCCGCCGTTCGCGTCCACGATGAGCTGCACAAAATTGAACAGGTTGCGCGCGAAGAACGAGCTTGCATCCGACGGCATCAGCGCCGGGAAGTTGGTGTAGCCGCAGATCACCACACCGTGTTTGATCACGACCTGGTCGGGTTCGGTCAGCGGGCAGTTGCCGCCGGTGGCCGCGGCCATGTCCACGATCACCGCGCCATCGCGCATGTCCTTGACCGATTCCTCGGTGATGAGCACCGGCGCCGGCATGCAGGGGATGAGGGCGGTGGAAATGATGATATCGGCCTTCTTGAGTTCCTCGGTCAGCATCTGCTGTTGCTTTTGACGCGCCGCGGGCGAGAGCTGCCTGGCGTAACCGCCCGCGCCCGCGCCCGACTCGCCGAGGTCGAACTCGACGAACTTCGCGCCGAGCGATTGCACCTGCTCCTTTACTTCTGTGCGGACGTCGTAGCCGAACACCTGTGCACCGAGGCGCCGCGCGGTGGCGATGGCCTGCAAACCCGCGACACCGGCGCCGAGCACGTACACGCGCGCCGGCTTGGCGGAACCCGCGGAGGTCATCATCATCGGCAGGAAGCGCCCGAACAGGCGCGCGGCCTCGAGGGTGGCGCGGTAGCCGGCGATGTTGGCCTGCGAGGTGAGCGTGTCCATGGTCTGGGAGCGCGAGAGACGCGGAATCATCTCGAGCGCAAACGCCTCCACGCCCTGTTCGGCGAGCGCGCTCCAGCTGCCGTCGTCGTGGCACATATCCAGGTTGCAAATCAACGCCGCGCCGTTTTTCATCAGACGGATCTCGTCGCGCGTGGGTTTGTCGACTTTGAAGACGATGTCGGCGCCGAAGGACGCCGCGCGGTCGCTGATCCCGGCGCCCGCCGCACGGTATGAATTGTCGTAGAAGTGGGATCCTTCACCGGCGCCGGATTCGAACACGATCTCGAATCCGAACGCGCGCAGCTTCTTCACCGACTCGGGTGTGGCGGCCACACGGGTCTCGCCGTTCCTGTGCTCCTTCGGTATCCCAATCTTCATGCGTTGGCCGGAATTATGAGTCTGACAGGGTGTTGAATATGGCCGTGCATCGCCGTGCGCCGCGGAAGGATGGAAAATTCAACCCCCATTTCACCCTCACCGTACCGTTCCGCCCCTCACGGGTCAAGACGACAGTCGGGTCGAAGCCCCGCGCCATCGCGCTGTTCGCTGGCGTGGCCGATGGACGCGCCGCAGCAGATGCAGTCCGGAATCTCGTTGAGCTTGATGTCGAGCGTCTTGCACAGCGCACGCAGTTAAGCCGGCCGTAACGACTGCCACGAATAGAAGTCCACGGCAACCAAACCAGGGAAGCAGGCCGCTCCGGGTTTGTGAGGGTATTCGCAAACGCGTTCAGCGATTTCTGGTTTTGATCGCGTGTCGAGTCGGGTCGGCGAGCCAAGACGGTGGCACGCCGCCGGCGTTCTCTCGTTCTCTTACATCGATTGTCGTCGCACCGCCAGCGGACGTATTCATGTCGGGGCTTCGCTTGCCGCGACACAGAAACCCCTCTCTGAAATAAGTGACTGCTGCAACGACGAATCGAGCGGGAAATCAAACCGGTGGGGGAAATGACGGAGATTCCGGCCCGATCGGACGGTGTGTCAGGCGGCCTGTGAGAACGCAAACAGTGCTGGGATAGCCAGCTGCGGTGCACCCGGATAGCACAAGATGTCGATGATAGCGTTTGTCGATGGGAGCGTTTTAGAACATTAGCGGATGCTGAATAAGCTTTTTTTGTGAGCATTCCGCTGTGGTGCTAATCTGATCGTTCGCCAGGAGCGAGATGTGCACGGTCAGTTGCGGTTGTGCAATCGGCCCGCGCAACCCAAGAGGAAAAGGCCTGATGGTTAGCGCCACCGACATTCTGAGCGCCAGCATCCTGATTGTTGACGATCAGGAGTCCAATATCAGTCTGCTTGAGCAATTGCTGAGCGAGGCCGGCTACACCAACGTTGCCTCAACCATGAATCCGCAGGAAGTCTGCGCGCTGCATCGCAAAAACCGCTATGACCTGATCCTGCTCGACCTGCAGATGCCCGGCCTGGATGGATTCCAGGTGATGGAAGGCCTCAAGACCAATGAGACGGACGGCTACCTTCCGGTCCTCGTGCTCACCGCCCAACCGGGTCACAAGCTGCGCGCGTTACAGGCCGGCGCCAAGGATTTCATCAGCAAGCCCTTCGACCTGGTCGAGGTCAAGACACGCATCCACAATATGCTGGAAGTGCGGCTGCTGTACAAAACACTCGAGAATTACAACAAGGTGCTGGAACAGACGGTGCAGGAACGGACCGCCGAACTGCGCGAAAGCGAGGCGCGCTACCGCAGCCTGACCGAACTGGCCTCCGACTGGTACTGGGAACAGGACGAGCACGGCGACTTCACCAAGGTTTCCGGCCCGGTCCTGGAGATGCTCGGAATCCGGGTCAAGGCATTGGCGGGAGAACCAAACGGTGTTCAACCGGTAGCGGGCTGGAATGAGGCGGAACGGGAAGTGCTTCAGGCGAAGATTGCCGCCCGCCAGCCATTCCTGGATTTCGTCTTCAGCCGCGTCAATGCCGATGGCTCGCAACAAAAGTTTCAGGTGAGCGGGGAGCCGATGTTCAACCGGTCCTCCCGCTTTATCGGTTACCGCGGAATCGGCGTGGAACTCACCGCCAGGAAATAGAAGGCAAGATCCAGGTGGCCAGCGATGTCCTCACCCCATAGCCCGAATCAAAACCATCTTCTCGCTGCCCTGCCCACGGCGGAATTCGAGCGCCTGGCGGCGCATCTGGAACCGGTCCCGATGCCGCTCGGTGAAATCCTCTACGAACCCGGCGGGCAGTTGCGACACGCCTATTTCCCCACCACCGCCATCGTGTCGCTGCACTATGTCATGGAGTCCGGCGCCTCGGATGCAGCATCGCCTGTATACCCGGCGACGGCGTTGAACCAGGTATCTGGCGATACAATCCGGCTTCCGCTTGGATCTGTGAGAGTTTCGTAACAAGCATGGCACGATCGTTGTTTGCCTGAATCAACCCATCCAGAGTAGTGGTCAACGATCTGATGTGAGCATCAAGACGAGATACCTCTTTCCGACTCTTGACTGCCTGAGCTATCCAAGATGGATAGCCGCGTTGCGCTCCCACGAACGTTACCTTGTTGGCACGATTGCCTAGCGCAGCTAGCAAAAAGCCCAACCCTTTTTTTTCCAGCTTATCTGCAACGTTCTGCGTCGCAGCATTGTTGTTGGACACCATCGCTACCGTCTGACCGAAGCGGATTGCATTGGCAATGATGTTCAAAATGGTCTGCGTCTTGCCAGTGCCGGGCGGTCCCTGCACGATGGTTACCTGTGACAGGAAAGCCATTTCGACGGCGGTCTTCTGACTGGCATTCGTACCGAATGGATAGATCAGAGAACCCGGCGTTACATGTTTGGCCAACGCAGAGCCGGGAGTCAAATAGGTGGCCAGAACGCTGGTGTCCGGTAACCGCGACAGGTACTTGTACTGCCCGGCCAGTATTGGCTGTCCATCTTCATTCTTCAAACTGACTAATTCTGCGACAGCGCGAAAGTACTCCAATGCGTTCCTGCAGGCAGGGGTAGCAGCGGCATCTTGCTCAACGCTCACCTTGGAGGCGGCGTACAGTTTGCGATAACCGGTTGCAGTAACGAGATAGTAGTCAGGATATTGGGTGATTGAGTCAACATTGGGAAGCAGTCGCCCACCAACCCGAAGTCGTACCACGGTGGGATTCAGGACTGCAATCGCATCCAGCAGGCGCACACGTTCCTGCCGGTATGAATATTCACGTTTGGGATTGCCCTTATAGCTAATCTTTATGTGTCCACTGACTGAATCTGTAATGCATCTGGCAACGTCTCCGGTCTTGTCCTCCCACTGCCCGGTGTTGTTCAGCACAAGTACGAGACGATCTTCACTCATGGCGCCGTTCCATGCTGATTCTCTCAATAGAAAGCGGCCGCGAGGATATTATTTTTGAAGGTAATCGCGAGGTAATCGGGGACGTACCACAGTTTCCGGTTACCGTCAGTCGTCGCCATATGGCCCAAGAAACCGCACCCCATTGAAGTGAATCAAATGACTCGGGTTATCAGCAATCCAGACCTCCGTTTCCCACGAAATCGTTTCCAGATATTTCGTGAACGTCTTCCGGTTCGGAAACGCCGATACAAACACCAGCCCGGCCTTGCAGCGCCGGAATAGAGTTTGCAGTTCCTTGTGGCGCTTGGCGTCGACCGGGCCGTGGGAGGTGACGGCCTCGGCGAGGATCAGCCAGTTGCGCTGCGGGTAGTAGATGACGACGTCCGGCATCTTGCCGTGGTTATCGACGGTAACGTCGAGCGATGCCAGCAAACTCTCGTCGAAGTAGCCCCATTTGTCGCCGGTGTCGCCAGCGTAGACAAGTTGCCCTTCCGGCACAAAACGAGGGCCAAATTCTTCCCAGATGGCGCGGATCAGTTCGCTGTGTTCGCCCGGCGACAGGCGCACTTGCTTCCCCTTGGCGATGCGGACCGGGACCATTTTCATTTCCCGGTGCTTGGCGTATTGGGCGGTGAGCGTTTTGCGACTCGCCGAGTATCCAGCAAGGTTCTTCTTGTAGCTTTTTGTTCCAAACGTTCGCAGCAGCTTGAGGCAGCCCGGTTCAATGCGATAGACCGCATGCGGACTATTTACCGCGCGGCCCGGCTGGTCCGGGTTGTAGAGCGCGATTCCGGCCTCGACAAACTGGTGCACGGTCTGGCGTCGCACAGTCTCGCGGGTGTTGGGGGCGTAGCGCTTGTTGTAGTGCTTGCGGGCCCAATCCATGATCGGCGTGATGCCCATGAGCGGGTCTTGTGCCTCGCTCCAGGTCTTGCCCGGTGACAGGTCCAGCAACGCGAGCAAAGCCAGCGCGGAACGCTCGTTCTGCTGCGCGCGGGGCATTCCGAGGTCGACAAGGACGGAAAGCGCTTCGGCGACTTTCTTGCTCTTCTTGTTAGCCGGCATTCTCGCTCTCGATGTAACGGTCGATTTCTTCCTGGCTCAGGGACTGTTGCACGCGCGCCCACTGACCGAACCGGATCAACGTCTCTTTGGATGGATAGCGCATCGCGCGCAGGTCGGTGGCGTTCACTTGCGTGTGTCCGCTGAAATTGCGGAAGTACCGGTCCACGATGGTGGAGTTGAGGAACAGACCCAGCCCACGGGCAAGATCGGCGGGCAGGCCCTGCTTGTTATGGTGAAAGACATTCAGGTGATTCTCGAACCCGTAGTGCTCGTGCTCAAGCTGCTTGGGTTCGATGACATAGGCCACTACACGGCGGCGCTCTTCCTTCGCGGAGAAACGCTTGGTGAGCACGTAACAGCCGCGCGGCATGAGCCATTTGCGGGTGTCGTCGTTGAGGCATAACGCGTTGGGTTTCTTGTGTTCCATGGGCCAGGTGAATTGGCCGCCGCGGAAGTGGTGGGTATAGAGCAGCGGGACGCACTGGCCCTTGGGCTCGGCGAGCCAGTGTTCCTTCAGGCGGAAATCCACGACCGGGCCGGTGGAAACTTGCAGCTCCAGGTCTTCGAGCGTGTGCGAAAAAAGCGGGCCGAAATCGACAACCAGCTCTGTGGGAACATGAATGAACCGTTCAGTGTCGCCGGGTTTTACGATTTCCGCGAAGGGTACTTCGCGCGTAGTGTGGTTCGAGAAACTCTGATCGTGCGACATTGAAACCATGACGGCACCCTGAGGGGCGCCGCGCACGAGTCGGACGATAATATTTTCTTGCAGCACCTCGTCGTCCTTGAAGGCGCGAGTTCGGCTTTCGAAGACGTGGATGTGGGTGAGCGCCGCGCGCTCCAGCAGAAATGCACGAAACGGCCGATAGTAGGGGCCATTGCAGAAACTGCGCGGCACGATAGCGACCACTTCTCCGCCCTCTTCCAGCATCGCCACGGCAAGTCCCAGAAAGGCGGTATAAAGATTTACCGTCTCGATACCAGCCTGCCGCAACATTTTGCGGTGAGCGGAATCTGTGCTGATCTTCTTGTAGGGCGGGTTGAGGATCGCGTGGGTAAAGCGCGGGGCGCCCATGCCGATCTCGAAGCTCGCCTCGGCGATGAAGTCCGGGTTGTGGATGGTGCTGCTGAAACGGTGACCCTGGTTTTTGCAACGCGCACCGACGCCCCGCAGGTGGTCCGACAGGTACTCTTGCAACAAAGGTTCGATTTCATAGCAATGGGCCTCTAACGAAGCACCGGCGGGGGCACTCGCGAGAAAGCGCTCCGCGAATGACTCGGTGAGCGAGCCCACGCCCGCGCCGGGATCGAGCAAACGGACAGTCTGGGGCCAGCGGGTGAACAACGACGCCATGAAATCGGCGATCGCGGTGGGAGTCATGAACTGCCCAAGCTGCGACCGCCGTGCGGGGTCGAGTTGCTTGCTCGCCTCCAGGCGGGCTTCGTCTATGGGGCGTATGGCAAGCGTGGGCATGCGGCCATTCTAAGCTGCTGGGGCAATTACTGTCATGGGCCACGAAAACCAACCTCAGGCACCGGGGAATAACCGCGTCAGAGCGGGATAGTTGCTACTATTCAGAAGAAAATCTCTCCGACCCGGTTTTTCCTGACCCGGGCTTTCCGTTTGGGGCACCCTGATTGAAGCTGAACCATCACAACGTGCGTACACGCTTTACGCTGCGGGACGACGCCGCGGGCGGAACGCCGCTCGCGCTGCCGCGCCGGAACACGGTTATGCCGGCTATCGTGGTTGCCGGCATGTTCGTGATCTTCGCGGGAGTGCTGGTGGGCCAGATTGCAAGGCTGAACCTGTACGCCCTGGGCAGCGTCTTTGACCTGATGGCAATGCTGTTCCAACTGTTCTGGATGCTCGGCTGGTCGGTGGGCGTGCTGGCGCTCGGCGCGCTGACCGTATTCCTTTTATTCTTTGGCGAATCGGCGCGGCTGGCGGGTGGCTTATCCTTGGGATGTTGGGCTTCATTTCATTCAGCCCAACCTACCCGCACTCCCCTCGCCCTAGCCCTCTCCCGGAGGGAGAGGGGATTTCAGAGGCAGATGTCGTGGCTGATCTGCGTGCGCACTACAGCGAACGCGGGGTGAAGAAGAAATAACCGGGTCCTGCAAACCCTGAATTCCGGCCTTCACCCGAATGACGACGTAATCAGGATTTTTCGTATGTCGGCGCCATTCGGCACTGACCCCCCCTATCGCTGCGTGCGCCGTGTCGGGCGAATCAGGGGCGGTTCATTACCCATTGTTTTGCTGCCTCCAGTGCTGTCGCAGGAAAATGTCTGATCTCGGCGGATACAAAGTGTGAGGCAAAATGCTCAGCGACATTTCCCAGGGCGGAGTTGGTGACGAGGGCGACCTTCTTGATGTGCTTGTGATGATCTCGCACAAAGCGGAAGTGGGCCGCGATTGACCCAAGATTTTCCCATCCTGGAAAAGTGGCAGCCTCGATGATGAGGCCGGCGAGAATACCGTTGGCTTCAATGTAGGGGTCGACCGTTTTCGCCAGTTGCACAAAGTCGTTTTTCTCGAACGCGGACTTTGGTCGCACATACAGGATTGAGTGGGTCGTGTCGAGGTTGTGTTCGATCATATATTCCTCCTTTGGCAAATTGTCAGGCCAAACATCTTGTTTTCAGACGGCGGTGAAGCTATGAATTCTTGTGCTTCTTTCCCTGAGGTACTCTGGTCAGGAATCCAGAGAAAAATAACGCCAGCAGGGTGTATGTCAGGAACAGGTAAAACCCCGGCTGCAGCGCGGTGCCGTTCGTGGTCAAGAGCACCAGTTCCTGGCTGGCCTTGCTTAATTTGCCGAACTGGCTGGTGATAATCCCGTTAAATCCGATATAGGCCATGAATATGGCCATCACCATGACATCGGCCATGGACCATTTTCCGGATTTGAAGACAAAGAACCTGATCACCGGGTTCTCCCTGGCGTGGTGATAGTTGGTGTGATATCCAAGTGACGAGATTATCTTTGACAGTGGAAATATAACACTGAAGGTAACCAGCAAGACGCCAACCAGCTTCATCTGAATTTCTTCATGCGTAATCATGATCCAGAATACATCCAGAATACTTTTGCTTTGGAAATACAACACCTGATTCTCAAAATGGACGGTGTGCCCCATCAACTCAAAACTCATCTGTTTGATGGTTGCCTCCATTTCGAGGATCGGCGTAGTGATGCCGGCGATCAGCAGTATGACCAGTGACAGAACGAGGAATACATACCGGGAATGGGCCAGGGGCTGCCTGTTAATACCAGCCATGGCAAAAAGGATGATCGACAGAATGATCAACAGGATAGCCTCCTTGACGATCAGGCCCTCCTTAACCGCAATGGCATCATTGATCTTGATCCTCGCACTTTCGATATCCTTGGAATCAGTTCTGAGAAGGATGCTACCCAGTTGAGAGGTATCCTGTGTATCAAAGGTCTGGTTTAAATATTGCTTAAGCTGTTTATTCAGTACGGTCTTTATCTGACGCCTTGTTGTCGGTTTCGTCAGCTCCTGGATGACGGCATCCGCGTAATCGGGAATGCCTTTTTTAATCGCTTCCAGATTGACAAAAATATCTATAAAGGATTGTGTGATCCAGCCCCCCGCGGAGCCTTTGTTTTCTTCCCTTATTTTCTTGTCGACTTCATCAATAAGTGTATTCAGCAGAACTTCGACATGTTTCCGGAGTTCACGCTCATTTGCCTTTGACAAATACAGCTTGTTGATCTCCTTGGCAAGAATTACGGTAATTTGCCGTTTCCATTCATCAACACTTAAAAGGCCGTGTTTGATATGGTTGAGTTCTGCATAATCGTTTTTGTTCTTTTGGCCGGAAATAGAATTTGAAATTATTTGCTGGCCTAAAATAACCGACGCGACGATGATGATCAGGGGCAAGATCAAATTGAACAATTTCATGGTAGTGATCTTCATCACAGGATAAGTCCCCTTTCTTCCGCTGATCGTGCTCAAGGTGTCCGCCGATCTGCGTGCGCACTACGGCGAACACACATGTCGCATGTCGGGGCCAGGTCTTGCACAATCACATTGCACACCGAACGAGTTCATGCGGATGTTATCTTGCAAGAACTGACCCTACGGCGTGTTATTGGCGTTACCCGTTTCCGGGCAGGACACACATGAATCAGCCGGCACTTCTCGCTGAAGGATGGTCAATTCCATGTGCGTGCTTTGTGCCGCTAAACCTTAAGCAGGCGAAGCAGAGGCGTCTGTGCGATATCGCACATCATGGCTAACCCCTGCCCAGCCCCCTCGATTGACGATAAGGGATGGCTATTCTTGCTCATTTTCAGTTTGGTTTTGATGCTGGTAAAGAACCCCTTGCCCGCGTTGGTGCTGCTGATCGTGCTCAAGGTGGCTGCCGATCTGCGTGCTCACTACGGCGAACGCGGGGCACGGAAGCAGTAAGATGTAGGGTGGGTTAGGCACGCCGTTTGTGCCGTAACCCACCAGCCGTGCCGCCAGGCACTCATTAAAAATGGCGTTGTGTTGCTACGCAACGCTTGGCGGGTTACGCAAAAAACGCTAACCCACCCTACATTTCGACTTCAGTCGGTACTTTGAATTGCGCCGCTAAGCCGCCCGATCACGCATGGACTTCTGCGTTTGCAGGGACAGGCGAAGGCCGGTGGCTTTGAGTACGACAAGAAGTGTCGAGAGCCGTGGGTTGCCCGTAGACGATAGCGTGCGATAGAGGCTCTCGCGACGCACGCCGGCGGCCTGGGCGATGCGCGCCATGCCGCGCGCCTCGGCGACAGTGCGCAGCGCCGTGAGGAACACCCGCGGATCGTCGTCTTCCATGGCGACGAGCAGATACGCGCGCGCAAGCTTGGGGTCGGCGCGCAGATCCTCAATGACCCGCTCACGATGAGACACCGTTCCTTTGAGCTTTTTCATTTCTGTCTGCTCCTGAACTCTTTCCAATACACTACGGCCCGCTCGATGTCCGCCTGCAGGGACCGTTTGTCTCCTCCGCAGAGGAGCAGGAGGACTGTCTTACCGACCTGGCCGTAATAAACTCGGTAGCCTGGGCCGTGATCGATCTTCAGTTCCCACACACCACTCTGGAGCGCGCGACACTGACCGAAGTTCCCGTTTTCCAGCCGTTCCAGGCGGGCGAGAACATGCGCATACGCTTGCCGATCCCGCAGACGCTGCAACCACACAGTGAGTGGCTCTCGCCCATCCTTTCCCTGGTAGCGCAGCAGCTCGAACATGTCAGGTCAGTATGTGACTTATAGATCACAACGTCAAGCATCGCCAACGTATGGGTCCGTACCAGCCACGGGGATCAGGCGCCGGGACCACCGAGGTAAGTCACACAATCGAGCGCGCAAGCGCGAATCGCCTGGCGCAACGCCTCGATGGCCTGCGGACGCGGGAAGCTCACGCGCCAGGCGAGTGCCACGCGCCGTTGCGGCGGAGCGGTGAACGGACGGATCTCGGTGAGCTTCGAGGCGTAGTGTCCGGGGCCGGAGGCCGCGGTGCACGGCAGCACGGTAACACCCATGCCGGAGGCCACCATGTGGCGGATGGTTTCGATCGAGCTGCCCTCCACTGCCTTTTGCAAACCGCCCTCGGCTGCGGGCGGGCCGACACAGCTCGGGCAGGCGGCGACCACTTGGTCGCGAAAGCAATGGCCGGCTCCGAGCAGTAACACGGTTTCGGTCGAGAGGTCGTCGGTGGCGATGGACTTGCGCTTCGCCCACGCGTGTTTAGCCGGCACCATCACCATGAACGGCTCGTCGTAAAGCGGCAGCGTGACCACGCCCGGCTCCTCGAACGGCAGACACACCAGCACCGCATCCAGTTCGCCCTGCACCAGCCGCTCGCGCAGGCGCGCGGTGTAGTTCTCCTCGATCACCAGCGGCATGCGCGGCGCGGATTCGTGCAGAATTGGCACGAGACGCGGGAACAAATAGGGCCCGATGGTGTGGATCGCGCCGAGGCGCAGCACGCCGGCGAGCGGGTCCTGCGCCTGCTGGGCGATGCGCTTTACGCCTTCCAGCTCGTCGAGCACGCGCCGCGCCTGCTCGACCACGCGTTCGCCGACCGGCGTGATCGCGACTTCGGTCTTGGCGCGCTCGAACAGCGCCACGCCCAGCTCGTCCTCGAGCTTCTTCACTGCCACGCTGAGCGTCGGCTGGCTGACGAAACAGGCTTCGG
>ERZ1292623.2433-Hain-H51-01um-R1-2433-length-16675-cov-9_pt1 | contig 16675 bp, 21 predicted proteins | sample MGYA00564398_ERZ1292623 | MGnify/ENA primary metagenome ERZ1292623 (study PRJEB36523, sample SAMEA6512633) | groundwater metagenome | collected 2019-01-07 | study: AquaDiva: Metagenomics assemblies of 32 groundwater samples | reverse complement strand
CTCCGGCTTCCGTGGTTCTGTCCTTTCTGCTTCCGGCGGTCATATACGCTTCCACTCCGATAATAGGCTTGATGCCTTCTTTTTTTGCCAGTTTGTAAAATTCAATCGCGCCGTACATATTGCCATGGTCGGTGATAGCCATCGCCGGCATATTGAATTTCTTTGCCAATTTCACTAAATCTTCAAGTTTTGAGAGCCCGTCTAATAGGGAATAGTGAGAGTGGGTGTGTAGGTGGATGAATTGTGTATTTTTTCCTTGTTCTTTTTGCATTTCTATCATTATACCTATTTTTTAATAAATGATATAATATGGGTATTAGAATTTGTTAATTAAAAAATATGAGCTATATCCTATTAATTATAGTCATCGTGGTAGTATTGGTTTATGTTTTTCTAGCGAAGAAATCTAAGAATGCATCTGATAGTGTAATAAGAATAAATCATACTTCAAGAAATATCTCTGTATTCTTCGTGTTGTTTATACTAGGAATTTTATTGGTAGTTTTGTCACTCCATAGTTATTTTGGCAATGGAAATGCAAGTACTTATGCAATGTATGCAGGTTTACTACTTCATGGAATAGCTATGGTTATATTAGCTAAAGAGTTGGTAAAGAAATTTAGTAAAATACTGACTTTTGTTTTAGATTTTATTATTATCTACCCTCTTTCATTATTGGGAATAGTAATACTTGGTGGGCCGTATGGTGAATTTGGATCATTGATTTTCGCATTAATTTTTGCTCCATTTATAATTTTTACCATCATTGGAACAGGTGTGATTGTCGCTTATAAAAAAGAGAATATCCAGCAAGTGCAGCAAGGGTAGTCCTTGCTGGATTGTTTATTCAATCCTCCTTATCAAGAGGGACACCTCACCCTGACCCCTCTCCATAAAAATTTTATGGAGAGGGGTGGATGCGAAGCAGACGGGGTGAGGCAGTTTTGTTTCTTTATTTTTTTTGCTACAATATAGCCATGAATAAAAAATATTGGCTTAAGGGAATGTTAATTGGCGCTTTAGTAGGTGTAATTCTATATGCAGTTACTGTTGTAGGAATGTACATATTTGAAGTTTGGTATTTAAGTAAGGGTAATATGGATGTGTTTGCTTTAGGCACACTTTTGGCATTATTGTGGGGATGGATATGGATTATAGTAGGATTATTTTTTGGAACGATAATTGGTATTTTCCACAAGCACCTGAAAATAGTTGTACCTATAGTAGTTTTTGTTTTGCTTGTTCCTATTTGTTATTTTGTTTATGATAATTATATTAGAGAGCGAAATAATGGAGTTCAGGAAGGTGATCAAGTTGAAAACTTTGGAAAAAAGTTTATTTATAAAAATGGTCAATGGCAACCTTATTAAATAAAGTGATGTAGTAATAGCATGAAAACGATAAAAGTTGGCATTAATGGTTTTGGAAGGATTGGTAGAGTTTTTTTGAAAGTCGCTTGGGACAGGCCGGAGATTGAGGTTGTGGCGGTCAATGATTTGGGAAGCGTGGAAAATATGGCATATCTTTTGAAATACGATACGGTTTACAGAGAATGGAAACATACTATAAAAGCAGAAGGACAGGAGATAAGCATTGACGGAAGAAAAATAAAAGTATTAGCCGAAAAAGAACCGAGCAAACTGCCTTGGAAAGATTTGGGTGTTGATGTCGTTGTGGAATCCACCGGACTTTTCACAAGTTTTGACAAGGCAAAAGCGCATCTTGACGCCGGCGCAAAAAAAGTTGTGATTTCCGCGCCCTTTGCCAAGCCGAAGCTTGAAGCGGAGGCTGGCGCCTATGTCGAAAACTCTGGCGTCCCGAAGGGCGAGACTATTTTAATGGGCGTGAATGAAGAAAAATTTGGCACATGCGACATCACTTCAAACGCTTCCTGCACGACGAATGCCGCCTCGCCATTGATTGCCATTTTAGATGAAGCGTTTGGGATAGAAAAAGCAATTTTAAATACTGTGCATGGATATACTGCCTCGCAAGCGCTGGTAGATGGACCCAGCAAAAAAGACTTGCGTGAAGGCCGCGCCGCCGCGCAAAACATCGTGCCGTCTTCGACCGGAGCCGCTATCGCTGTGACCAAGGCGTTTACAAAACTGGAAGGACTTTTTGACGGCATTGCTATCCGGGTGCCGGTTGCCGCCGGATCTATCGTTGACATCACTTTTGTTTCTAAAAAATCTACAACCAAAGAAGAAGTGAACGAGATTCTCAAAAAAGCGGCTAAAGAAAAGAGATGGGAGGGGATTTTTACCGTGACCGAAGAAGAACTCGTCTCCTCCGACATCCTCGGCAGTCCGTACGGCTCTATCGCCGATCTCAAACTTACCCGCGTGGTGGGCGGCAACCTAGTCAAAGTGATGGGCTGGTATGACAACGAAATGGGGTATACGTATACTTTAGTGGATCATGTGATTAAGACGGGAAGCAAAATAAATTAATATGAGAAAAATAAATTGGTTGAGAATTGGTGTATTTATAGTTTTGTTGTTCTCTACATGGTATTTCCTTTCTTCCTTGGGTGGATTTGAGGGACTGGAGGGTAATAATATTTTCCAAACAGTAGTCTTTCTTCCTTTTTGGGCTTATTGGCTCGGAATTGATAACTTTTTGATTTTGCTTGTTTTGGAAATGGTGTGGATTTATCTCCTTGCCAGCATTATCGTTAAACTGATTGAAATGTTGCGTGGGAAAGTTAAAAACGAGAATCAATTAAATTAATATAAAAATCTCGGGCAATTTTTCTGAAAATATGCTATAATACAGACATGAATAAGCATTGGTCAGTTGACACAAAAGAACTTGAAAAGGATCCAGAACAATTGGCTATTTGGAAGCTCGAGCAATGGATAAATTGGGGCATCGGAACGACTAAAGCAAAGAAAACCGACCTTATCAAATATTGGGATAGACTTGACATAGATGAATGGAAGAGAAAAGCTATTTCTTTAGCCATCTTTTAGTTTGTATACTTTGTCCATGCCGTCAATATTATCGAAAAATCAAATTAACCTGCTCACGCTTTTAAGTAATGAAAAGTCAATTTCGGATTCTTTCTATCTCTCCGGCGGCACCGCTTTGGCGGAATTTTACCTTCAGCATCGTTTGTCGGAAGATTTAGATTTTTTCTCTGAAAAAGAGTTTGACCCTATTTCCATTTCCTCCGTTTTGAAGAAAATACAAAACAAGGCTGGAATAATAAAAGTAAATTATGAACAAAGCTTTAATCGCAACCTCTTTTTTCTTCAACTGAAAGAGGATAATATAAAGACAGAATTTACATATTTCCCGTTTCCTAGGATAGAATCAAAAAAGCAACTTAGTAATTTATATATAGACAGCTTGATAGATATTGCCGTCAATAAATTGTTTACAATCTATCAGAAGCCCCGCTCTCGAGATTTTATTGATCTGTATTTTATTCTAATGCAAGAAAAATCTTGGAATATTGACGAACTCATTAAAAAAGCCCAAGTAAAATTTGATACCTATATAAACCCGATTCAATTAAGTAGCCAGTTTGTAAAAGCGGAAGTATTGAAAGATTACCCGAATATGATAAAAAAGATTGATTCAAAAGAATGGCAAGAATTTTTTATGAAAGAAGCAAAAAGGCTTGTTAAGTCAAAGCTTGATTAGTTATGGTATGATTAGACATCATAATACATGAAAATATTTATTGGAACAGATCATGCGGGATATGTGCTTAAGGACAAGCTTGTGACTTGCCTGAAAGCCGCCGGGCATGAAGTCATAGACAAAGGAGCCTTTACTTATGATGAGCACGATGATTATCCGGATTTCGTGATACCGGTTGCCGAGGAGGTTTCAAAAGCCCCAGATACGGTGCGAGGCATTATTATAGGCGCGACGGGACAAGGAGAAGCTATCGCAGCAAACAAATTTCCAAATGTTCGCGCTGTAGTTTATTATGGCGAAGCGAGATATGTAGTAAACGACGAATCTGATATAATAGTTCGTTCTCGCGAGCATAACAATTCAAATATTATATCCCTAGGCGCCAGATTTTTGACAGAAGAACAGGCGTTGGAAGATGTCAATCTTTGGCTCAAGACTCCGTACACCGGCACAGAGAGGCATGTGCGCAGGTTGGCCAAGATAGACAAGATTAACCAGAAATAATTTTTCCATCAGAACCGCATGCAAGATAATTTCAGCAAATCCAAAGAGTTGGAAGTGGCAATAAAAGCTGCTCTTGAAGCGGGGGCAGTAATACTAAAATATTTTAACGAGGGAATGGCTCACGAATTAAAGGAAGACAGAAGCGCTCTCACATTGGCTGATACTGAAAGTGAAAATATAATAAAAAAAATAATATCGGACGCTTTTCCTGACCATTGTATTTTAGCTGAGGAAACAGGATATACTAAAAACAGCCATAGTTACACTTGGTATGTTGACCCCATAGATGGGACTCGTAATTTTGCCAAAGGCGTTCCACTTTTTGCTATTTCCATTGCTCTTGTGGATGATAAAGACATGCTTTGTAGCGTAGTTTATAATCCAGCGACTAACTCTCTTTTTTATGCGGAAAAAAATAAGGGGGCTTATTTAAACGAGAGAAGGATTTTTGTATCAAAAAATAAATTATCTCATAGTATGATGACCGCAAATAGGGGCAAGAAAGAACCAGATGACAAACTTTTCCGGACACTTCTTCACGAACTCCCTAAAAATGTTGTTCCGTCTGTCAGAGACTTTGGTTGCACTGCTCTTGATTTGTCGTTTGTCGCTCTTGGGGCGCTAGAGGCTGTAATTTCTCTTGGCTTAAAATCCTATGATTTTGCCGGTTCCGCCCTATTGATAAAAGAAGCAGGTGGAAAAATTACCAAGCTTGATGGTTCTCCTTGGGAATTTCCCGAAGATCATTTTATCGCTTCCAATGGTGTTTTTCATGACTTGCTCATAGAAGAGGTTAAAAAGCAAAAAGAAAAATTAGGCTTAAAATAAATTTACGACCTATTCGACAAACTCAGGGTCATGGTGATAGTATAGAACCATGACAGAAGTAATTGCATCAGTCTTGCCTTTTAAAACTTTTGAAGAATTAAAAAATAAAGTCGGAGCTTTGCGCGGTGTGGTAAAAACAATTCAGATTGATTTTTGCGACGGGGTTTTCGTTCCGAGCCAGACTTGGCCTTTCACACAGGGCGGTTTTGATGATTATGAATTTCAAAAAATAATGAATGAGGAGCAGGGTCTGCCCTTTTGGGACGAATTTGATTTTGAACTTGATTTGATGGTGGCGGATGCTGTAGAAAATTTTGATATTTATATGAAGCTTGGCGCCAAAAGAATGATATTTCATTTAGAAGCGATGGAGAGTTGGGAAGATTTTAGGAATTTTTTGGAAGGCATAGATTTATATATTAGGGATATTGTCCAGTTTGGAATTGCGTTCAAACCCGGCATGCCTTTAGAAAAAGTTTTTCCTTTCATACCTTTGGTGGATTTTGTGCAATGTATGGGAAACGACAAAATTGGTATTAGCGGAGTGACGCTTGATGAAAAAGTCTATGACAGAGTTGCTTTGTTAAGAGAAAAATATCCTGAACTGCCGATTGAAGTTGATATTGGTGTGAACGAACAAACAGCACCAAGGCTCGTATCCGCCGGAGCGACAAAATTAATTACCGGCTCGGTTCTTTTTAATTCTTATGATAAAATAGGGCTTGTAGAGAAATTTCAGAATTTATAAAATGCTTTTGACCGACAAAAAAATTTTAGAATTATCTAAGACAGCAAATGATATTCGCCAGACTATTATTTCGGCGCTTTTAGAAGCGAAAAGCGGACATACGGCGGGATCGCTTGGAATGGCGGATATTTTCACTCTTTTTTACTTTCATATTTTGAAGCATGATCCAAAAAATCCTGACTGGGCTGGGCGGGATATGGTGGTACTGTCTAACGGGCATATTTGTCCGGTGCTTTACTCTACCTTGGCGCACGCGGGATACTTTCCGGTGGAAGAAATGAAAACTTTGCGCAAATTTGGGAGCCGCCTACAGGGTCATCCGCACCGGGAAACTTTGCCTTTTGTGGATACTTCCTCCGGACCGCTGGGTTCCGGGATTTCACAAGCCGCGGGCATGGCTCTTGCTGACCGGATGGACGGCAAAGATAAAGACAGATTTATTTATTGTTTTGTATCGGACGGAGAGCTTGATGAGGGAAACTCCTGGGAGGGGATAATGCTTGCCGGCAAGTACAAGTTACGAAATTTGATAGCCATAGTGGACCGCAACAACATTCAAATAGACGGCAATACCGAGGACACTATGCCGCTTGAACCGCTCGCAGATAAATGGCGGGCTTTTAATTGGCATGTGATAGAAGTGGGCGGGCATGATTTTAAGATGTTGAATGAAGCGGTGGAAGAGGCGCAGGCGATTTTTGAAAAGCCGACGGTGATCATCGCGCACACTATACCCGGAAAGGGCGTTAAAATGTTTGAGCGCAATTATAAATGGCATGGCAAAGCGCCGAATAAAGAAGAAGCGGATCTCGCGATTAAAGAACTGCGCGCGAATCGTCCGTCGTAGCACTTGGTAGTCGGAGTACCAAGTATGAGTTTTTTCTGTTCTGTTATTTATTTATGCTATAATCAGAATATGAGTAATAAATGGATTAACATCATTGGTTTATTGGTAGTAATCGCAGTTGTTATAATAGGAGTAAATTCATTTGGGCCATCGTTTTCTATGGAGATCGGTCCAACATCTGGTAGTATTCCAAACTATATTTTCATTGCTGGTATTGGACTTCCCTTAGTTTTAGTAATTCTTTGGCTGTTTAGGAAAAATAAAACATATTTTCCGGAAATCTCAAGTGTTCTATCAAAGTCTCCTAAAATACCAATATGGTTTTGGATTGTATCTATTCTAATTTTTATAGTAGTAATGATATTTCTTTCAGAAGTAACTAATATAAGTGGTTAATTTTAAATCTTGAAATCTTGGTAGTCGGAGTACCAAGTGCTACATTTCTAAAGCCTTTTTTCTTTCTTGGATGTCCTGCCAAGATTCCAAGGCAAACCGCAAGTAGTCCTTTTGATTTTCAAATTGTCCTAGAACTATTTCTGTGTCGCATATGCCTTTTTTATTCTCCGTGTATTCTTCCAAGCTGGATTTACTCAACTTGGTAGTCGGAGTACCAAATGAATTACGATTGTTCATATTTATATATGCACTTAAATGCAATAAATATCTATTGTCAGCAGCAATGTGTTTTGATTTAAATTTTCCCTGAAAAAGGGCTCCGTTTCTTTTATGTTTTTCATTAAAATATCTTGTGTATCCTCCAATTTTCTGCATAAATTTTTCTATTCCTTTTTCTACGAGGGGAGTGATTAAAAAGTGAAAATGATTTGGATTTACGCAATAGACTATTATTGAAACTAATTTTTTCAACTTGGTAGTCGAAGTACCAAGTTTGTTTTTTACAAAAGACAATTCGAATATACTTCCTATCGGTTCGATGTTATTGAACTCCTCCATACTTTCTAAAAAACGATGTAAATCATGCTGATCAAGAATTGTTTCTCTTTTGTCGACTCCGCGGTTGTAGATGTGATAATATTCTCCAATTACAAATTTATGTTTTCTCATGGCTTCATTATATCACTTGGTAGTCGGAGTACCAAGTCTGTACCAAGTCTACGATGAAATTAAATAAGTATAGTATACTAAATAGGTATTTATGTTGAACCCAAAACTAAAACTTAATCCGAAATTATTCAATGCTGATTGCGAGCAGGTGCCGACTAGAAAAGGTTTCGGGCAGGGCATGGCGATTGCGGCGGAGACCAATAAAAATATAGTGGGTCTTTCGGCAGACTTGGCTGAGAGTACAGGTATGAGTATATTCGGGGATAAATTTCCAGACCGGTTCGTGCAAGTCGGAGTTGCAGAGCAGAATTTGGTGACAGTCGCTTCCGGAATGGCGGCGATGGGGAAAATCCCTTTTTGTTCTTCTTTCGCGATATTTTCTCCAGGCAGAAATTGGGAACAGATTCGTACCACGATCGCTTACAATGATCAAAAAGTGGTGATTGTCGGCTCGCATTCGGGTCTTTCTGACGGTCCTGACGGAGGCACTCATCAAGCGCTCGAAGATATCGGACTCATGAGGATGATTCCGAATATGGATGTGGTAAACCCCTGCGATGCGCTTGAAGCCAAGCGAGCGGCTATCGCCTTAAGCAAAACTAAAAAGCCGGTGTATCTCCGAGTGGGGCGGGTGAATATGCCTATTATTACTACCATTGAGACTCCTTTTGAAGTGGGCAAAGCGGAGACTTACTGGCTTCCCGAAGTGGGGCTCGCGCAAGTGGGGATAATAGTGACTGGCGTGCTGACTTCGGCTACAATTTTTGCCGCAAAAGAGTTGGAGGCGGAGGGGATAAAAACGAAAGTAATGAATTTGGCAACCATTAAACCGATCGATGCACACGCTATAATTACGCTTGCCAAAGAAACCAAAAAAATTGTAACAGTTGAAGAACATCAAATAGCCGGGGGAATGGGTTCGGCTATAGCGGAAGTTCTTGCACAAAATTATCCTGTGCCGATAGAATTCGTCGGTGTAAAAGACCAATTCGGTCAGACCGGTCAGCCGGAAGAATTGATGAAACACTACGGCATAGACAAAGATGCCATCAAAAAAGCGGTGAAGAAAATTCTCGCTAGAAAATAATCAACCTCAAATACAATATCAAGGGTAGCCCTTGATATTTATTGTGTAAAAGAAGAAAGGTAGGGGTGAGGTCAAATCCTCTTCGCTTTATATTCCGCCGGGGCTTTTCGCAGATATTCTTCCAATTTTTCGCGGGAGAGGAGCCCTTTTTGGGCGCCGACTTCTTGGACGACGGACATGGCGTTAATTCCTCCCCAGGCTAACGCTCGAGCTAAAGTTTCTCCCGAAATAAGGGCGGCAACGACGGTGGACGAAAAAGCGTCTCCGGCGCCGGTACGCTCAAAAGGAGGTTTTGGGTCGGGATAGGGAGGCATAAATAAACTTTCATTGCCATCGTAGGAATAAGATCCTTTTGGTCCGTCGGTAATGACCACTTTTTTTGGACCCAGCTCGCGCATTTTTTTTAGAAGTTCCGATACAGGCGCATCTTCTTGTCCGAGAATTTTTTCCGCCTCTTCCACATTGCAGAAAAAAATCTCCGCTCTTTGGTAAAGCTTCGCAAGTTTTTCTTTTCCCAGTTTTATTTCATTCTTGCCGGGCTGGAAAGCCAATTTTATATTTGGGCGAGCATTCAGATATTCGGCTACGACATCGTGAAAAGGGAATGCGTTTTCGCTGACCGAGCTGAAATAAATCCACCCGGGTTCGCCAAAATCAGGTAAACTATAATTATATTTTTCATGTTTGATTAAGATAGTGCGCTCCGGAGGATACCAAAGAACGAAATGGTAATTTGTTTTTATGCCTGGATTAATTTTTATAAGCCCGGTTCGGACTCCTTCGGCTTCTAGAACTCGCAGGCAATCTTTGCCGTTTACATCATCTCCGAGATTGGAAACAATCGCGGAAATAAGTCCCAATCTAGAAACGGAAACGGAGGCGTTAGCAGCGTTGCCGACCGCTGGAATCGTGTAGACTTCCTCATAGGGCACTTTTTCTCCATAAGGCAGACAAATTTTATAGCTGGGCGTATCTGGCGCGCCCGATATGTCGGCCTGCTTCAGCTTTATAAAGGAATCAATGACAATATCCCCAATTGCGAGCATTTCTATTTTATTCTCCTTTTCAATCATGCTACTATTCTAGCATATATGTCTAAAAAAGTAATTTTCTTTTTTATGGGCGTTGCTCTGTTTTTATTTTCCCGTTCGGCGCATGCGGAAGTTATTGTAAATGAAGTTGCCTGGATGGGCAGTATAATAAATTCCAGTTCAGACGCGAATGCTGAATGGATTGAATTAAAAAATACCGGGAGCGAAAATGTGGATGTGTCAGGATGGATTTTGGTTGCCGGGGATGGTACGCCAAATATTTTGTTTTCCAGTCAATGCACGAATCTTGTTATCGACGCGGGGAGTCTTTTTCTTCTTGAGCGAACGGATGATGAAAGTGTCCCTGGAATTTTGGCTGATTGTATTTATACAGGCGCCTTAGGAAACACAGGTGAAAATTTGACGCTTAAGAATGCAAGTGGCGGTACCGTGCAATTTTTGAATTTTTCAGTTGCTTGGTCTGCAGGGGATAATGCAACCAAAGAAACAATGCAATGGAACGGTTCATCCTGGGTTACAGCCGCGCCGACACCCAAGACGGCAAACGAGGCGGAAAGTTCATCACCTCCGCCGGCATCTTCGGACGACACCGGTAGCGCGGATACCGGAGGCATAGTGCGGGAGGGCGGCGGCGGTTTTGCTTTTTCCTCTGCCAATGCCGTAGAGTCCAAAAAGATTAAAATTCAGATTACAACTAAAATGTTTGCCTTTGCGGGAAATCCATTATCGTTTGAAGCCATAACCTATGGCCATAACGGGGAACGATTATATAACGGCAAGTATTTTTGGAATTTCGGGGACGGAGATTTCCGCGAAGCGCAGATGAATAACAAGGAGAAATTCACCCACACTTATTTCTACCCCGGAGACTATGTGGTGTCTGTGGAATACTACTTAAATGGCTATTCGGACATTCCCGAGGCTTCGGAGAAAATCGCCATTAAAATAATCGGGGCGGATATTGTGATATCCAACACGGGAGATGAAAAAGATTTTTTCGTGGAATTAACTAATAACGGAGCTTACGAAGCCGATATTTCCAGGTGGATTCTCTCAAACAGCGGACAAAATTTCTTTTTTCCTAAAAATACGATTTTAGGTTCAAAAAAGAAAATAACTTTGTCTTCAAAAATTACCAACTTTTCCATCGCTGACAAAAATAATCTTAAATTACTGAATTCGGAGGGTAATGTGATTTTTGACTACGCGTCTTCTTTGATGTCGGCCGCGCCGGTCGTTGTTCCAATTAAAGAGAAGGCTCTGCCACAGGCACCTGTCCAGATTAAAAGAGAAGTTTCAGCCGACAAACTCCCGGTTGAACCATTTAAAGATGAAAATGAAAAAAAACCGGAGTCGGAAAAACCTGCGCCCGCTTTGAACTTAGCCGCTTCGGTCGTAGAAAGCGATGCGGGCGAAAACAATTCCAGCATTTCATATATGCCTGTCGTTATTTCCACCATTCTGATTGGAACTTCCGCTGGCGCGGTATACTTTATTCGCCAAAGAAAAATTCTTCCAGAAGCCGGAAGCGATTTTAAAATACTGGATGAGTGATTGGTATAAAAGACAATTTCTGTTATATTTCTCTTATGTCGCTAAAAATCGGAATTGTGGGACTTCCAAATGTCGGCAAATCAACGCTTTTTAACGCGCTGACGAAAAAAAATGTCCCGGCGGAGAATTATCCCTTTTGCACCATTGATCCATCGGTCGGCATTGTGCCAGTACCTGATAAGAGGCTCATTAAACTTTCGGAAATTTCTAAATCTAAAAAAACAATTCCCGCCGTGGTGGAATTTGTGGATATTGCGGGATTGGTCAAGGGCGCATCCGAAGGCGCTGGACTCGGCAATAAATTCCTTTCGTATATCCGCGAAGTGGATGCCATTATTGAAGTGGTGCGGATTTTTGAAGACAAGCAGATGATCCATGTGCATGACAAAATCGACCCGCTTTTTGATATTGAAGTCATAAACTTTGAACTGGAGACGGCGGGAATAAAAAAGCCTATACTGTATGTTTTGAATACATCCGAAGCGGTGGATAATGTAAAAAAAGATTTTATTTCTAAATTACCCGGGCCATATCTGATAGTTGATCCCATTTTTGGCACCGGCTTGGATAATTTAATTAAAACCGGTTATGATTTGCTAAATCTAATAACTTTTTTCACTACCGGAGAAGACGAATCGCGAGCTTGGACGACATTGCACGGAGCGACAGCCCCTTTCGCGGGCAAATCAATTCATACTGATTTTCAGCAGAAATTTATTCGCGCGGAAGTTGTCGCTTATGAAAAATTGGTGGAAGCCGGCAGTTTCGCCAAAACCCGAGAAAAAGGCTGGGTACGCACCGAAGGCAAGGAATACATAGTAAAAGATGGTGATGTTATTGAGTTTTTGATTTAGTGTGCTTGTAGGTAAATATTGCATATGCTAGAATTACCTACAACACAAAAATGGAAAATAAATCACTACAAAGATTCAAGGAATTTTTAGACTCTGGGACCAAGGAAGCGAAAGCGACTCAGATTGCCTTATGCATTCTTGCTATATCTTCTTTGCCCGTACTTATTTTTGTAGCAGCTGCCATAGGTAATGCTGTGCAGGTTTTCAAACAGTTTGAGGGTTCAAAAGGTTTAAGCAAAGGACAGATAAGAAATTCAATGAATCATCTTCGTCGCCAAAAACTCATCGAATACATCTCCGACAAAAACGGCAAGATCACGGTGAGGATAACAAAGAAAGGAAAAATGAGAATCAGGGAATTCGACATCGAATTGATGAAAATCAAAAAACCTAACAAGTGGGACGGAAAGTGGAGGCTGGTCATGTTTGATATTCCCATGAGATTTACTAAAGGTCGGGAGGCTTTAAGGTTTCATCTGAAAGATCTAGATTTCTTCCAATTTCAAAAATCCGCTTGGATCTATCCGTATCCCTGCGAGGATGAAATAATTTACATTGCTGATTTCTTTGGAGTGGGGAAGTATGTGGAAGTTTTAACTGTGGAAAATATTTCAAGAGATGAAAAATTAAAAAAATACTTTCGGCTAGCGTAATTTCACTTTGTTGGTAAATCTAGCATATGCGGAAATTACCAACAAGTATGCGAAGCATGTATTGGGTCAGAGGTGTGATATAGTATGAGTAAATATAATAAAATTATATTTATTAATTTGCCCAAATCTTATGTTTAAGCGAATTTATTTTTTTTATCTGACTTATTTGATGGCGATGGTGTATAGCCAGACGCTTATGATGCTTTGGTTTCTCCAAAATAACATTTCGTATATCGGAATGCTGTTGTATTTTTTGGCTATTTATTTGCCTATTCTTCCGCTCGCTTTTATTTTAAAAGGGAGAAAGTTTAAAAGCAGGCCTTCGCTTTTGTTCGGGATGGCCGCTAGCGCCGGAGGGGTGCTGGTGTTAAATTTTTTAACTGGACATGCGTATTTGGTTTTTGTCGCCTCTCTCCTTTTTTCGCTCAATACTTTATTTTTTTGGACGATATACAGCGCGATGCATTTCCAATATAGCCACAATGAAGAACACGGTTTCAAAAGCGGAGCCTATTATTTGCTTGTGCCGATTTTAAGTGTCTTTTAAGCGCCGTTTACAGGGTTAATCGTGGAGAAATTCGGGTATCATTTTCTTTTTTGGACTTCAATGCTGTTTTGTTTGATTCCTTGTCTGCTAGTTTTTTCTCTGCCGAATTTTGATTTTCAGTTCAGGGCCAAAGAGGCTCTTTTTGGCACCAAACACCCTTTACTTGTCGCTCTGCAAGGATGCGTGTTTATGTTTACCATAAATATTATTCCAATTTTCACTTTTTTTTTATCGCTACGCCTTTGAAACTCGGCAGTTTTTTCGGCTACCTTGCCATTTTTGCCGCGGTTGCCGCTTTATTTAATGCAAGAATGTCCGATAGGATAAAAAAGCGCGCTTCTTTCTTTTATATTTTTGCTATTTTAAATTCTCTTTCTTTCATTCCCCTGGTGCTTTCCAAATCCATTGCGGGATGGCAGATTTTTTCCGGAATCAGTAATTTTGCTTTCGGTCTTGCCAACCCATTCAATCTGGCTATGATACTAGATCACAACGAGCATGACATCATGGATGTGATGCTGGGCAGGCAGGTTTATTCGGGCCTTGGATCAATTTTTATAATTTTGTTTTTGCTTGGCACTTATTACATAACCTCGTCATTGCAAACCGCCCTGATCTGGAGCGCGCTTGTTCCGCTTTCATATCCGGCGGTCGCTTATTGCCAAAGGTTGTATTTAAAGAAATAAATATGATTTGGTACATTCAATAATATATTGCTTTATTTTTCATATTTGGTACAATTGAAACATGAGTCTAGCCGATGCAAAACTGAATGTTTCACTTAGAAGTTCACTTTCTAAATATTCAAATTCTTCTTTAAGGAGAGTTGCCAGTTTGGCTGGAAGTTTAAGAAAAGCTATCGGCATAAAAATGCTTAAAAAAATTCAAACCTCACGAAAGAGTGACTGGTAACAATTTGAATCCAGTATGTATACTCTAGATACAAATTTTGTTATCTATTATCTAATCAAAGATAAGCAAGCCGAAAAGTTTTTTAATGAAAATCTAGTTAATACTTTCTATTATATTTCTGTGATAAGCAGGGTTGAGTTGTTTTCGTACTCAGAAAAAAAATAATATGACAGATCAAATAAAAATTTTTTGTTCGAAAGATTGGAAAGATTACGAACTCCTAGATACGGGCGAAGGGGAGAAGCTGGAGAGGTTTGGGAAATATACTTTTGTGAGACCTTACGAAGATGCTGCGTGGAAGAAAACTTTGCCTGAAAAAGAATGGAACAAAGCGGACGGAAAATTTTGGAGTTCAAAAGTGGGGGCGAAAGCCGGCTGGAAGATGTCAAAGGCGGGCTTTGACAAATGGGAGATGGATTACAAAGGCATAAAGTTTCTCGCAAGCCCGACGCCATTTCGACATTTAGGATTTTTTCCGGAACAGGCAGCACATTGGGATTTTATTGAAAACATGATAAAGAAAGGCGTAGAGGGGAAAGAAAATTCTGACGGCGGAAGGTTCACGCCGGAGGCGGGAGGAAAGCCGAAGAATTCTCTTTCCCCTCGGAGACCCCAATTTTTAAATCTGTTCGGCTATACCGGAGTCGCCAGTCTTTTTGCTCTGCGTGCCGGAGCGGAAGTGACGCATCTGGACGCTTCAAAGCAAACTCTGAATTGGGCGAAAGAAAACCAAAAACTCAATAGTCATTTGGGTCTTGAAAAACTCCCGATGCGGGTGATAGAAGATGATGCTATAAAATTTCTCGAGCGGGAAATAAAAAGAGGAAATAAATATGACGCGATAATTATGGACCCGCCGAAATTTGGGCGGGGGCCGAAAGGGGAGGTTTGGAAAATAGAAGATATGCTCCCGAAACTTTTGTCTGCTGTGCAGAAAGTTTTGAGCGATAAACCATTGTTTGTAATTTTGACTTCTTATGCAATAGATTCTTCCTCACTTTCGCTCGGATATGCGCTTGAGGACACAATGAAAAAATATCAGGGGAATGTGGAGGCTGGGGAGTTTTGTGTCGTAGAAAAATCAAACGGCCGATTTATCCCCCTTGCCAATACGGCGGTTTGGAGCGTATAATGACGGTATGGAAACACAAACAAAAGTAAGTGGCGGTGCGAAAGATTTTTTTCTCAATTTAGGAGCATTTGTTTCGTTGTATATATTAGTCGGAAATCTTTTTAGCTTGTTATTTACTATTATAGATACAGCTTATCCGAAAATTTCCGACAGCTATAATTATTATGGAAGTTCATCTTTAAGTTGGCCTGTTTCTGCTTTGGTCGTGCTTTTTCCTATTTTTATTTTCCTTATGTGGCTTCTCGCAAAGTCATACGCGGTGGAACCAGAAAAACAGCACAGTATTACTCATAGGTGGTTTGCCTATATAACCCTTTTTCTTTCTGGCGCTATTGTTGTGGGAGACCTGATAACAGTAATATACTATTTTATTGACGGACAAGAATTAACCGCGGGCTTTCTGCTAAAAGTTCTTGTCTTGCTCATTATTTCTTCCAGCTTGTTCATGTATTTTATTTCTGACCTGATGGGAAAGCTGAACACAAACTCTCGCATGGTTTGGAGGTTTGTAGCCTTCTTTATTGTCGTTGGCTCGATTGCTTGGGGTTTTGCCGTCCTCGGTTCGCCCAAAATTCAGAGATTATATAAATATGACGAGCAGAAAGTAAATGATTTACAAAGTTTTCAAAGTGAGATTGGAGTCTATTTCAGTACAAATAATTCTTTGCCGGATTCTTTAGAAAGTTTAGAGACTTCAAAACATTTTTCTCTTAAAAAAGATTCTCAAGATGGCAAGCCGTATGAATACAAAAAAACCGGAAAGCTGTCGTATGAACTTTGTGCAGAATTCAATAAGGCCTCAAATGACAAAATTTCTAAAGCTTATCCCTACGGAGGGGCATTATGGATTCATCCTGCCGGCCGCTATTGTTTTTCAGAGACTATAAATCCGAACATTTATTCTTATCCTAAAGCAATGCCGATAAGTTACTAGTATTTTTAATATACAAAAAACCGCTTTGCAAAGAAGCGGTTTTTTGTATATTATGGGTAACATATGAAAGAATATGACCACAAGAAAATTGACCCGCCTACGCTGAAGCTTCGGACGGGCAAGAAAAAAATGGCAGAATATAATCATTTAAGAATAGAAAAGAAATGGCAAAATATTTGGGAAAAGAATGGAATATATCACGCCAACAATAATTCAAAAAAGCCTAGATATTTCAGCTTAATTGAATTCCCGTATCCTTCCGGCGCGGGGATGCACGTTGGGCATATTCGGAGCAATACCGCGATGG
>ERZ1292623.1803-Hain-H51-01um-R1-1803-length-20004-cov-11_pt1 | contig 16691 bp, 19 predicted proteins | sample MGYA00564398_ERZ1292623 | MGnify/ENA primary metagenome ERZ1292623 (study PRJEB36523, sample SAMEA6512633) | groundwater metagenome | collected 2019-01-07 | study: AquaDiva: Metagenomics assemblies of 32 groundwater samples | reverse complement strand
ATACAGGCTGAGACTGCATTAAAATATACAAAAGATGTTTTAGCTGTTGATGTAGATAAGGATGTTGTTGAATTTTTAAAGAAAAAAGGAATTAATTCTAAGGTTTCTGATTTGTTTAGTAATGTTAAGGGAAAATTTGATTTAATTATATTTAATCCACCTTATTTGCCTAATGATGAGCTAGAAGATAAAGAAAGTAAAAAAATAACAACCGGAGGGGAATACGGATTTGAGATTTTAGAAAGATTTTTTTCTCAAGTCAATAAATATTTAAATAAAAATGGTAAAATATTAATCGTTTTTAGTTCATTAACAAATAAAAACAAAGTTAATAAAATAATTAAACAAAATAAATTAAAGTTTAGATTATTAGAAGATAAAAAGATATTCTTTGAAACCTTATATTTTTATTTAATAGAAAGGAATTAATATTACTAAATTTTAACAATTTTATGAGAGAAATAGTTTATGTATCAAAAAGTGCTTGGACTACTGGAAATTTTAAAGATTTAATGCAAGCTGGAAGAATGGATATAGTTTGTCATGCTATTATAATGTCATTTTTCATCTCTAATAAATTACGAGATAATGTAAAATTACATTTATTTTTCTATGGCAAGCCAGATCCACCAAAACATTTAGAATTAATGCCAAGAATTACTGAAGGCTTTAAAATAAGCAAAAAAGATATTGCGGGATTAATTAAAAGAATGTTGTATAAATATAAAAAAGGTAAAAAGAATGAGGTATTTCCTGGTTGCTTTGTTGAAAAATTATCTTTGAATAATTTTATTGAGGATATTAAAGATAAGGATATTTATATTTTAGATAAAGATGGAGAAGATATTAGAAACATTAATATAAAGGATAATTCTATATTTATATTGGGAGATCATGAAGGTCTGGAAAAAAGAGAATTAAAAAACTTAAAGAAAATTGCTAAAAAAATCTCGCTTGGAAACAAAATATATTTTTCAAGTCAATCTATCACAATATTAAACAATGAATTAGATAGGAGGAATCTATAATGGAAATTTGGCAATTAATATTAATAATAATTGTCTTGTTTATTTTAATTAATTTTGTATTTAAAACAGCCAAATTTATTTTGAAATTAATAATGGCTTTAATTATTGCCGGGGTAATTTATTATTTGCTTAGATAAATAATTATTGTTCAATTAATATCTTATTCCCTATTTTTGAGATTGTTATTTCTTTCCCTTCTTTTAATTGTAATTGTTTTTCTAAGTCACTTGGCACTCTAAAAACCAATCCTTTACCACTCTTTGATAATTTTCTATATAATTTTAATGGTTCAGGCCATACCCCTAGTCTTCTTGCTATTGTTATTGTTTTTTTAGTTTCATTCTCGTCAACAAATTCTTCATTACATTTATTACATCTTTCGCCTTTTACTACAAATATATATCCACTTATTTCTAGAATAATATCTTCCACTTTTTCTAAGTTACCTTTTTCGCAAGATGGACATTGTTTCATTTTCCCTCAGCTCCGGTTATTATAAAGATTTGTTTTTCATCTTCATAAACTACAAAGATTATTTTTCTGCTTTTTCCAGATGAACCGCGTCTTGTATATGATTCATATTTTATTTTACCTACTTTATCTATTTTATATGCATTCTTTAAAGCATCTCTTATATCTTCAATATCAAAGTTCCATTTTCTCATCCAACCGAGTACAAAGTGTTTGCTTGGTTTGATCTCATATTCATCATAACTAATCATTATATTTTCACTACAAAATGTGTGGTTTTTGTTATTTATAAGTTTTTCCTTTTTATTAATAAAGTTTATAAATCATCATCTTACTGAGAACTTATGGATGTAGCAATATTATACTCTGGTGGAAAAGATTCAACTTATGCTATCGAATATTGTCAAAATAAAAACTGGAATATAAAATATTTAATTAGTGTAAAGCCCAGCAGAACAGATTGTTATTTATATCATTATGCAACTGTTGAACTTACAAAAGAGTTATCCAATATTCTTGGTTATAAACAGTTTTATTTAACTTGTGATGTCGCAGATCCGGAAAAAGAAGCTTTAATTGTTAAAAATCTTGTTGAAAAAAATAAAGTAGATGCATTAGTTCTTGGTGGTGTAGGATTACAAGAAACTCAGTTAAGAAGTTTGCAAAAAGCCTTACTTCCATTAAAAATTGAGGTATTTGCAAGTCATTCTGGTGAAGATCATGAAATATTATTTAGAGATATGATAAATAAGGGTTATAAAATTATAATTACACAAGTTGCAACAGATGGTGGAAAGAAATGGTTAGGAAGGGAGATTAATAAAGAAAATTTTGAAGAATTTAAAAAAGATTCAATAAAATATGGTTTTCATATTGGTTTAGAAGGTGGCTATATGGATTCCTTAGTTGTAGATGCTCCATTTTTCAATAAAAAATTAGAAATACTAAACGCAGAAAAAATATTTGAATCAGAATATAACGGATATGTTAATGTTAATAATTTTAAACTTGTAGAAAAGACTCAACAAATAATAAAAAATTAAATTATTTTTCAAGAATTTTCTTTTTATGTCTTGCTGAATTTAGTTTTGTAGTCTTTAAACTTTAAAACAAAAGACTTATAAATGTGTCTATACATCGTATAGACATGCAAAATTTGATAATTAAAGAACAGATTAGGAAAAGGGTGGCACGATCAGGAAATGGCGGAGCGGTTTGGGTTCCAAAAGATTGGCTGGGAGAAGAAATAATAGTTACAAGAATTGAAACTCCAAAATTATCTTTAGAAGAAGGGATTATAAACATTCTTTTGCCTTATTTAAAAGAAATATCGGGAATTTTCTTATATGGATCTTACGCAAGAAAAGAAGAAACAAAAGATTCTGATATTGATATTCTTGTCATAACAAAAAATATACCTAAAATAGAGAAAAATAAAAAATTTGATATAAATTTTATAGAAATTAAAAAGATTAGAGAAGCAGTTCAAAATAACCCTTTTATTTACGAAATTGTTAATGAGGCTAAACCAATTATTAATACTTATTTATTAGATGAATTAAAACAAAGCAAAAAAGATTTCAAGCATTTTATTGAATGGTTTAAAGATACAACAAGCGACAGTATTAAAATTGCTGAGACATTTATTAATTTAGATAAAATGGAATCAAATTATTTAAGTTCTTACAATGTGATATATTCATTAATATTAAGATTAAGGGGGGTATTTTTAATAAAATCTGTTTTAGATAATAAAATATTTTTGAATTCATCTTTTAAAAAGTTTATAACTAAATTTATTTCAGAATCTGAATTTAAAAAAGTTTATAAAATATATAAAAATATTAGGGGTAATAAAAAGATAGAGAATTTAAAGATAGAGATAAATATAATAGAAAAAATCTTAGAAGTCTTAGATAAAGAGGTTAAAAATTTAAATGCCAAATAGAAAAAAGAGATTAAAAAAAGGAATTGAATCTTTGCAAAAACAAATATTGTTGCATGAAGAAAAATTAAAAAAAGCAAAAAAAGAAGGGAAATTAGAATTAGCAGACTATTATGAAAAAGAGGTAGAAAATATGAAAGAATATAAGGGGAAAAAAGAAAGATTATTTAAAAAATAAAATTTTTCTAAATCTTTCTATTAATCTTTAGAATTAATTTTCTTTAATAATTTTGGTAATTCACTTACGCTTTTAATAACATAATCTGCACCTTGTTTCTTTAATAACATACTACTTGTATGACCTGTTAAAACTCCTATTGCTTTTATGCCTGCTCTTTTTCCAGCAATCATATCATAAATAGAATCACCAACCATAAAATTTGGTTTGCTATGATCTAAATGTTCTGCTTTAAATATTTCATCTGGCCACGGTTTTCCATGTTTAACATCATCATTCCCTATAATAAGTTTAAAATATCTTCTATTAATCTTCGCTCCTTTTAATAATGCAATAATATTACTATGAGAACAATTACTTAATAAAGCTAAATTATAATATTTTTTTAAAATTTCTAAGGTCTTAATTGCTCCTGGAATTTGTTTAGCATACTTGTAAGTTTTTTTTATTAATAAATAATCATGAACTTTTGCTGTTTTTTCTATTTGTTCTTTGCTTAACTCTGGTGCAATAATCTCAATTAAACGCCTATGCGGCATACCAAATAAAGAAACCATAAATTTTGGCTTTTTAATTTTTATTTTAAATTCTTTTAAAGCATAATCATAAGCAGTTAAATGGCACTTATCAGAATAGATTAAAGTATCATCCAAATCAAAACAAATCAATTTTTTCATTTTTCTGAATTCTTTATGCTTATTATGAATGCGGTAGTTATCAAAGTTATAAACAATATATAAAGAAATGATATTAATCTTCCAAAATTATTTGCTTTTACCTCTTCTTGTAATCTATAATCATTGGAATAAGATAATTTAGTTGTTAGATTAGGGTAATTAACTACTGTATAAGCTTTAATTGGTTGTGTCAAATCCAAGCAAACACTTTCAGAATATGGGTTATTTTTATAAACATGATAATATTCATGAGATAATATATTAATAAAAAATGCACTTGGCAATATTAATAACAAGATTAATATAACAATTAATGAAAATTCTAGATAAACTTTCTTCATTTTTTATATAAACATTACAATTTTAGGTATTTAAAAAATCTTTCTTTTGGTGTTTTGAAAAGATTTATATATTATCTAATTAAATAATGTTCATGGTTTTAGAAGATTTAATTTTCCCTGAAAAAGCAGAGCGTAAACCCTGGGAATTGTTTTTTCTTGGTGCATTATATGCCAGCATAGGAATGCTGTTATCATTATGGATATTTAGAAGTGAATCTAGCATGATAATGGTTTTACTTACGGTAGTTGCAGTTATTCCTTTGATGTATAAAACATTTAAAAGGGAAGAAAAGAAAGATACTTTGATTTATGACGAAAGGTCTTTACTAAAAGAACATGGAAAGGCATTAAAATTTTTGATTTGCTTATTTTTTGGATTTATTGTTGCTTATGCATTATGGTTTATTTTCTTGCCCGATCATTTAACCTCTACATTATTCAGGGTTCAATTAAATACAATTAATCAGATTAACTCAAAGATAATAGGAAATAGTATAGAAAATAATGTGATTTTCCAGATATTTTTCAATAATTTAAGAGTTTTATTTTTTGCAATATTGTTTGCATTTTTTTATGGTGCTGGTGCAATATTCATTTTAACCTGGAATGCTTCTGTTATTGGTGCTGCAATTGGGGATTTTGCGAAAATAAAGTTATCTAGTTTAAGCAGTTATTTTTTTACTATTCCTTTTGCAATAGGAAGATATATGACTCATGGTGTATTTGAAATTCTTGCTTATTTTGTTGGTGGTTTAGCTGGTGGAATAATTTCAGTAGCTATAATAAATCATGATATTAATTCAGAAAAATTCAAAGTAATAATGAGAGACAGTCTAGATTTAATATTTTTAAGCATATTATTATTAGTTTTAGCTGCTTTAGTAGAAGTTTTTATTACCCCTTTAGCTTTTAGTTAAGTATTTAAATTTTTTTATAATTTTTAAGGTATGATTGACTTGAATATAATTAGTTTACAAGGAATTAGGAAAATTCTAACCTATGATAAAGCTAAAAGAGAAAATGGTTATTTAATTGAACTATTAAAAGATGGAGAAAAAACATTATCCTATTTGACAGCAATTTATCCCGGTTTTTTTAAAGGTTACCATTTGCATAAGATTAGAAATGCAAATTATGTTTGTATTAAGGGAAAGATAAAAATTATTTTATATGATTTAAATAACAAAATAAAGGGAGAGGTAATTCTAGACTCGAATAATCTAGAAAGGCTCCACATTCCAATAAACATAGCAACCGGGTTGGAAAATATTTGTAACGAAGAAGTTCAGCTTATAAATTTTCCAGATCCACCATATGAACCCTCACATCTAAAAATTGGAGAACAAATTGAATATACAAAAGAAAGACTTGAGGGATTAATGAAGTGAAAAATATACTAGTTACCGGGGGTTGTGGATTTATTGGAAGCAATTTTATTAGATACGTGCTTAGTAATCATTCCAATTATACCATTGTTAATCTAGATAAACTAACTTATGCTGGAAATGAAGAGAATTTAAGAGAATTTAAAACTGATGAAAAATATCATTTTAAGAAAGGGGATATTTGTAATCGTAATTTAGTTGATAAAATTATAAAAAATGGTAATATTGATACTATAGTAAATTTTGCCGCAGAATCCCATGTAGATAAATCAAACCAAGAAGAAGCTGAAGAAATTTTTAAATTGACAAATATAACTGGAACAACTATATTATTAGAAAGAGCAAGAAGAAATAAAATTGAAAGATTTTTACAGGTAAGTACAGATGAGGTTTATGGAAGTGCTCAAGAAGGAAGTTTCAGTGAAAAATCTTCATTAAATCCTACTTCAATTTATGCAAAAAGCAAAGCAGAAGCAGACGAAAGAGTGTTATTATATTCAAGATATATAAACACTTTAATTACAAGAAGTTCAAATAATTTTGGTCCATATCAATATCCTGAAAAATTTCTTTCTTTAATGGTAACTAATTTATCACTAGCTAAAAAAATTCCTGTTTATGGTGATGGAAAACAAATAAGAGACTGGATTTATGTTGAGGATAATTGTGAAGCTATTTATTTTGTTTTAAATAATGGAAAACCTGGCGAAATATATAATATAAGTACAAAAAATGAGTTAGAAAATATTGAAATTGCAAAGAAAGTATTAAAACTAACTGGAAAAAACGAAGATTCAATAAAATTTGTTTTAGATAGGGAAAATCATGATTTACGTTATTCTATAGATAATACAAAAATAACTGAATTAGGATGGAACACAAGAAGTAGTTTTGATGAATCTCTTGAAAAAACGGTTAATTGGTATATAAAAAATGCAGAATGGTGGATAAGTATCAGAAATAAACCGGAATTTAGAAAATGGTATGAAGAAGAATATATTAAAAAGAGGGGTTTAGAATGAAGGGGGTAATTTTAGCTGGTGGAGAAGGAACTAGACTAAGGCCATTTACTTATGTTACAAATAAACATCTTGCAAATGTTTATGAAAGTGTAATGATTAAATATCCTCTAGAAACCTTGGTCAATGCTGGTATAAATAATATTTTAATAGTTTGTGGAGATCATCAATCCGGTCAATTTTTAGAATTATTAAGTGATGGGTCTGGGGTAAATGAGCGCTTAAAAATTAAATATGATAATAGAATTAAAATAACTTACAGGATACAACGTGGAAATCCTGATGCTCCAAGGGGTGCTTTTGGTATTGCAAATGCATTAAGTTTAGCTGAGGATTTTGCAGATAATGAAAGAATAGCAGTAATTTTAGGGGATAATTTTTTTGAAGATAATATTAAAGAATATGTTAAAAATTTTGAAAGAAGCATATATGGTGCAAAGATATTTTTAAAAGAAATAAATTTAGAAAATGCGCATAGATTTGGAATTGCTGAAATTGTTGATGGTAAAATTAATAGTATAGAAGAAAAACCAAAACAACCTAAATCAAACTTAGCAGTAAGTGGTTTATATTTTTATGATGATAAAATTTTTGAAATAATAAAAAAATTAAAACCAAGTGAACGTGGTGAATATGAAATAACTGATGTGAATAATTTTTATTTAAAAAATGATAGTTTAGAATTTGAAATATTAACTGGGCATTGGGGTGATATGGGTACGCATGAAAGTAGAATTGGAATAGAAAGATTTTTAGTCAATAAATATGGGTTTTCTAAATAGTAATATATATAAATAGTTCTTAGTTTTTAGCTGTAATGGGGGATGAAGTTTTAGAGCAAAGAAAAGAGAATGTTAAAAAATTCTTAAATAAATTAAAATTAAATAATGAGAATTTAATTTATTTGGGAATTTATTTATTATTATTCATTTTGATTTATTTAAAATTTGGAGATTCTTTTAGATTAGGAAAAAGTTTTGTTTTTATTATTACTCCTTTAGTTTCTATAATCTTATTTTTTTTCAATAAAAGAGTTCCAGCTTTATTGTTCAGCATTATAAGTTTTAGTTTTATATTAAGACTACAAAATTTACCTTATTTAATAGACATTACAACAAATTTGTATATTCCTGCTGATCCAGATGCAATGGCTTTTATGAGATATGCCAAATATTTATTAGAACACGGAAGCATAATGGCAGTTGATACATTAAGATATTATCCATATGGCTTCGCGGGAACTCAAGAATTTAGCTTTCTTGCCAATTTTATAGTTTATTTGTACAAATTTTTACACATATTTATCCCAAGTATAACAATAGAATTAGCGGATATTATTTTCCCAGCAATAACTTTTGCTATAAGTATGGTATTTTTCTTTCTACTTGTAAGAAAATTGTTTAATAGCAATGTTGCTTTACTTGCTACTGCATTTTTGGCGGTTGTTCCAAGCTATTTATTTAGAACATTAACTGGAATTTCAGACAAAGAAGCTTTAGCAACTGTATTTTTTTATGCTGCATTTTATTTCTATGTTTTAGCATGGAATAGTGAAAGCATAAAGAAAAAAATTACTTTTGGAAGTTTAGCTGGAATCTCCACAGGATTAACAACATTAATATGGGGTGGGGGGGGTTTTATATTTGTCATTATAGGTATATTTGCTTTAATTGAGCTATTACTTAATAAAATAAAAAAATCTGAATTTTATTCGTATTTATCGTGGATTTTATCTTCAATAATATTTTTAAGATTATTATTTCCAGACAGATTTGGCCTTGGTACCTTTATTTTATCAACAAGCACTTTTATAGCCATATTGGTATTATTTATATGGATAATAAATTATTTAATATTTGATTTAAATTTATTAAAAATAAAAAGTAAGTTAGAAAATAAATTTCCTGAGAAAGTATTTAGTTTAATTGTCTCTTTATTAATAATTTTTATTGCTATAATAATACTTTATGATATATCATTTATTTATGATAAAATATCACTTATATTTAATGTATTGGTAAAAGCATTTGCTGGTAGTAGATGGGTTAGAACAGTTGCAGAAAATAGTCAGCCCTATCTAATAGACTGGATTTCTAATTTTGGTAAAACTTATTTTTGGATGTTTTTAATTGGTTCGATAGTCTTATTTTATGAGATGGTTAAAAATTTGAATAAGAAAGATAAATGGATTTCAATATCCGTATATCTTTTATTCTTATTTGGATTTACATTCAGCAGATATTCACCAAATTCTACTTTTAATGGGGTAAGTAAATTATCAATTTTTGTTTATATTTTTTCTTTAATAACATTTTTATTATTTATAGTTATAACTTATTTGTATTCATTTTATAAAAAGAGAGAACTATTTGATGAAATATTAAAGTTTGATAAATTATATACATTTGTGTTTGTCTGGTTTTTTATAATGATCATAGCAGGAAGAAGTGCAGTTAGATTATTATTTATACTCTCTCCAATAACGGCAATATTAGCGGCATATTTAACTTTTAAGGTAATTGAAGAAATTAATAAATTTTTAAAAACAAGTTATTACAAAGTTATAGCTTATGTTGTGATTGGATTATTTGTGTTATCAATATTATCTGGTTTTGCTAGTTCAAGTTTAGCACAGGCTTCTGGAGTTGGCCCTACTTATAATCAACAGTGGCAATATACAGGAAAATGGATTCGTGAAAATACTCAAGAAGATGCCGTATTCGCGCACTGGTGGGATTATGGTTATCTAGTACAATATAATAACAGGGCAACAATAAGTGATGGTGGTAATGCTGGAGGTTATGAAATAAATTATTTTACAGGGAGGCATGTTTTAACAGGACAAAGTGAACAAGAAGCGTTGGAATACCTTAAATCAAGGAATGTAACTCACTTTTTAGCTGTTTCGGATGAAATTGGAAAATATCCTGCTTACTCTTCCATAGGATCGGATGTAAATTATGACCGTTATTCATGGATTACAACATTCGGATTAGATCCAAAACAAACCAGAGAAACAAGAAACGAAACTGTTTTTGTCTATAGCGGTGGATTTCCATTAGATGAAGATTTTATTTATAATAATAAAGTTTATCCAAGACAAGCTGCAGGCATCGGAGCAATATTAGTGCCATTAATTTTAAATAATGAACAAGTTGTCGGAATAAATCAGCCTAAAGCAATTCTTGTTTATAATGGTGAACAACTTGAATTACCTTTAAGTTGTCTTTATATGAATAATGAAAAATATGAATTTGATAATGCAGTAATGAATGGTTGCTTTAGGATTATTCCAACGATAAATGATAATTTAATAAATAATATTGGTGCTGGATTATTTTTATCACCCAGAGTTAAAAAAACAGTATTTGCAAATTTATACTTATTAAATAAAGAAAGTGAGAACTTTAAACTAGCTTATTCTGATGAAGATCGAGTGCCTTTAGCATTATATAATGGAAGATTAATTGGACCTTATAAAATTTGGGAAATTAGTTACCCTAAAGATTTAAAAGTTCCTGAATATTTCTATAAAAGAGAATTACCAGATGAAAGAGTAACAAAAGTCAGAGAAGAATTTTGAAATGAAAATTTCTAATAAACTTTTTTATATTCCTGTATTTTTATTAGTTGGAAATTTAATATTTAGATTAATAAATCAGTCTAAGATATTAAAAATGTTTCCATTAGATACTGTTAATGACTGGTCTTCTTATATAGCTTTATTAAATTTTTTAGATAAATGTGGTTTCCATAACTTTTGTACTTATTGGTATAATGGTTTTACAAGTTTTATAATAACACAGCCGGGATGGTATTTCTTTACTTACCCGATATATTTGATTTCTAAAAGTTATATATCTGCATCTTTTATCTCGATGATTATTATATTTATATTATCATTTATAGTTATTTACAAATTTGGTGATGCTTTTAAAATAGACAAAAGGAAGAGAATTTTATTCTATCTATTATTATTTGCAAATGCAGCATCTATAGGAAATTACATTAGACTTGGTAGGGTCCCTGAATTTTTTGCATTTTTCTTATTTGTTCTTTTTACGTTTATTATATTATATTATAAAGATAAAAAACTTGATTGGAGATTTATTTTTATTATACCAATTTATTCTTGGATATTAATTTCGCATCAAACATTTGCGATATTATCTTCTTTAATTTGGATTTCAATATTTTTAATAAAAGACTGGAAATCTAGAATTTATATCATAATTTCTATAATCACATCTTTTATTGCATCATCTTTCTGGTTAATTCCTTATATATTTAATTTCTTTAATACCGTTGGTATTGATAAACCCATTGGAATTAATATATTAAGTTTTGATAAAGAACATTTGCTTGAAACTATATTTACTTTTATAATTCCTTTAGTTTTCTTATTTATATTTTATTTATATATTAAAAGAGTTAAATATGATAAAAGGGAGATTATATTTTATTCTCCTGTTTTGTTTATCTCTTTGTTATTCTTATTTAGATTAACTGCATTTATACCAATATTGAACTATATTTATCCAGATGTTTATATGAGTTTTATTTTATTTTTTATATTATTCTTATTTTTTAAGAATTTTAAATTAAATAATAATGCTCTGGTAATGATTATTTTATTATCAATATTTAGTGTATTAATTAATATTATTTATACCCCTTTTTTTATTGAACATACACAATTAGAAAAAGATACTTTAGAAATTATGAATGATATTAAAACAAATTTTTTAATGACAAATACTTATTCAAGCACATCTTATGGAAAGGCTTATTATTCTTATGCACCAATTTATCTTAACATTTCAACACCTTCTGGTTGGGAGAAAATACAAAGTCCATATTATCGTAATTTAATAATAAATTTTACAAATGGTGTTTATGATAAAGACTGTAATTTATTATATGAAAGTGCTAGAAAATTAAAAGATGATTACATTATTTCTTACAATGAAGATTGTAATTTTCTGGAAACATGTAGATATGTAAATAAAGTAAATAAGATAAATAATGTATGTTTATACAAATTTTACTATAATTAACAAGATTTAAATATCTTTCCTAATAATTTTAATTTTATGAAAATATTAATAACCGGGGGTGCTGGTTTTCTAGGAAGCCATCTTTGTGAAAAGTATGTTAATGAATCAGAAGAAAATAAAGTTATTTGTTTAGATAATTTTAGTAATGCTGATTTATTTAATATTAGGGAATTATTGGGGCATAGAAATTTTAGACTTGTTAATGGGGATATAAGAGATAAAGATTTATTAGATAAATTAATGCCGGGGGTAGATGCTGTAATTCATTTAGCAGCTCAGATTCATGTAGATAAATCAATTATTGATCCTAAGGATACTTATGATACAAATGTGATTGGAACTTTAAATGTTTTAGAATCTGCAAGAACTCATGACCCAAAAAAAATAATCATAGCATCGACCAGTGAAGTTTATGGTCCTGCTAAATATACTCCAATGGACGAAAATCATCCATTAGAAGCACCACACCCTTATGGAGCAAGTAAAATAGCAGCAGATAGAATGGCTTTAGCTTATAATAAAACCTATAATCTTGGAGTAGATATTGTAAGATGTTTTAATTTTTTCGGGCCAAGACAAAAAGATTCGGGATACGGGGGGGCAATTTCCATATTTACAAAAAGAGTTCTAAATAATCAACCACCAATAATTTATGGTGATGGTACTCAAACTAGGGATTATATGTATATAAAAGATGCTATAAAAGCATACGATCTTATAATGAAAAATAATAATAAAAATCATGATAGAATAGTAAACTTTGGTACTGGTGTTGAAACATCGATACTTGATTTAGCTAATAAAATAATAAAGTTATGTGGAAATGATTTAAAACCGGTATTTGTTTCATCAAGACCAGGAGAGGTTCAGAGACTACATTGTAATTATAATAAAGCTAAAGAATTATATAATTTCAAACCAGATTATGATATTGACATGGGATTAAACGAGTTTATCGATTGGTATAAAAATTATAAATCTGAAGAGTGGACTAAGATAGGTTAATTTTATTTCTTAATTTAATGACTGTTTTTCTAAATTTGATTAATTTTTTTAAAAAGTAAATGCTATCATTAAATATTTTTACGGTTGAGCCTCCTTCTTTATTTGGGGTATAAATTAGAGGTATTTCTTTTATTTTTAAACCATTTAAATAAGATCTAACCATTATTTCTGTATCCCAAAACCATCGATCTTCATTTATTTCATTTAAAACTGGAATTATTTTTTCGCGTCTAAAAAATTTGAAACCAGATTCTGTATCGTTTAATCTTACATTTAATAAAAGTCTTAAAAGAAGATTGTAAGCATGTGTGGTAAAACCACGAATCACTCCTGTTGAATTTAATTTGTATTTCCTAAGGTATGTTACAACATCATATCCTTTTTTTAATTCTTCTAAGAATATGGGAATATAACGTGGATGAAGTTCCAAATCTGTATCAAGAAATCCTACAAACTCCCCTTTGGCTATTTTAAATCCGTTACTTACGGCTCTTCCTCTTCCGATATTATATGGGTGTTTAAATAATCTTATATGTTTATATTTTTTTGATAATTTTTTCATTATTGAATAAGTCGAATCAGTGCTACCATCATCCACAATTATTATTTCATATTTTATTTTATTTTTATTTAGAATGTCTTGTATAGTTTCTACACCCCCCTGTAAAACTTTTTCTTGATTTAAACAAGTTAATACTACACTAAGTTCCATTTTGATATTCCAAAGAATTTATAACTTTTTTAAATGCCTCTACAACATCCTTTGCATCCTCTAATTTTAAACCAGAATAAATTGGAAGTTTTATAATATAATTGAAATAATTTTCTGCATTTGGAAATTGTCCTCTTTTATAACCTAATTGTTTATAATATTCGTGCAAATGCAATGGTAAATAATGAATGTTTGAAGAAATTCCTTCTGCATTTAATGCTTTAATAATAAAATCTCTATCTCTAAATGGAACTTTAACAGTATAAAGATGCCAATTTGTTGTCCTATCTTTTTTTAGATAAGGTATCTTAATATTTAATAAGTCTTTTAGTTCATTATTGTAAAATTGAGCAATTCGATCACGCTTTGCATTCATAATATCGATTTTTTTCAATTGTTCTAATGCAATTGCGGCTAAAATGTCTGATTGAACATAACTCAATCCCTCAGAAACAACACCTTGTGTTCTTCCTAATTTATTTTTTTCTTTTTTAAAAAAATATTTCATGGTTCCTTTTTCTTCGAATATTCTTGCTTTTTCAGCAATCTTATCATCATTTGTTATTAAAGCGCCACCTTCTCCACATATCAAATTCTTAGTTCCATGAAAACTTAAACAACCTATATCTGCTAAATTACCTGCTTTTTTTCCTTTGTAAGAAGAGCCTATAGCATGCGCTGCATCCTCCACCACTAAAATTCCTCTATCTCTTCCAATTTCATTTATTTCATCCATATCACATGGTTGGCCTGCAAAATGTACAGGTATAATTACCTTAGTCTTATCATTTAAATTATTTTTAATAGAATCAATTGAAATATTTCCAGTATCATATTCGCAATCAGCTAAAGTTAACTTTAAATTCATAAATGTTCCGACAATAGCTGAAGAATTAAATGTATATGTTGGGGAGATTAGTTCACCATTTTTAGAGTTGGTTGTTATAAGTGATAAGTGCAAAGCAGATGTACAAGAATTCACAAAAATTGCATGTTTGGCATTAAGATATTTAGCTAAATTATTTTCAAATTCCTCTGTTTTTGGGCCATTACCCTCAACTAAACCAGATTTTATTACTTCAGATGCAGCTTTAATTTCTTCTTCACCAAAATCAGGTCTTGATATTGGAATTTTATTTTCCCTTACGGGAGAACCTCCATTTATTGCTAATTTTTCCATAAAATAAACATAATAAAAATATTTTTAAATCTATTTATTAACTATATAAATCTCTGTTGATTTATTATTTATTTCAAATCTTTTTATTAATGTCAGATTTAATTGTTCTTTAACATCTAAAATTTGTTTTGATGAATGTTCCTGTGGTGAATAATAATAAATATTAATATTATCTGGGTTAATTGAGAAATTTTTATTTTTATCGGCCAAATTTGGAAGTGGGTTAATTGTAGCTACATTTAATGGTTTTTTTACATATCCTGAATATGGATATTTTAATTCAAAAGACTGTGGAAATGCAGCTAGTACAACTGAATCTGGAAAATTATTTTCTATATATGATGAAGCTAATTGATGAGTTTTTATTAAATCAACATATTCCATATTATTTTCTAATGTAAACCCTTCTGTAGACCTATTGCCAAAATAGTTCAGCGAGAATATTATTATTATAATAATTAATATTAGATATTTATAGTTCTTAAATAATTTATTAATAGAAAATGAATAAAGTAAGAATATTATTGGAAGAGATGGTAATAAATAACGTGTAGCAACCGGTATTATAAAAATTAAAAGTGATATAATCATTAATAAAGTAATTACAATCTCATGATTTTTAAGACCGATTATAAATTTAATAATTTCTTTATAAGTTAAAATGATTACTATAAATAATAATGAAAATAATAAACTAAATGATTTAACGGTATTAAAATATGTACTTATATTTGGATAATAGTTTAAAAAGAATTTTGTAAAGAAATTTATATTGTATAAGAATATAAACATAATTAAAAAGATTATAGAACAAAATATAAATTTCTTTAAATTTTTGATAACTTTTAATTTTTTAATGTCTATAAAGGAAATTAAGAAAAGAGAAGTTAATAACCACCTATACTGATCAAAAAATATAGTTTTTAATATAATTAAAAGGTTAAATAAATTTTTTATTGGCATTATATGTATTACAGAAGCGTTTAATGGATAGAAAATTTGATTATATAATAATTTATTTATAAGTAAGGATAAAAAAAATATTAACAAAGGAGAACAATAAAGAATTAAATTTCTATCTTTTTTAATTAATTTAGACAAGAATACTCCAAAAACAACGAGTATGCCTAATTCTTTTGTAAGTATAGCCAAAGAACTAAATATAATATATGGGATTGGTTTTGATTTTATAGAAAAATATATTGACATAATCATTAAAGCAGTTAAAGGTATATCTAAAAAAAGCATTGCAGAATAAGAAAAGAATATTGGTGTAAACATTAATAATAATGAAGCAATAATTCCTACGGGTCTATTAAATAATTCTTTTCCAATTAAATATGTAAAATATAAAACTAAAAGAGAAAAGAATAATATTGCAGAATTCGCGATTACTTGATAAGCTCCAAATATTTTAAATAAAAATGCTATAAAAAATGGCAGAAATAAAGGATGTCCTCTATTAGAATCTAATAAATCCCAATTAATTTCACCATGATAGATTTTATCAATAGTTGGAGCAATATAATTTAAACCATCCCAATAATAAGGTAAATTCAAAACAGGATATTTAAATAATATTAATAAAAGAAATAAAAATAGTAAAAAAACAAGGTCATATTTTCTTTCATTAATTGCCATAATTTGATATAGCTTAGTAAGATTTAAATAACCTTTTATAAAGACATAAATT
>ERZ1292623.2431-Hain-H51-01um-R1-2431-length-16698-cov-25_pt1 | contig 16698 bp, 14 predicted proteins | sample MGYA00564398_ERZ1292623 | MGnify/ENA primary metagenome ERZ1292623 (study PRJEB36523, sample SAMEA6512633) | groundwater metagenome | collected 2019-01-07 | study: AquaDiva: Metagenomics assemblies of 32 groundwater samples | reverse complement strand
GTATGCGCGCCAGAATTCTGATTGTCGAAGACGAAGCCTCCATCCGCCAGATGGTCTGCCTGGCCCTTGGCCAGGCCGGTTTCGAGTGTCTTGAGGCCGGTGACATCAACGAGGCCCAGACTACGCTCCTGGCCCAACCCCCGGACCTGATCCTGCTCGACTGGATGTTGCCGGGCGCCAGCGGCGTGGACTATGCGCGCCGGCTGCGCCAGGAAAAGCTCACCCGCGACATCCCCATCATCATGCTCACCGCCCGCGCCGAGGAAGAGGACAAGCTGCGCGGCTTCGACAGCGGCGTGGATGATTACCTCACCAAACCATTCTCGACCCGCGAACTGATCTCGCGCATCAAGGCCCTGCTCAAGCGCAGTGCGCCGCACACCAGCGGTACATCGGTCGAGCTCGACGGCCTCCAGCTCGATCCGGTCACCCACCGGGTCACCGCCGCCGGCCGGGCACTGGCGCTGGGCCCGACCGAGTTCCGGCTGCTGCATTTCTTCATGGCCCATCCCGAGCGGGTACATTCGCGCGAACGGTTGTTGAACGACGTATGGGGCGAGAACGTCTATGTCGAGGAGCGCACGGTCGATGTCCACATCCGCCGCCTGCGCAAGGCCCTGGCCGACAGCGGTCATGATCGTCTGATCCAGACCGTGCGCGGCTCGGGCTATCGATTCTCCGCCCAGGCCTGATCGTGCCGCAAAGCCTCTGGCGCGAAGTCCGGATCCTGATCGCCATCACGCTCGGCAGCCTGGCGCTGGGCGCACTCACCGACCGTTACTTCATCGTCGCCGCCGTTGGCTTCGGCCTGTACATCGCCCTGCAATTGCAGTCGCTCACTGCGCTTTATCGCTGGCTGACCGATCGCGCGCACCGTGACATTCCGGATGCCGAGGGACTGTGGGGTGACACCTTCAACGAAATCCGCAAACTGGTGCGCGCCGCCGAGCAACGCCAGAACGAACTGGCCGGCCAGGTGGACCGCCTGCAATCGGTGGCGGCGGCCATGCCCGATGCGGTGGTGATCCTGTCCGGCCAGGACGAGATCGAATGGGCCAACGATATCGCCGGACAACTGCTTGGCATCCACTACCCGCGTGATGCCGGCATGCGCCTTGGCAACCTCATCCGCGATCCGGAATTTGTCGAGTATGTTCTGCACCACGATTTCCGGGAACCGCTGGTGCTCGACACCACCATGGATCCACCGCAACAGGTGGCGATCCAGATCTTTCCCTACGGCGACTCGCAGAAGCTGGTCATGGGCCGGGACGTGACGCACCTCGCCCGCATTGAACAGATGCGCCGGAATTTCGTCGCCAACGTCTCGCACGAATTGCGCACGCCGCTGACGGTACTGGGCGGTTACGTCGAAACCCTCCAGCAGATCCCGCGCATCGATCCCGACGAATTGCACAAGCACCTGCGTACCATGGCGGAGCAGACCGGGCGCATGCAGCGGCTGGTCGACGACCTGCTGGCTCTGTCGAGACTGGAAGCATCACCCCCCGGCCGGCATGATGAAACCGTGGATATCCCGGCGCTGGTCGCCTCGCTGCGGGAATCCGCCGAGGTCGTGAGCGGCAAGAACGCGCACCGCATCACGGTCGAGGTCAACACCACCCTGTCGCTGCGCGGTTCGCGCGAAGAGCTGTACAGCGCCTTCTCCAACCTGGTAAACAACGCCATCCGCCACACCCCGGCGGGAGGCTTAATCCGGTTGCGCTGGGACGAATGCGGCGGCGGCGCCTGCTTCTCGGTCGCCGATGCCGGCGAAGGCATCGCCACCGAACACCTCCCGCACCTGACCGAGCGCTTCTACCGTGTGGACACGGCGCGTTCGCGCGCCACCGGCGGCACCGGCCTCGGCCTGTCGATCGTCAAGCATGTGCTGATCCGGCACGAGGCCCGTCTCGACATCGAGAGCCGCGCCGGCCAGGGCAGCACCTTTACCTGTATTTTTCCCGCCGCGCGCGTTGTCCGGCGCGCCGCCTGAAACCCGTCATCGGGCCGTCACAAACGGCGTCTACAGTTGCCGCCGTCGGGTGGCGGTAACCCGCGTACCGGATTTTATCTACCGCACAGGGAGCACGTGTCCGGGACGGCACGGACAGGGACGATTCCAATCGTTCTGGCGGATACATGACCCTGAACCGCGGTGATACCGGCGATACCGAAAACCTGCCCAACCTTCCCGTGTTCATCGCGCCCGGGAGCGCTCGCCGTGTGGCGTACCCGGAAAGTATTTCCTTCATGAAAATCTACCCGTCGGAACTGTCGAACGAACTCGTCACCGGCACGACACTGCTCCGCCCGGTCGCACCGCTGGCGCCGTCCGTCACGGTCGAGGAAGTCATGCGCCTGTTCACGGACAACCGCGAACTGGCCGCGATCCCGATCACCGAGGGTCGGCAACCGGTGGGCATCATCGACCGGCGGCGCATGATCGAACAGTTCGCCCAGCCCTACTCGCGTGATCTCTTCGGACGTCGACCGGTCGCCAGCTTCATGGACCCGAAACCGCTGATCGTGGATGTGCATCTCGACCTCGGACGGCTCAGCCAGATCTACCTGGACTCCGGCAAAACCGTCCAATACGAGTACTTCATTTTCACCGACGGCGGCGAGTACGCCGGCCTGGGCAGCGGCCACGAGTTGATGCGCATCACCACGGAACGGGTCCAGGAAAAACTGTATGACCTCGCGCACACCGATGCCCTGACGCGGCTACCGAACCGGCTGCTGTTTCTCGATCGCCTGCGCCAGGCGATGTCGCACGCCGAGCGCGCCGAACGGCTGGTGGCCGTGCTGTTGCTCGATCTGGACCGATTCAAGACCGTCAACGACACGCTCGGCCACAGTATCGGCGACCAACTGCTGGTCGAGGTCGCCGGACGACTGCAGGAATGCATGCGTGACGGCGACACGGTCGCGCGCCTGGGCGGCGATGAATTCACCGTGCTCATCCCGGAACTGCGCCAGATTACCGACGCCGAGACGATCGCTCACAAGGTGATCTCCGCCCTGCAGCACCCGTTCCTGCTCAATGGCCATGAGGTCTTCGTCACGCCGAGCGTCGGCATTGCGATCCACCCGTTCACCGACAATATCGAGGAACTGCTGGTCAACGCCGACACCGCCATGTACCGCGCCAAGGAGCAGGGCGGGAACCAGCATCTCTTCTACACGCACCACATGCGCACGGCCAGTGCCCAGAAGCTGACCCTGGAGAGCTCCCTGCGACGCGCCATCGACAGGGATGAGTTGCGCCTGCACTACCAGCCGCAGGTCGAACTGGCCACCGGCCGGCTGATCGGCGCCGAAGCCCTGATCCGCTGGCAGCATCCCGAACGCGGCCTCCTGGGTCCGGCCGAATTTATCCCGCTGGCCGAAGAGACCGGCCTGATCGTCGCCATCGGCGAATGGGCACTGCGGCAGGCCTGTGCGCAGGCACGACAATGGCAACAGGCGGGCAGGAACGATCTGCGCGTCGCCGTCAACCTGTCGGCACGCCAGTTCTACCAGAAGGATTTCGCCAACATGGTGAAAAGCATCCTGCTCCACAGCGGACTGGCGCCGGATCTGCTAGATCTCGAACTGACCGAAAACACGCTGATGCAAAACACCGCCGGGACAGTGGGCGCGCTCAACGAGCTGCACGAACTGGGCGTGCACGTCACCATGGATGATTTCGGCACCGGCTACTCATCGCTCTCCTACCTCAAGCGTTTTCCGATCGATTGCGTGAAGATCGACCGTTCCTTCGTCACCGACATCACCACCGATCCCAACGATGCCGCGATCGCCAACGCCATCATCGCCATGGCCCGCAGCCTGGACCTGCGCGTGGTGGCCGAAGGGGTCGAGACCGAGGGGCAGCTCCGCTATCTGTGCGAACACGGTTGTCACGAGGCACAGGGATACCTGATCGGACGCCCCGTGCCGGCGGAAACATTTCCGCTGGATCTGCCGATGTGGACGGCTCCCTGCCAGTGCGCTCATTGTCGACACCCCGACGACGGCGCCGTCGCCAAACCGTCAAGCGGCTGACACGCGAATTTCATCGTCGTGGGGCAGGGTTACACGGGAGATCTCATCACCCGGAGCCCGCCCATGTCCCTCAGCACCTCACTGCGCGAACTGTTCGAACCCAGCACCCACACCGACGCCCGCCACCGCCTGCAAGTGTCACTGGCGGCGGGCCGTGGGGAAATCCGCGAGTCCCAGCGCCTGCGCCACCAGGTGTTCGTCGAGGAGATGGGCGCGCGCATCGATTACACCGAGGCGGGCATCGAAGCCGACCGTTTCGATCCCTATTGCCAGCACCTGATCGTGCGCGATCTCAACGCCGATCGCGTGGTCGGCAGCTATCGCCTGCTGGAAGATCGCGATGCGGTTCGGGCCGGCGGATTTTATTCGCAGACCGAATTCGAACTCGGGCGCATCCTCGCCCTGCCCGGGCGGGTGATGGAAGTCGGCCGCACCTGCGTCCATCCGGACTATCGTTCCGGCGCCACCATCGCCCTGCTCTGGCAGGGGCTGGCCCGCTACCTGGTCGTCAACCGGATCGATTACCTGATGGGCTGCGCCAGCATTCCGCTGAAGCGCGGCACCGACGAGGCCCTGGCCATCTACCGGCGCCTGGCCGACCGGCACCTGGCGCCGGCGGAATGGCGCGTTTACCCGCGTCACCCGCTGCCACGCGTGAATCTCGCCGGTGTGCAACCGGATGTTGCCGTGCCGCCGCTGGTCAAGGGCTACCTGCGCGTCGGCGCGAAAATCTGCGGCGAGCCGGCCTGGGATCCGCAGTTCAACGTCGCCGACCTGTTCATCATGCTGCGCGCCGACAGCATCAGCACCCGCTACAGCCGGCACTTCATCCACCGCTCCTGACCATGTCCGTTGGCATTTCTCTCCACCGCCAGGGGCGGCGGTTGTGGCGCCTGGCTTGTCTACTCGGCCACGTCGTGGCCGGCGTCATCGCCGCGCACGCGCTGTTCGCCCTGCTCGCCGTCAGCCGCACCGACCCGCGCGGTCATACCCGGCGCGCCATCATCCGCTGGTGGTGTCGCGGCGTCCTGCGCATCATGCGTGTGCAGGTGACGCAACGCGGCGAGATCGAGCGCGGCGCGGTGCTGTATACCGCCAATCACGTGTCGTGGCTGGACATCCCCTGTCTCGGCGCCGCTCTCGACGCCGCGTTCGTGTCCAAGGCGGATGTGCTGCGCTGGCCGGTGATCGGTGCGCTCGCCCGTCAGGCCGGCTCCATCTTCCTGCGCCGCGGCGAGGCCGATGCCTCGGCGCACACCGCCGACCGCATGACCTGGACGCTGACGGCCCGCCGTGGAGTGATCGTGTTTCCCGAAGGCACCACCACCGACGGCCGTGGCACGTCGCACTTCCACGCCCGCCTCTATCAGGCCGCCACCCGCACCGGCTCCCTGACCCAAGCCATCGCCATCCGCTACCCGCACCCGGAACGAGACGACGATGTCCATCCGCACGCGCCCTTCATCGGGGATGACACCCTGGGCGGGCACCTGTGGAAACTGCTGGCCGAGGACAGCATCGCGGTCGTGCTGCACTATTGCGCCCCCGTGGCCCCCACCGGCATGTCCCGGCGGGCGCTCGCCGAACGCGCGCGCGAGCAAATCGAGGCCGTGCTACCGTCACCCGGCGGACTACCGATCGCTTCCCGTATCGGCGATCGCGGCTGAGCAACTGCGGAAGTACGGCTGTCATCCGGCCGCCACACGGCTTTCACCAATCTGTCACATTCGGGTGGGATAGTCTGCCCCGCTGCATTCAGCCCAAGCATCCATCCCAAATACTTTAATGTCCGGAGGTCAACTCATCATGTTTACGAAACGCATCCTGCTGGCAACCGCCCTGGCCACCCTGGCCGGCGCGGCGAACAGCGCCAACATCATCATCAAGGTCGATGGCTCGAGCACTGTCTATCCGATCACCGAGGCGGTGGCCGAGGAGTTCCAGAAAAACAAGAAGGGCGCCATCAAGGTCACGGTCGGCATCTCCGGCACCGGCGGCGGTTTCAAGAAATTCTGCCGTGGCGAAACCGACATCTCCGACGCCTCGCGTCCGATCAAGACCAAGGAAATGGAAGTCTGCAAGGCCGCCGGTATCCGTTACGTTGAAATCCCGGTGGCCTATGACGCTCTGACCGTGGTCATCCACCCGGAAAATACCTGGGCCCGCAACATGACCGTGGCCGAGCTGAAGAAAATCTGGGAGCCGGCCGCCCAGGGCAAGATCACCAAATGGAACCAGGTGAACCCCAAGTGGCCGGATGCCAAGCTGGCGCTGTTCGGCGCCGGTGCGGATTCAGGCACCTTCGACTACTTCACCGAGGCGGTCAACGGCAAGGAAAAGGCCAGCCGCGGCGATTTCACCGCCAGCGAAGACGACAACGTGCTGGTGCAGGGCGTGAGCCGCAACAAGTACGCGCTCGGCTACTTCGGTTATGCCTACTACGTGGAAAACAAGAGCAAGCTGCACGCCGTGGCGGTCCACAACGGCAAGACGTTTGTCCTGCCCTCGACCGAGGCCGTCGAGAACGGCAGCTATGCGCCGCTGGCCCGCCCGATCTTCATCTACGTGAACGTGAAGTCGATCGACAAACCGGAAGTGAGGGAATTCGTCCACTTCTACCTCGCCAACGCCGCCAAACTGGTGAAAGAAGTAAAGTACGTGCCGCTGCCAGCCAGCGCCTACACCATGGCGCGTGCGAACTTCGACCAGAAAAAAGCCGGCACCGTCTTCGCCGGCAAGGCCAAGATGGGCATGAAGGTCAACGATATCCTGGCCGCGAGACAGCTCCACGAGTAATTCATCCTGATGTGCTGTCGGCAAGAGGCGCTTCGGCGATAGGATCGAGCCGAGGGCGCCGCGACAGGGAGGTCGCGAGGGGCGCTTCGGCGCCCCTTGTTTTTATTGCTGCGCAGGGCGAAATCGTTCACGACCCACCCAGCCGGGGAAAGCCACGAGCGTCGCTGTACCGTTCATATCGGCGATAGGATCGAGCCGAGGGCGCTGCGACAGGGATGACGCGAGGGGCGCTTCGGCGATAGGATCGAGCCGAGGGCGCCGCGACAGGGAGGTCGCGAGGGGCGCTTCACGCCGGCAGACACGTCCTATCCCGTTGCAACCATGGCTGGCCACCCCGTCCCGGGCCGCTGTAACATATCTGTCATATTCCATCCCTACCATCGCGCCTCTCATGTCCACCCCGTCCATTCAGGTTCCCGCCAGCGGGGATACCGCACGCCGATTCACCCCTAACCGCTGGCGCCACGTGCATGAGCGTGTGATCGAATCCCTGCTGTTTCTGGCCGCCCTGTCGTCGGTGATGATTACCGTCGCGATCGTGGTCATGCTGGTCTATGAATCGCTCGGCTTCTTCAAACACGTCTCGGTCTGGGATTTCCTGACCGACACGCAATGGACACCGCTGTTCTCTGACAAACATTACGGCGTCCTGCCGCTGGTCTCGGGCACGCTGGTAACCTCGGGGGTGGCGCTGGCCGTGGCCGTGCCGCTCGGCACCATCATCGCCATCTATCTCAGCGAGTTCGCGCCGCACAAAGTCCGCGAAACCATGAAACCGGCGCTGGAACTGCTGGCCGGGGTGCCGACCATTGTCTACGGCTACTTTGCCCTGCTGTTTGTGACACCGATACTGCAAAAAATCTTTCCCGGACTCCCCGGCTTCAACATGCTCTCGGCCGGCATCGTCATGGGTGTCATGATCATCCCGTACGTGAGCTCGGTGTCCGAGGACGCCATGCACGCGGTGCCGATGCACATCCGCGAAGGCTCCTACGCCATGGGCGCAACCCGTTTCCAGACCGCGATCCGCGTGGTCACGCCGGCCGCGGCCTCCGGCATCATCGCCGCCTACATCCTCGGCATTTCGCGCGCCGTCGGCGAAACCATGGTGGTGGCGGTGGCCGCCGGCATGCAACCGAACCTCACCTGGAATCCGGCCGAGCCGGCCGCCACCATCACCGCCTACATCGTGCAGGTCAGCCTCGGCGACCTGCCGCACGGCAGCCTCGAATACCAGAGCATTTTCGCCGTCGGCCTGGTGTTGATCATCATGACACTGATCTTCAACGTCCTCGGCCACTGGCTGCGTCGCCGTTACCGCGAGGCCTACTGACATGTCCGACGCGAACATCAACGAAATCCGCCGGCTGATCACCCGCCACAAGCGCTGGGACAAACTGTTCGCGCTGATTGGCCTGCTGGCGATGCTGGTGGGCGTGGCCACGCTCGCCGTGCTGTTCATCGATCTCCTGATCGACGGTGCGCCGCGCATCAGCTGGGATTTCTTCACCTCTTTCCCCTCCCGTCACCCGGGCTCGGCCGGCATCCTCTCGGCCTTCGTCGGCACCTGCCTGGTGATGCTGGTCACCGCGCTCACCGCCGTGCCGCTCGGCGTGGCCGCCGCGGTTTATCTGGAGGAGTACGCGCCGCGCAACTGGGTCACCGACCTCATCGAGATCAACGTCACCAACCTGGCCGGCGTTCCGTCGATCGTTTACGGCCTGCTGGCGCTCGGGTTGTTCGTCTATGCCCTCGGTTTCGGCCAGAGCATCCTGTCCGCCGGTCTCACGCTGGCGCTGCTGATCCTGCCGATGGTGATCGTCGCCACGCGCGAGTCGATCCGCTCCGTGCCGGGCGCCATCCGCGAGGCCGCCTATGCGGTCGGCGCCACCAAGTGGCAAACGGTCTCGGACCATGTCCTGCCCTATTCCACCGGCGGCATCCTGACCGGCGTCATCATCGGCCTGGCCCGCGCCATCGGCGAGACCGCCCCCGTCATCACCATCGGCGCGCTGACCTTCATCGCCTTCCTGCCGCCGGCCCCGATCAAGGCCGAGGCGCCGTTCGTATCCGCCGACTGGCTGTTCGCCCCGTTTACCGTGATGCCGATCCAGATGTTCAACTGGCTGTCGCGGCCGGAAGAGGCCTTCCAGATCAACGCCGCCGCGGCCGGTGTCATCCTGATCGTCATGACGCTGGCCATGAACGCGTTCGCGATCTGGCTGCGCTATCGTTTTCGCAAACGTATCAAGTGGTAGGGAGTCCCATGACCATGCTCGAAGTTCCAAAAGCCAGCCTGTCGGCCCGCACCCCCCACACCGGACCGGAAACCACGCGCCTCAAAGCCGAGGTGCGGCAACTCAATTTCTATTACAGCGGCGGGGTTCACGCCCTCAAGGACATCAACCTGACGCTGGCGGAACACCAGGTCACGGCGCTGATCGGCCCCTCGGGTTGCGGCAAATCGACCTTCCTGCGCTGCTTCAACCGCATGCACGATCTCTACCCGAACAACAAATACGTCGGCGAGATCGTCATGCACCCGGACAACACCAACATCCTCGGGCCGAAGGTCGATCCGATCGAGGTGCGCATGCGCATTTCGATGGTGTTCCAGAAGCCGAACCCGTTCCCGAAATCGATCTACGAGAACGTCGCCTACGGCCTGCGCGTGCGCGGGATGCGCCGGCGTTCACAGCTCGACGACAAGGTCGAGCAGGCGCTGCGCGGCGCGGCGCTCTGGGAGGAGGTCAAGGACCGGCTCAACGACCTCGCCTTCAACCTGTCCGGCGGCCAGCAACAGCGCCTGTGCATCGCGCGCGCGCTCGCCACCGACCCGGAAATCCTGCTGTTCGACGAACCGACCTCGGCGCTCGACCCGATCGCCACCGCCTCGATCGAGGAGCTGATCCACGAACTGAAGGAAAAGGTCACGATCCTGATCGTGACCCACAACATGCAACAGGCCGCGCGCGTCTCGGACTATACTGCCTTCATGCACCTCGGCGAGCTGGTCGAATTCGGCGACACCGACCAGATCTTCACCAACCCGCGACAGAAACGCACTGAAGACTACATCACCGGCCGTTACGGCTGACCGACGGAAGGAGCCTCTCCATGGACCCGATGTACACACATATTTCCCAGCAATATAACGCCGAGCTGGAGGACATCCGCTCGAAGGTGCTGCAGATGGGCGGGCTGGTCGAACAGCAGATCGATCAGGCGCTGCAGGCCCTGGTCAAGGGTGACGTCGCCCTCGGCGAGGCCGTGATCATGGACGACACCAAGGTCAACAGCATGGAAGTCGCCATTGACGAGGAATGCAGCCAGATCATCGCCCGCCGCCAGCCGGCGGCCAGCGACCTGCGCCTGGTGGTGGCGGTGATCAAGACCATCACCGACCTGGAGCGCATCGGCGACGAGGCGGAAAAGATCGCGCGCATGGCGGTACGGCTGGCCGGCGACGAGCGTCCCAAGAACAACTACGCCGAGATTCATTCTCTCGGCATGCACGTGCGCACCATGGTCCACAATGCCCTCGATGCCTTCGCGCGCGTCGATATCGAGGCCGCGTTCAACGTGGCCCGTGAAGACCGCAAGGTCGATGAGCAGTACGAGGCGGTCATCCGCCAGCTGATTACCGTCATGATGGAAGACCCACGCACCATCACGCGCGTGCTGAACGTCATCTGGGCGGCGCGCGCGCTGGAACGCATCGGCGATCACGCCAGCAACCTCTGCGAATACATCGTCTTTCTGGTCAAAGGCAAGGACGTCCGCCACACCAGCCTGGAACAGGTGGAAAAGGAAATCCTCGGGCGCAGCTCCGGCGGCTGACGCCGGTCGGACCCGGGGCCACTACGTCCAGCCGCTGGAAGCAGGGCGTTTATTTAACCTGCTAGACTTGGATTCGTAATTCCCGAAACCCCGGCCATGGACTTCGTCTACCTCCAATACCGCATCCTCATGCCCGGCGGGCGTGAGTTCAACCACAAGCTTCGCCTCGATCCCAGCACCTATGAAATCGTCGAGGCGACGCCGGCCGAACCGCCGACCTGGGCGGCCCTGACCAACCAGCAGTGCCCGAATTGCCCGTTGTCGAGCCAGACCAGACCCTTTTGCCCGGCGGCGCTGGGGTTGGCCCGCGTGCTCGACCATTTCACCAACGTCGATTCCTTCCTGCCGACCCAGACGGAAGTGACCATGCCGGAGCGCACCATGGTCGCCAAGGTGCCGCTGCAAAAAGCCCTGAGTTCGCTGGCCGGGCTGATCATGGCCACCTCCGGCTGCCCGCGCACCGCCTTCCTGCGGCCGATGGCGCGTTTCCACCTGCCGTTCGCCACCGACGACGAAACCCTGTACCGCGCCACCTCCATGTATCTGCTCGCCCAGTACCTGATCGCCAAACAGGGCGGCAGCGCGGATTACGAAATGAACGAGCTTGTCGACCGCTATCGCGAACTGCAAACCGTGAACGACGCCATGGCCGATCGCCTCAAGGCGGTGTACGGAAAACCGGGCGCGCAGACGCTCGTCAATCTCGACCTGTTCTCGCACAACCTGCCCTACGACATCCGTTCCGAACTCAGCCGCCTTCGCAAGCTGTTCCAATCCCTGATTTCCTGAGCCTGGCCGGCGGCTGCCTCCGGCCGATACCTATATATCCTTTTCTGGAGCGCGTTAGCGGATAGCCATGGCCGTCATTGAACTGAACAGTGAAAACTTCGAACTGACCATTCGTGACAACAACCTCGTGATCGTCGATTTCTGGGCGCCGTGGTGCGGACCGTGCCGGTCGTTCGCGCCCCTCTACGAACAGGCCTCGGAAAAACATCCCAACGTGGTGTTTGCCAAGGTCAACACCGAGGAACAGCACGACCTCGCCGGCTACTTCGAGATCCGCTCGATCCCGACCCTGCTGATATTTCGCGAGCAGATCATCCTGTTTGCCCAACCCGGCGCCCTGCCGGCCGCCGCGCTCGACATGGCCATCGACAGGACCCGTTCGCTCAACATGGACGAGGTGCGCCGCCAGATCGCCGAAGCCGGCTCCTCGGGCGCCAACGGGAATTGACCATCGTCCGCCGGGATTTTCCTTCCCGGTCAGTTGGTTGCCGGCTGTCATAAAGCCATCATGGGAATGCGATACCTTTAACACATATGTCGCATTCGGTTTTTCCCATGAGCGTTGCCGATCTCAAGCCCGTCGAATCCGTCCCGGAGCACTCCCCGTTTCTCAACCGGGAGCTTTCCCTGCTCGAATTCAACCGGCGGGTGCTCGAACAGAGCAAGGATGAATCGATCCCGCTGCTGGAACGGCTGCGTTACCTGTGCATCGCCAGCACCAATCTCGATGAGTTCTTTGAAATCCGGGTGGCCCGCCTGCAACAGCAGGTGGCCTCGGCCACATCGCTGGCCGGCACACCAGACCCCGCGCCCGAGGAGATTCTGCGCGACATCAGCCAGGGGGTGCATCGCCTGGTCGACGAGCAATACCGCATCCTGAACGAGATTCTTATTCCGGCGCTGGAAAAGGAGCGCATCCGTTTCGTGCGGCGCACGGGGTGGAACGCCGGACAGGAAGCCTGGGTCCGCCAGTACTTCGAAAAGGAACTGTTGCCGGTGCTGAGCCCAATCGGCCTGGATCCCTCCCATCCCTTCCCGCGCATCCAGAACAAGAGCCTGAACTTCATTGTCTCCCTGCAGGGACGAGACGCCTTCGGCCGCGAGGGCCGGGTGGCCGTGGTCCAGGCCCCGCGCTCGCTCCCGCGCGTCATCCAGATGCCGAAGGAGGCAGGCAGCGGTCCGCATGACTTTGTCTTCCTGTCCTCAATCATCCATACCCACGTGAACGCCCTGTTCCCGGGCATGGAAATCACCGGTTGTTACCAGTTCCGGGTGACGCGCAACTCGGAGCTGTTTGTCGACGAGGAAGAAGTCCAGGATCTGCGCGATGCCCTCGAGGGCGAACTGCTGTCGCGCCGTTACGGCGATTCCGTACGCCTGGAGGTGGCGGACAATTGCACGGCGGAAATGAACGCCTACCTGCTGACCCGATTCGAGCTCGAAGAGATGGATTTCTACCAGGTCAATGGACCGGTCAACCTGTCGCGGTTGCTGGCGGTACCCGAGCTGGTCAACCGTCCGGACCTCAAGTATCCCGCCTTCACGCCCGGCATCCCGAAACGGTTGCGGACCACCAAAAGCATTTTCGATGTCCTGCGCCAGGGCGATGTCCTGCTGCACCATCCCTACGAATCGTTCGCGCCCGTGGTCGAGTTCGTCCAGCAGGCGGCCCAGGATCCACGCGTGCTTGCCATCAAGCAGACCCTCTACCGCACCGGCAAGGATTCGGCCATCGTGCAGGCGCTGATCGCGGCCGCGCGCGCCGGCAAGGAGGTCACCGTCGTCATTGAGTTGCGCGCCCGCTTCGACGAGGAGGCCAACATCGGCCTGGCCAGCCTGCTGCAGGAGGCCGGCGCCCACGTGGTGTACGGCATCGTCGGCTACAAGACCCACGCCAAGCTGATCCTGGTGGTGCGGCGCGAGCGCCTGCGCCTGCGTCACTACGTGCACCTGGGCACCGGCAACTATCACGACCGCACCGCCCGCGCCTACACCGACTTTGGACTGCTGACCTGCGATGACGCCATCGGCGACGACGCGCACAAGGTGTTTCTGCAACTGACCAGCCTCGGGCGCGTATCCCGGTTGCAACAGCTTCTGCAGGCGCCGTTTTCCCTTCACCAGGAATTTCTCCAACGCATCGAGCGCGAGGCGACACATGCCCGCCAGGGCCGGCCGGCGCGGATCATGGCCAAGATGAATGCCCTGGTGGAACCGCGGATGATCGAGGCGCTCTACACCGCCTCACAGGCCGGCGTGCAGATTGACCTCATCGTGCGTGGCATTTGTTGTCTGCGTCCCGGCGTGCCCGGCCTGTCGGAGAACATCCGCGTCCGCTCCATCATCGGCCGCTTCCTGGAACACACGCGCGTCTACTGGTTCCAGAATAACGGCGATGAGGAGGTTTATTGCTCGAGCGCCGACTGGATGGAGCGCAATTTCTTCCGGCGCGTGGAAGTGGCCTTCCCGATCGCCGACAAAACCTTGCGCAACCGGGTGATCCGGGAATCCCTGCGGCAGTCTCTCGCCGACAACACCCAGGCCTGGGAACTGTTACCGGATGGCGTTTACCGCCGGATCACGGCCGGAAACGCCGTGCCCGTCAGCGCGCAGTCTGCCCTGCTCCGGGAGTTGGCCCAGTCGCCCTGATATCGGGTGGGTGAATTCCGCTTCAGCGGAACTTCAACTGCATGCCCGTCTTGCCAAGAAAGCGGGACTCCTGCTCCAGGTCGGCGAGCGTCAGTGGATGCCGGGCGAACCAGCGTCTCGGAAAGTGCGCCTTCAGGGAATGTTTGCCGGCCACGAGCCGCAGTTTCGGCGCCTGCAAGTGGGCGCGGTGCAACAGCGCGGCCAGGCGCAGCAGCGTGGCCAGCCGCACCATGCGTCGCCACTCCTCAGTCGGCAGATCCTCCAGCCAATCGCGCGGAATCGCGCGCCGATGCGCGCGGATCAGCAACGCCACCCGCCGCTGCTCGGTGCTGGAGAATCCGGCCAGATCGCCGTGCTGCACCAGGTAGGCGCCGTGTTTGTGATATCCGCTGTGCGAGACCGCCAGGCCAATTTCATGCAATCGCGCCGCCCAGTCGAGCACCAGGGCATCCGCCGGCTCCAGCTTCCAGCGTTTCTCGACCTGGCGGAAACAACCGGCGGCGGTGGCCGCCACCCGTTCGGACTGGAGGGTATCGACATGGTAACGCTCACACAGCGCACCAATCGTGTGCTTGCGCACATCACGATGCCGCAATCGTCCCATCAGGTCATGCAGCAGGCCTTCGCGCAGGGCGGCGTCCGAAACCCGCATGCGCTCTATCTCCAGCGCCTCGAAGATGGCGATCAGGATGGCAACACCGCCGGCCATCACCAGTGCACGGTCCGGGTTGAGGCCGGGCAGCGCCAGCCGCTCAACATGCCCGGCGCGGATCAGCTCGGCGCGCAGTTTTTTCAGTACGGACCGTGTAATCTCACCGTCGCTCCAGCCATTGGCCTTGGCAATCGCCGCCACCGCGCGGATGGTCCCGGACGAACCGATCGCCTCCTGCCAGCGTCCCTCGAATTTACCTTCCACCGGTTCCAGCTCGACACCGGCCGCCGTTTCCGCCTTGCGGAAACCGCCGGCGCTGATTTTGCCTTTGGCAAAATATTTTTCGCTGTAGCCGACACAACCCATGTAAAGGCTCACCAGCCGCCGGGGTTCCAGGCGCTCGCCCTGGATCATTTCCGTGCTGCCCCCGCCGATGTCGACCACCAGTCGTGGGCCGGCTTCCGCCGGGAGAGCGCGCGCCACGCCCTGGTAGATGAGGCGCGCCTCCTCCTGGCCGGAGATAATTTCAATTGGATGGCCGAGCGCCTCCTGCGCGCGCACCAGGAATTTCTGTGAGTCGCGCGCGCGTCGCAGGGTATTGGTGCCGACCACCCGCACGGTGCGGGCCCTCATGCCGCGCAAGCGCTGGCCAAAGCGGCGCAAACAATCGAGCGCGCGCTCGCGCGCATCGCGCGACAGCCGGTTCTTGTCATCCAGCCCGGCCGCCAGACGCACTCCTTCCTGCAGGCGGTCGATCACCTTGAGCTCGTCGCCGGCGAGGCGCGCGACGATCATGTGAAAGCTGTTGGAGCCCAGGTCGACCGCGGCCACGGTCGCGGAACCCGGAACGGCACGAGCAGGCGGCCGGCGCCGGGCGGCCGTCATGGGACTGTCCCTGGCGGAATGGCGCTGACCATCGCGGATAGCTTGCCGATCATCACGTCATTCTAGCAGCCGCACACGCACCGCCGTTCAGACCGTGGCGCGATCGAACAACACCAGCATCCAGACCATGAACGCCGTCACGAGCGCCAGGTAAACGGCCGCCGAGCCCATGTCCTTGGCCCGTCCGGAAAGCTTGTGGTGTTTCTTCGAGATACGATCGACGGCGGCCTCCACCGAGGAGTTGAGCAACTCGACGATCAGCACGATGAGCAGACTGCCGATCAGCAGCGAGCGCTCGATCCCGTCCTGGCCGAGCCACGCGCCGAGCGGCGCCAGCACGATGAACAGGATCACCTCCTGACGGAAGGCGGCCTCCTTGCGCAACGCGGCCCTCAGTCCCATCACCGAATACCCGGTGGCGCGGATGATCCGGCCGATATCCACCGCGCTGTGCATCAGTTTCCCCAGTAATCGCATTGCATCGTTCTCCGCCGTTATGGTGATGCGCCGCATCTTAGTGACAACCCGGTGACAGGCTGATGACAGGAAAGATCATCGGATCGTCATAAAGGATTAACTGTCCATCGGCATAGTGCTGCGCACCAAACTTCAAGGAACCTCTCAGCAATGGAGACCTTGCGTTATCGATCCATCTGGATCTCGGACGTGCACCTCGGTACCCGTGCCTGCAAGGCGGAATATCTGATCGATTTTCTCCGCCACACCGAGTCGAAACAACTGTATCTGATCGGCGACATGATCGACTTCTGGGCGCTGAAGAGCGGCTGGTACTGGCCGGCCGCGCATCAGCAGGTGATCCAGGCGGTGATGGACAAGGCCGCGCGCGGCACCGAGGTGGTGTTCGTGCCCGGCAATCATGACGAGGTGTTCCGTGACCATATCGGCCGCCTGTTCGGCGGCGTGCGTGTCGAAAAAGATGCAATCCACGAGACCGCCGACGGCCGCCGCCTGCTGGTCCTGCACGGCGACGAATTCGACCAGGTCGTCCAGTGCAGCCCGTGGCTGGCGCACCTGGG
>ERZ1292623.2430-Hain-H51-01um-R1-2430-length-16702-cov-5_pt1 | contig 16702 bp, 16 predicted proteins | sample MGYA00564398_ERZ1292623 | MGnify/ENA primary metagenome ERZ1292623 (study PRJEB36523, sample SAMEA6512633) | groundwater metagenome | collected 2019-01-07 | study: AquaDiva: Metagenomics assemblies of 32 groundwater samples | reverse complement strand
ATTCGGAGTGTTTTCGCAGCAAGTTTCTGGAGTTTCTCTTTTTGGCGGAAAAGGGTCGAGTTTAAGTTTATTTGACTTCAAAAGTACTTTATCCGATATTTTCTTTTGCGCAGACCAAGCCATACCTTGTTATGAAGATTATTCAAGAACAGTTGCTGACAAATATTATGGTTGTTCTGAAACAATAACGTCTTGTTATGATTACATTTCAGAAGATTCTTGCACGGATAACAAATGTTTAAGATCTCAAACTTGCGAGTGGAAACCATCGCAATATTCCGAACTGGGTATTGGAGTTTGCAGGCCAGAAAATGAAGAAGATATGGACTGTAACAAATTCAATACGGCAAAAGAAAGAATAAATCAGGCAGCAAACAAAGTGTTCCTTACAAAAGAAATGTGTTCGTTATACGGGAATTCATGTTATTACAATTCAGCAACAGATTTATGCTTAAATGAAGAGGAAGTATCTTGTTATGATTATGCAGATAAACAGGATTGTACTGGCACAGATACATCGTCTGGTATTTTTGTAGACGCTAATGTTGCTGTTACATGGGCTTCTCGAACTGCAAGCTCTTCTGACGCAAATAACTACATTAAAAAATCAGGAACTAATGTATTGACGCCAAGTAAAGATTACTTTGAACTTGGGGTTTGTAAATTTACTGATAAATGTCTCAAGGATGCCGACGATAATAACGAAATTTCTCAGCAATTATATTTCGGAACTTCTCCTGGCACTAAGAATGATTGTCTTCCAAACTTTGATGGAAGTTATTCTTTGGATTGTGCAAGAGATATAAGTGTTCCTGAAACAATTGTTCTACACAAGAATTATGTAAATAAACTTGAATTTAATTATAGTGTTGTTGATTATGATGGATTAAATCAGCTAAGAGGGGAGGGAATTAAAACGTATTCATCATTTTTACCGTCACAAATAGGCACTTATCCGACAATCCCTGCTTTCGGAAATAAAATTGTAAAAACAGTTGCAACTGGAACTTTCGGGCAGCAGTGGAATACATCTTACTTTTCAGAAGATTCTTCGCATAATCTTGAAACTATACGGAGCTTCCTTGTAACTTTGGATACCGTTAACCCAGTACTCAGGCATGAAATTACAATTATACCTAATCTTGAAACCCATACTGTAACAATTAATGCAAGACTTATTGAAGAAAATAATGATCTTGTTTCATGTATTAAAAGAGAAGGATCTGTTTTAAAAACGGGATTGATTTTAGTTACTGATACTTTTGGCGCCAATGTGAATTTACCAGTAAATGAAGATACTTATCTTGAAGATTCAACTATTGATGGAACGTTAAGAAATGAAGTTTCTGAAACATATGCCGGTATCGAGACCGGAACAGAACCTAACTCAGGAATTGATTTATTGTATAAATGGGAATGTTACGATAGGGCGGGGAATAAGGTTGTTGATTCATATTCATTCGGTGCGGATGCAGATATGATGATTTCAAATCCAACTCCTAGTTCCGAAGCGGTAGCTTCTGGAAATGATGTCACAATTTCAATTAAAACGCAAAAAAATGGAATTTGCAGTTATTCTTCAAATAATGGAGTTTCATGGGATGAATTTACAAATAAAGTTACAGAACCAGATGGTTACACACATAGTGCGACTGTTAATCTTCCAATTAATGAAGAACATCTTGATTATAAGGTAAAATGCAGTTTTACGGAATTGCAGGGAGAAATTTTCGGTTCAAGTGCAGACACAATTAAAGTTACAGTCGATGATAATGCTCCGCTAACTCTTCCTTTCGCTGATGATGAGCAAATTATTTTCGATAATCCACATTGGATTGGTCAAACAGGATTTGAATTAAGATGTATTGATGTTAAACAAGGACAAGGTGCAAGAGTATTCACTCCTATTGAAAGCGGCTGTGCTGATGTTTACTATTGCGACGAATTAATTGATGGTGATAATTGTGTTCCAGTTCAAAAAGCTGGAGATTCGTTCATTCCATCAATTGAAGCTTCAACAACGATACGATTCAATTCCGCTGATAATTTAGGAAATATGGGCATAGTAACTGAACAGCCAATTAAAGTCGATTTAACGGCCCCAACAATAAGTACTTCAAGTCCTGTTGATAGTTTGGGCTCCAATGCACTAAGAATTGATACAAAAGAACCAACTATTTCTTTGATTGGAGAAATTACGAATGGTCTTGGCGCAGATGTTTCTCCTCTGAAATTCTTCGGTTCATATTATAGAATTACCGATTGTTTGAATAATCAAATATTAAATGAAACGATTGATATTAATGATGTTGATTTGGTTTCCGAAAGTGTAGATTTTAGCAGAATAATCCCGTTGGATGAAGACCAAAGATACTGCATAAGCATATTCACAAAAGATTCTGCAGAGAATCTTGGTCAATTAGGCCCAATTGAGGTAATTAGAGATTCACTCGGTCCAAAATTGGGCGAAGCTGATTTATACAGAAGAAGTCCAATAACGAGCGGCACAACAACAAGTCTTGATGTTCCATTCGGTCAGGACTTTATACTTCAAATAAGAAACTTAGAAGATAGTTATGCTGGCTATGCTGATTTAGCTGAAAGGGTTGACAATGTTTGGATAGAAGATATGTTTGGAACTCCATTCAAAGTAACAAAATCTGGTCAAATTTGGGAAGGAACAGTTCAAACTAAATACTGGCCAGTTGGGTTATCTTATATTACTCTTTTTGCAAATGATTCGGTAAACAATATCGCTTCAAAAAGAATTAACTTCACAATTGCCGATACAGTTGACCCAAAGTCGGATATTACATTAGAAAATATTTATGGAGAGGAAACGCAAAAATTAACAAAAGGAGTTAATTATGTAATATTAAACGCTTCAGAAAGTTTATTCAATGTATCTCTTTACTTTTCAATAAATAATAAACATTACAACGCCACGTTTATGGCGCGAGACCTTGATGCAATAACTTGGGTCGGTACAGTAATTATCCCTTCCGGATTAACTGGAAATGCTGTTATAGGCGGATTGATGACTGATTTGAACGGAAGAACCGGAACTTCTTTCAGTTCAAATCCTGTGTCGGTTGATTCATATGATTTTACAATTCCAACCCCGAACATATTATTAGAAAATAATGAATATAGAACTTCATCATCTGCTGTGCAGTTTATAGGAATTGCAACAGCAGCAAGCAATCCTCACGGTTACACTTACCAATTCTTAATAAACGGAAATCCTTCGACAGCAACAGGAGATGTCATTGGCAGTTTGAAAAGTGGAATTAATAATGCTCAAGTTAGGGTAGAGGATAAGTATCGTAATTATGAAGTTCGCACTTATCGTATTACTGTAATAACTGGAGATTCAGTTGTAAATGCTGATTTAATTCCTCCTGCAATCACAGCTAAGGACGTTCAAATTAATTCACTCGGTGTAAAAATAATAAATAATAGGCTAACATCCAAAGAAGGGTTTTTGTCTGTAATAGCACCATTTGCTGTTAATGCGGACGTCTCCAACTCATACATAATCGGTCATGATTCAAAAATATATTATCCTGATTTAAATCGTAATTTTAACATTCCTTTAGTCGGAAGAACATTCACTGAGACACTAAATACAATCAGAGTCATATTTGTTGATGCAGCAGGAAATCAAGCTTCGCAAACAACAGATATTGTCAAAGATCTGCAGCCTCCAAACCTAATCAGGCTCGCATTCGGAAAGGTCATCGGGTAGTCAGATGAAAAAAGTTGTTTTATGGACCATATTGTGCTTATTCTTTGTTTCCTTAGTTTATGCCTCTCAAATAATTGTAATTAAAGACACAGTTAAGCCTAATATCGCTGCAACGTTTAATGAAACTGTTGTTCTTGACGATTATTCATGGATATTTGGGGCAACAGATGAAAAAATAATTGCGGATAATTCTACTTCTGACTTTAAAACTTTCGTTTTTACTCCAAAAATACCGTTAGTGAACGGGGTGTATCTTTTTACTGTCAATGCATTCGATATAATTGGAAATTTGAAAGTTTTTGAAAGAACAATTATCATAAATGTAAATCAAACATCAATTTATTTTAATAACCCTCTTCATGGAATAGGTCAATCTCCGAATTTTGATGTTAACATCGGAACATCGAGAGAAGCAATATGCAGGTGGGATTTTGCACTCAAACTGTTCAATGCGATGAGTACCTCATCTTTTTTTAATGAAAATTCAAAAACAATATCGCATTTAATAAAACCGAGCGGAGGCTGGAAAAATATTGAAACATCCAGTCCAGATACAATTCATGTAAAATGTATCGATATTTTCGATTTAAATGTAAAGAATGATAATCTTCAAATAGGTTATGATTCAACTCCGCCAGTTATAACTGTACGAACAAATTCTCCTGTAAGAACTTATCCTCCGAAAGGGATTATTACAGTTGAGTCTTCAGACAAGTCTGTTTGTTATATTGGTGGAGCTGTGTTTTCTGGCCAAAGCAGGATTACAACGTCTACATTTACTAAGCTCCCTATTGGAACAATTAATTATCCTTCAGATCCTGTCTCAGCAAATGGTCTTAAAACCTACAAAGTTAAATGTGAAAATCTTGCTGGATTGCTTTCGGAAGAAAAAACTGTACAAATTTCTGTTCAACTTGCTGAAAATTTAGAATTATTTGTTGATTCTCCTGCTGACTACATTAAAGGGCAGTTAAATTATAAAATCACTTCAAATAAAGCAGCTACTGAGTGTACTGCAACACTAAATAAACCAGATAATTCAAAAATAGTTTCAACATTAACTGACGTTTCTCCAATCGAGCATTCGTTAGCATTTGGAACACTAGTGAAGGGTACTTATATTGCTGATTTTGAGTGTAAATCCGGAACAGAACGTGCTTCTGCTAGAAAAACATTCATTGTCGATACAACTCCACCATCGATAACTAAGATTAATGCAACTGGCTGCACATTCGATAAATTATCTTTGAAGTTCTTAGCTTATGACAATGAATCTGGAATTGGAAGTTATAACTATTCGGTAAGTGGCACTAATGTTTCAATAAATTGGACTCCAACTGCGTCAGGCACGGTTGAAAGAACTGGATTGAGGATGGCAAAAGGGAAAGTATACACTATTCTTGTCAAAGCGATAAATAAGGCAGGAATTCCTGCAGCAACACCATCTAGTTTAGCATACACATTCAATCCAAATATGACGTTGGCTTGTCAGGAAAAGATTCCTCCAACAATTAAATTAAATGTAACCAATAGCACATATGGAAAAGATGTAAAAATTATTTGTTATGATGCTTCTGGTTGTGATTTGCCGAGCATCAAGTACGGATTATCTGATGTTGCAAAATGCAATGTTACAATTTCTTATTCTAAATCAATATTATTTACGAAACCTCAAACTATCTGCTGGTTTGCAAAAGATAAAGTTGGAAATATTGCAACAGGCTCACAGTTCATTCAGTTAAAGGCATTAGGAACTACCTGCACTAATGGCATCCAAGATGGTACAGAAACTGATAAAGATTGCGGCGGAAGCTGTTTAGGGTGCGCTGTTAATTTAAAATGTTCCCTCCCTAAAGACTGTGCTGAAAATTACTGCGATAATAAAGTCTGTAAAAAACCACTTTGTACAGACAATCTCAAAAATGGATTTGAGTCAGATTTAGATTGCGGAGGTTCATCTTGTAACGGATGCTCTCTTGGCAAAATTTGCACATCTAATTTAGATTGTTTATCAAACTCTTGCAATATCTCAGTTGGTAAAACTGAAGGAATCTGTACTATTACATCATGTACGGACAATATCAAAAACGGATTCGAAACAGATGTTGATTGTGGGGGCTCTAGCTGCAAAAAATGTGATGCGGATAAAATATGTGCAGCAAACTCAGATTGTTCTTCAGGTTTATGTCAGTTTGCAAAATGCGCAAGAGGAAGAGAATCTTGGGAGGAATTCGCGGCAAGATATGAACTGGATCCAAATGATAAAGATGGTGATTCGGATGGAGATGGAATAAGCAATTATGATGAATATTTGAACGGAACAGATCCAACCATTCCAGATGTTGAAGCTGGCACATCAAATCTATACAGATATTTGCTTTTGGCAATCGGAGCTGTAGCACTTATTATTGGAGTTTTATTTTTAACATATTTCAAAACAGATAAAAATACATCCGCATCTATGATTGCTGTCGGAGGAATTGCTCTTCTTTTAGTCATAATCGATTGGCTGCTATTTTTGCTGCCAAAATATGTTCTTGTACCTGTTGCCTTGGTCGCTCTTTTGGCAACAGGATACTTAACATATAATAATCAGACTGCAATAACACGTAAACTTTCCGGCAAATCACAATTAGCGGGCAGTTCTCTTGTTCAAAAAATATCTTCATCACAAACAGCAATTGAAGTAAAACAAAGACTTCCTGAAACTAAGAAAGAAAAAGAAGATTTGGAAGCAACAAAAAAGATGATTGCAATGCTTAAGCAGGAAAAGCTTGATAAAGAAAGAAAACGAGAAGATTTGTTTTCATCTTTTGATCAGAAGGGAGTTAAAAAAGAAGTCAAAAAGATTGAAATTAAGAAAGAAGCAATAAAACAAATTGAACCAATTAAGAGAGAAGTTAAAAAAACAAATATTAAACTTTCTGCAAAAACACAGCCTAAATTTTCAGAATTTGACTTATTATCATCCCTTTCGAAAGGAAGCAATGCAATGGAAAGACTTTCAAATATGAATAAGGGCGGAATTTCTGATTTAGATAGGCTTAGAAAAAAGGAAGAAGCATTTAGCAAACTATCGCGACTTCCAAAAACAGACGTAGAAGATGTCTTTTCCAAGCTTCCAAAACCAGAACCAAAGAAAACGAAATCGCAAACTGATACGGATGAAAAAAATAAAAAAAGAGGGAAAAAATGATACGCAGAGGTAAAAAAGCAGAAATGCAGTCCCAAATTTTTATCTACATTCTCGCAATGGTTGTTGGAGTTGGAATATTGTTGTATGGTTACAACGCCATCAAAGGCTTTAAATCACAGGCAGATGATGTTTTACTGCTTCAGTTCGAAAATGGAATTAAAAATGATTTAAAAACAATTTCTTTCGAATCAACAAAAGTAAAAACATATGATTTGCCATCAGAATTTACCCAAGTTTGCTTTGGTGCGGAGAGAGTTGATGCTATTGATGTCGGCAAGGAAGAAGTAAGGCAGTTGGCTTTGAAGAAAAATTATAAATATCCTTTAATCAGGGCGGCAATAGGAGACTATTTAACTTCTGGTGCGAAAGGAACAATAAATAATGTTTTCTTATATCCAAATGGAGAAAAAGCATTTTTTTCCGGAGTCAAAATAGAACTTGGCGGTACGATTGATGAACTAAAAAAATTCAAATGTTTCGATGTAAAAAGCGGAATATTAACTATAAAAATACAAGGCAAAGGAAGCACAGTTTTAATTCAGTAACCCAATGAAAAACAAAGGTCAAGTCGAGGTACAGTTTAATTGGATATTCATTTTAATAGTCGGTGCAATAATTCTTTCATTCTTTGTTGTTATTGCAATGAGGCAGAAACAAGCATCAGAATCAAGCATTAACGTTGGATTTTTTGTTAATTTTGAAAAAGCATTAAGCGGAATATCTGTGGTTGAGGGTAAAAAACTTCTTTTTGAAGTTCCAAATATGGATTTAAACTACGAATGTACTCAAAGCTGTGATTGTGCTGCATATGCGGGAGTTTCGCGAGCAAGAGCTTCAGCTTCATTTAATATGAGGGATAAACTTATTTTCTCTCCAAATAAACTGAAAGGAAATCATTTGTTGACGATGAGCACAGCTTGGTCATACCCATTTAGAATTGTTAATTTCCTATATATAACTTCTCCAGAGGTAAAATATTTGATAGAAGACACTCCTCTTGGAAATTCTTTCTATAATCTTCTTCCAGATAAAGTTTTAAGAGTCGAACAAACTGAGCAGAGAGCTTTTGATAAGCAATTATTTACTCCTGATCAACCAATTAAAGCTATCTCGGGTAATTACAAGGCAAAGTTTACATTTATTGAATCCAAACCTGAAGACTTTACAATTCCTTCTGAGTTGGTTAATCTTCCAAACAAGGATGTTACTGCCATTTACTTTGAAAAAACAGCAGGTTCTCCCGAAAGAATAAGATTCTATGAAAAAGATTCTTCAGATAAAACAAAATTCAGAGAAACAGGAGTTTCATATTCGTTTGGAGAGGCAACACAAATTGGTGCTATATTTGCTGAAGATTTAAATGCATATGCCTGCATGATGAACAAAGCTTTAAAGAAATACGAAATGGTTGCGAGAGTTTACTTAGAAAAACAAAATGCACTTGTTGTAAAAATCAATGAAATTCTCCTAACAAATCCATCCAGTCCATTGAAAAATTGTTTAATCAGCTATGTAAATAGCTACATGGATGAAGTTATCATTAATGTTCCAAATATCAATTTTAAGAATCAACTCGGAGAAAATGATATCGCAGCAAGAGACTTAACTAGTAATGTAAGGTCAATTTCACTTCAAAATGACAATGCCATCAGAGGAAGCTGTCCTCAAATATACTGATATGAAAACTAAAAAATCACAAATGCAAATGGGAGAGAATGTAATAATTATATTTATATTTTTTATATTGCTCATTTTTGCTGTAGTTTTCTTTATGAAAATACAGGGGGCAAAAACTAAGCAAAGAATTGATATTGACATTACTGGGCGGGGTTTGCAAATTGCACAAAAGGTAGCGTTTTTGCCTGAAGTTCAATGTACAAAAGATAATGCTGAAATATTTTCAGGATGCTATGATGAATTTAGCATACGCGCTTTAGATGCAATATCTGGAACGAAAGCACAACGGGATTATTATTATGATGTCTTCGGATTTTCAACAGTTTCTGTAAGGAAGATATTTCCAATTGATATTGAGCAAAAACCTTTAGTTTTGTATAACAATACACTCGGTAATTATACGTCAATTATTGTTTCAAATGTTCCAATCTCTCTTTGTAATTTTTTGGAAGATAGAAGATGCAGTTTCGGGGTGCTAAAAGTTGAAGTTTACACATAAAGGACAAATGGAAATAATGGGACTTGCAGTAATTGTTATTCTTTTAGCCGTTGGCATGTTTTTTGTAACTAAGTTTTCTCTGAGTTCACAACAGCCAACCGAGGTTGCAAATTCTCAGATGAAACAGGTTGCCATAGGGTTTGTTAATACTTTGTTAAGTACGGATGCTAACTGCGGCGGAACTGCTACCTTTTCAAGATTATTAGAAGAAATGTCTGCTCCAGAATACACTATTCTTGCGTGTGCTGTTGATCCGGATGCTTTTAAAACCAAAGCAACACAGATTTTAGATAAAACATTAAATATGTGGGGATATAAATATAAATTAACCGTATATTACCCTCCAAATGCACCTTACTCATTAATCAAGCCGAACGAGGGAGTAATTGAGATTAATCATGAATGTCTTGAAACAATGGATGAAGAAGCAGCACCTCCCTTCCCAATTCCTACTGATTACGGAGATGTAAGGGTAATTATGAAAATATGTTATTGAAAAAAATAAAAATCGGGAAGAAAGGAGATTTATTGGATGCATTTGAGCCTTTAGTAATGCCAATTGCAGTTTTAATTGCAATAATAGTTATAATTGCTATCGTTATGATGATTTTGAGGATTTTAAAATGAAGAAAGGTGCAGTAAGCTATCTAAATGTAATTATTTTGGCAGTAGTTGTTCTTATTGTCATGCTCAGTCTTACTAAAATAGTAACTGACAGCATTTCTTCCTCGGCAAAAATTGGTAAGTGTGGTGCAAGTTTGCTAAAATCAAGTTTTTTGGATAAAACGGTCACATTTGGAATTAGACAGGGAGCCATGTCTTGTAATAATTTACCAGATTTAACAATTAAAAAATCAGATGTTTCTGTTGGCAGCAAAATAAAAGATGCTGCCGTTAAAAAAGTTATTGCAGATAAAATGCTTGATTGTTGGAAAATGGTCGGTAAAGGACTAATTGATCCATACAAAAATTATGCAAATGATCAGTCATACTGTTTAACCTGTTCTGATATTATTTTTGACAAAGATTTTATTGAATCTGCCAAAGAACAACAATATGAACTAACTGATAACATATATTGGTTAGCAACAAATCCTGTGCCAGGATTAGAAACAACATATTTCGAGGATTTATTTGGAGTTAAGCCAGAATCAGACTTAATCAGAGAATTAAAAGAAAAGGAAGCACCAATTGATGTTTTGCAGCAGTATTCTATTGTTTGGAGAATGGAGAAAAGGGACACTTCTTTGGCAACAACTCTTATTGCGGGTGCTTTGGGAGGTTCTGTTACGGGTGCTTATGTAGGTCAATTAGGCGGTGTAATAGGCGGTGCTTTCGGAACTCTATTATTTCCGGGAGCCGGTACTACCATTGGAGCAATAATCGGCGTTACATTGGGTGCGGGGGGAGGAGCAGCTGCTGGAACATACGGAGCAATAAAGGTACTTAACTTTGCGGAAGGAATCGGACAAGTTTCATCTCAAATTTTAGTTGTTCCAAAAAGTCAGCTCGGACGTCAATATGTATTCGGCGGTGATTCAAACGCAAAACCAAAAGATTTCTGCACTAAACTGGTGAATTACTGATGAGGATGTATTCTGTGATGGTTGCGGCGATTCTGAGTTTTGTTGTTCTAATTCTTGTTTTAGCTTTTATTAAATCTGCAAATGAGGGAACACGAAATATTGTCGACAAGCAAATATGCAAGCAAAGTGTAGAAGCAAACGCTCTTTTTAGATTTGACAAGTTATCTGCTAAAACAGATATAAAATGTCCAACTATTTTCATTAAATCTTCTGCAACTAAGAAAGCAGCAGTTTTTGAAACTCTTGCATTAGCAATGGCCGATACGTGGGATGAATTTTTACTCGGAAGAGTAGAAATTTTTGATACAAGCACCCAAAATTACTGCGTAATAAGGAGAGTTGTTCAGTTTGATAATCCTGAACAATATGAGGGATTCTTTGATTATTTGATTATGCATGATCCTCCGAATATAAGGATGCCATATTTTAGCTATTTAACTGGATTTAGTTTCGAAGAAGGTACTGAGTCATTCAAACAAAATATCGAATTAAAAAATAATGATAAATTAAATACAAACACCCCTTATGCTACTGTCTTTGTAATGGCCAAAAAAGAACATATTGGAAGAGTTTTGGGAGCTAAATATGGTGCTATTGCTGGAGCTAGCGTTGGTGTTATTGCTGGCGGCACGATTGTATATCTTTCAGGAGGTTCTGGAATTGTTGCAGTGGCAGGAACCGTTGCTAAATCAACAACGCTTGGAACCGCAATTGGAACCGGAACTGGATTCTTATTGGGCTCTAAATATCCCGCAAGCTGGGATGCTGCAATGTTACTTGTTCCTTATAATGAAGAAAGTTTAAAAACATTGGATTGTACAAAACTTCCAGTATCAATAACAAATGAAGAAGGTGCAGTAGGTGGGTAAAAAAGCTCAGATTTGGGATTTTTTTGTTGACAATCTATTTTGGATAGCAATGCTTTTAACAGTTTTGATTATTGTTTGGCTTTTATACACCGATAAAATGACTCCTTTGTTGAACGGAATGTTGAATAAATTGAGGTTTGTCTGATGGAAAAAGAATGGCTGTATGCTTTGCTTGCAGTTATTTTGATAATCGTTCTTTTATTTGTTCCTTCAAAAATAAGAGAAGTTTACAATGTATTTACCGGAATTGGAAATGAAGAGTCATTTGCTTTAACAAAATTAAGAGCGGATTGTACAGCACTTATTGATAATAATGAACCGATTGACAGATGTGCATTGGAAGTTGCCGAAGAAACACTCAAGGCAAAAGGAGATGCAATTATTGTGGAAAAATGGTTAAGGATACAAATAGAAAAAGGAGAAGAAAAATATCTGAAAGAAAGTTTAGAGTTTGGAAGAACTGCTTTGTATTCTGTATCGAAAGATTGGGTTGGAGCCCTGGAAACTTATAATCTGATTTATAATAGATGGACGGGAGATGAGGTTCAGCTTGCGATAGATGAAGTGAATATTAATATTAATATCGATAAAACATTCACAATTTATGATGAAATGCATTTATCAGAATCTGGAGCTCATGCTTTTAACAGAGCAGTTATTACTCAAAATAGTAATTTGCTGGAGAATTCATTAAAGGGAGCAGTCAAGCTTTACCAAAAGAACAAAGAAAAACTCCCAGATAAACCTCTTTTAAGAGCTGGAGAAACTTGCAATACGAAGTATGAATCGACAAATCTTTTGCTTTCCTCTTGCATTTACTTTTCAAGAGTTTCCTTAGGTGTTGGCTGTTATTTGCGTGCTGAAGAAACGGCAGGTAAAATAATAGGTTCAACTGCCGTATGTCAGTCCTGTTCAGATTATACTATTGCACGATTAGACACCACAACTAGTGTGTGCAGCGGGTATCATAATCGAGAATCTTGTGAAGCGGATCCTTGTGATAAAGGTTATTGCGTGTGGGACTCAGGAAGCTGTACTGATAAATTTACCCCCATTATTGAAGGAAACTACTGGGATTTGACTTATTGGACAATTAGCTGAAAGCCATAAGATTTATATATAAATAGGGGTTAAAAAGACATATAAGAGGTGCTATATGAATAAGAAAGGTGTTGAGATTGCTTTGAATTTAGTTATCATAGCGGCGATAAGTCTTCTCGTTTTAGTCGTTGTTGCAATTATTATATTCGGAAAGCCGGTTAAATCGGTTCAGCAGGCTAGCGAATGTGCAACTCAAGGCGGGATGTGTGCTATAAAATGTAATAATGCGGATTATGGAACGCAAGATTATCAAAGCATTAATCCAACTGTAAGCTGTCCTAATTCAAACACGGATGAGCGACAAGTTTGTTGTATTCCATTAAGCGTATAACTATGAGATCAAAAAGAGGGGTAGAGCTTGCATTAAATATAGTAGTAATTGCAGTTATAGCTCTTCTAGTTCTCGTTATTGTTGTATTTATTTTTGGAGGAAAAGCAAACATATTCTCAAAAGGAGTTTCTGAATGTACGGCAATCGGGGGAGAGTGCAGTCAAACACCTTGTGTTGGACGACCGACATTTTCTAATGGGGAGTGTAAAGTTCCTGAAGGAGAACCTAAGCAATATTGTTGCTCCAATGTTATTACCTCATGAAAAATAAAAAGGCTTTTGAAATGACTATAAGTACAGTTGTAGTTATGGTTTTAGCATTAATTCTTCTTGCGGTTGGAATATATATAATATATTCAAAAATACTTAAACCAGTTGAGGGAACAACATCTGTTTTGGATTGCAGTGCAAGAGGGGGCACCCCTCAAGTAACCTGTGATGGTTGTGCATCTAATATTTGTTTGAAACTTCCCGGCGGAAATCCATATTGTTGTATAAACTCTAAACAAGCCAGTTAACATGAAAAAAGCAGCATTAAATATTTCTTTAATGGAGATTATTGGTTTAATAATTGGAAGTTTAGTTATAATAACTTTAATTTTTTTTGTGATGGGGATAACTGATTTATTCAAGAACAATCCGGAGCAGGCAACGTATGATAATTACGATGTTCTTATTTCTTCAGTCAATGATTTGGTTAAGGGACAAGCAGGAGATTCCTTAAATGAATTCCCAGACAAAAAAATAGAAATTGTTCCTGCTCAAGAAAATGCCGTTCAAGTAACAATTCCGTTATATATTCAGGAAGGATTCGGCATAGTTGGTTTTGACAGGGAAGAAATAAGAATAAAAAATTGCGCAGGAGTTCAAGTAAAATCTCCACTAAAGAAACCGGAGATGTGTTCAAAGATTCCATGTTTGTGCTTATATAAACAGGGCCCAGAGGTTGGACCGTATGCTTATTCTTTATGTACTGCCTTGAGGAATATAGGTAAAGTGTCCGTAGTTTCTCAGTCTGAATATAACTATGGTGGTTTAAGGGATGATGCACCTGGCAATGATTTGTATGTAAGAGCAAAATGCGGACAAACTGGACAATTATTTAATGTTAAAAATGTTAAGATTATCAAACTTCCTAGAAAGGAAGAAGGAAAATTCGATTTAATATTCGATATTCTGCCTTCTTAATCTAACAAAGCTTTTAAACACGTACTTATAAACTACATATATGGATGGACTGGGTAAAAAGGGGTTTGCAGAGCAGCTCCAAGCTGAAACAATAATGGAGTTAGTTCTTGCCGGCATTATAACTGTTGCTTTGTTCGTTTATGTTTCTAATGTAGCTTCCAATTCACTTTTCGAGCAGAATTTTATGGCAAGAGACGTAGGATTGCTTACAGATACTATATTATCTGCCCCGGGTAATGTAAATTATGTTTATGATACTTCTATTGCAGAAAAAAAGATTCCTGGTCAGGAGTATACTCCTTTGAAGTTTTTTCATGAAACAAAATTCAGTTTTTTGTTTAGAGATTCAACTGTGAGCGTATTCTCTACAGATAGCAGTCTTGAAACTCCTGTCGAATATTATTTTGGGACAGACAGCAATATTAAATTCGATTCTACTGATAAACTAAAATATAATCTTGTTTTTAATAAAGTAAGCAATGAACTGAAAATAACTAGCATTGAGCAAGTGGCAACAGAGGAAGAAGATGAATAAACGCGCACAAATATCGTCATTAATGACAATAACCATTCCTAGGCTGTTGTTTTTAATTATTGTTTTATTTTCTGTTGTTTTTTTAATCAGACAGTTTGTTGTTAATAATTTAAATATTCAGGATGTTCAAGCTGAAGTTTTTGTAAATAAAGTTCTTTATTCTCCAAATGGGATACTTTTTTATGACAATAGTCTTCAACGAACGGTTTCAGGAATAATAGATCCTTCGAAGTTAAATCCCGAAATTTTGGATTTACTCATGGACTATAAAACTCAAAATTTTATTGCGGCAAATATTACGTTATTTGATACAAATAACAATATTGTTTCTTCTGCTGCATACAATAAGGAGTCGTATCTTAATTGGAATCCAATTGCTCAATCTTTGTTAAAAGGGTCTGGCGGGGTTAAACGAACATCAAAAACTATTTTAGTCAATTATATTGATACGAAATTACATCAAGGTTATTTGAAATTCGAGGTATTAATACCGGGAAACTAAAATGAACAAAAAAGCAATAATCTCAACTGCAATAAGTGATTTTGTAGGATACGGAGCATTCGTAATCGTTTTCCTTGTATTTTTATTACTATTTAATCTGTCTATACCAGTTAACAAAGTTAAAACTCCGACCGTGAATGAACTTTCCCAGGTAGATTTATATGCTTTTACGGATATAACTGCAAGACACGTTTTACTTAATTTTTTGAGGTCAGATATTTATCTTCCTCAGGAAACAATGAAAGTGAGCGACTATGTTATTCTGGTGGCTCACAAAGGTTCTGATGAAAATTCATTAATTAAGCGACAACTAGACTCGTATGTAGATTCATATGGAAACGGATGCTATGAACTAAACCTGTTAAGAAATGGAAAAAGTGTATTTAGAACAAGAAAAGAATTTAGCGGATGCAGATTGCCTCCTGCTGTTACTATGCAGATTCCATCTCAGACTGGGGAGATAATCGAAGCAAGTTTAAGGTTGGGTGCTAAACCATGAAATCTAAAAAAGCTCAGTTTTTAGTAGGCTTCGTGGTAATTATGACTTTCTTTGCTCTCCTTTACGCCTTGATAGTTCTTTCTTCCAAGTATAATGTTAGTAATGTGTATGGGGGAAAAAGAGATATAGGAGAAAAACAGTCTTCCCTGTTTAATTTGTATCAGAGGGGAGAAAATGCAAGATTCTATGTTGAAAAAGCATCAGAAATCGCCGCTTTGAATACAATAAATAACCTTTCAAGAGAGAAAGCAGGTTGTGATACTTATTTAGGTTATTCCGTTTGGTCAACAAAGGATAAAAAATGCATTCCAAATGCTAAAATTGCATCCGAAAAATTTAAACAAGAATTTTTAAGCAAACTAAATGATTTATTGTTAAAATACAGCGATATAAAGCTCACTGGAAATGATTATGAATTAATAATTTCTAAAAATTTGAGTATTATCGGAAAATCAAAAATCGATTCATCAATATCTCCCGGACAGGCATCTGGCGGGGAGCAAGGAACAAATCTTGTTCAAACAATATGGCCCGCAGAAGGAAACATTTCTGGATGTTATGGAGCAAGAACTCTGGTGGGTTCAAATGGAAAAGAAAGAGAAGATTGGCACGATGGTGTTGATTTGGCTTTGGAAATTGGAACACCGCTTAAGGCAGTCGCCGCAGGAGTTGTTGTTCTGGCAGGCAATCAGTGGATAAATGATTGTGCTTGTTGCGTAGCTCCTAGCTGTGCTCCAAATTCGTGCAGCAATAAAATTTGTTTTAACAGAAATAATTATCCCGGTTTTGGTAACAGCATGGTAATAAAACATTCTGACACATTTTATACCAGATATAGTCATTTGTCAAAAATAGTTAAAAAAGTTGGTGATAGTGTTTCTCAAGGAGAAATTATTGCAGAATCAGGAAATACGGGATATACTCTTGGCCCTCATCTGCATTTTGAAGTTTATTTCACAAATGTTTTTTCAC
>ERZ1292623.2429-Hain-H51-01um-R1-2429-length-16703-cov-17_pt1 | contig 16703 bp, 20 predicted proteins | sample MGYA00564398_ERZ1292623 | MGnify/ENA primary metagenome ERZ1292623 (study PRJEB36523, sample SAMEA6512633) | groundwater metagenome | collected 2019-01-07 | study: AquaDiva: Metagenomics assemblies of 32 groundwater samples | reverse complement strand
CTCACGGTAACCGATTCGGATGGGAATTCCTGTGTAGCGGAAAAAACAATTTCGGCTGACAGTACCCCTCTTCTTAAGCGCCGTATCTTTAGAGAGCGATAAGATTAATCCCCTACGCCTTTGCGATAGTAATCGCGGCAATCTTTTTCGCGCCGGCGGATTTCAAAACCCGGACGGCTTCCCGCATCGTGGCGCCGGAGGTGAAAACATCGTCAACAATAAAAACATTCTTTTCGACAACGAGTTCCGGATTTCTCAGGCCGAAGCCGCCGCGGACATTATTCTCCCGCGACGCGTAATCTTTCTGTTCGGTCTGGGAATTGGCCGATTCTTTTTTGAAAAGCGTGTTGGAAATAATGGGAACCTCCCGAAAGATATTCAGTCGAGTTTTCAATCCTTCGGCAATGACGAGCGCCTGGTTAAAACCGCGTTCCCTTTGTTTTTTCGGATGTAATGGAATGGGAATAAAAACAAAATTCCTAATGTCTAATGACAAATTACAAATGGACGAATTCAAATAATCCCCGAGAATGGAAATGAGCGGCTCCGCGGCGGCTTTAAGTTTGCCGTATTTGAATGTATGGATAAGTTCCCGAGCTGTCGGGTTCGAATAATCCAGAGGGGAGGCGAGAATGAATCGGGAATCGGGATGACATCCGTCGGCTGGCGGATTTTTCCCTTCCGGCAATCTTCTGAAACAGACCGGACACAAAAAACCCGGCATAAAGGAAAGCTTTAAGGAACAATTTGCGCAGAGGCGGCGGATCCTCTCTTCATCGCGGGCGAGATATATTCGACAGGAGAGACAGATGGACGGGAAGATGATGTTAAGGAGGTATTGTGATAAACTCATAAAAATAGAATGAAATTTTTAAATCCTATCTCCAATTTTTTCGCGGACATCTCCAATTTTTTTGGAGGCCGGTCTGTATTGGGTGTCGATATCGGCACCGCTTCAATAAAGATAGCAGAACTTTCCCGGAAGGAAGAGCGTCCTGTTCTCACGAACTACGGCATTTTGGAAACCAAGGAATATTTAACCCACTCGAACCAAGTCATTCAGTCCAGTTCCCTGAAGATTTCCGAAAAGGAGACGGCGGAAACGCTCAAAATCCTCCTGCGGGAAATGAAAACAAAGTCGCGCATCGCCGTCGGGTCTATTCCGGCTTTTACCGCTTTTACGACAATGCTCGAGATGCCGGTTCTTTCTCCGGAAGAAACCCGCAAGGCGGTGGAATTCCAGGCGCCCCAATATATCCCGCTTCCGATGAGCGAAGTGATTTTGGATTGGGTGAAAGCGGGGGAATATGACAATGCCGACCGCGTCCGTTACCAAAGAATATTTCTCATCGGCATTCCCAAGGAAATTATTCAAAGATACAAAACTATTTTCAGGGAAGCGGGACTCAAACTTGTCGCTTTGGAGATGGACGGTTTGTCTATTATTCGCTCGCTTCCGGCGGAAAAGCCGACGCTCTTCGTTGATTTGGGCGCGGAAACGACCAATATTTTTTTAAGCGAAGGCGCCGATATTTTTTATTCCGGTCAGACGGATTACGGCGGCATTTATCTCACGCAGGCGATTGCGCGGAGTCTCGGCATAAGCGTGGCGCGGGCGGAGGAATTGAAACGCCGACGGGGGCTTCTCTCGGGCGGAGCAGAATCGGAGTTATCAACTTTAACCCAACCGTTCTTGGATGTTATAATACAGGAGGTGAATCACGCTAAAGACGCTTACGAACGGCGTTATGGAAAGAAGGTGGAAAAAGTTTCGCTCATAGGCGGCGGAGCGAATCTGCTTGGGATAACGGAACATTTTGGTTCCCAAATAAGCGTGCCGATTATCAGCCAGAATCTTTTTCGAAATGTCGGTTACGACATTAAATTGGAACCGGTAATCGGAAAATTGAACAACGAGTTGCCGGTCGCGATCGGGCTAGCCGAAAGATACTTCACCGGGTAGTAGAAATGCGATTAGGTTAAATTCAAATCGCGAGCTAATCTTAAAATAAGATATGAATTTAAATAAAAAGCCACAAGAGATAAAAAATGCAATCACTGATTTAACCACGATTTGCAATCGCATTTTCACTACCCGGTAAATCCAATAAAACAAAAACAAACATATGCCAGAAGGACAACCCAAAAGCCTAAATGAACAATTCGTCTCGGAGACCACATCTATCGGCCTGCCTTGGCGTCTGATGGTTTTTTCCGGAGTGCTTTTCGCTCTTTCCATCCTTATTTATTTTGGAATGAGTATCGGATACGAATCCTATTTAAATACCAGGTCCGCGGGTATGGATACCCAACTCGAGGAACTTTCAAACTCCATCAGCCAAAAAGAACAGCAGAAATTCGTCGGCTTCTATTCCCAAATTGCGAATTTAAAGACTGTTCTTGGTCAGCATATATTCTCGGCGAATATTTTCCCCTTCCTCGAAAAAAACACTTTGCCGCAAACTTTCTTTACGGAGGCAAATTTCAATTCTATCTCGTATAATTTGGAACTAAAGGGTCGGGCGCCTTCTCTTCAAGCGCTCGCTCAGCAACTGGCGCAATTCGAAAAAGCACCGGAAGTTCACTCCGCAATGCTTGAATCCACTAATTTCAATCCGAGCGGGACGGTGGATTTTACAATTTCGCTTAATTTCCAGCCGGAATATCTAGCTAAGCCAATATAGGAAAATGAAAACTTCCAGCAAAAGAATTTTAAGCATCCTCCTCTCGGCCTTCTTTCTGATGGCGACGCTCGTCGTTTACGGGAGCCTGATTCAACCGGAGATTACGGCTTCAAGCGCGCTCCAATCAGTTGTTGCTTCAAAAATAAATCTCTATAACAGTCAGAAAGCGGCTGTCGCTCAAGTAGCCAGCCTTATCAGTCAATTTAAATCCGCCGCCAAACTTCAGGAAACAGTCGGTCTTGCCGTGCCTATCGGGCCGAATACCACTCAGGCCCTTAATCAGTGGCAGGCGATCTCGGCCGCAAACCAGGTGAATCTGCAGTCGCTCGACATCCAATCCGACAAGATATCCAAGCAGAAAGTTGTTGCCCAATCTTTGGTCAAAAAGCTCCAGAATATTCCGACCAAGGTGAGTGCTACGGGCGGCTATGGCGCGCTCAAGCAATTCCTGAATTCGATAGAGACGAACGCGCGGGTGATGAACGTTACCTCATTTACTTTTCGGACTACTCCGGGAAGCCAAACGGGCCTGCCTGCGCAGGCAGGTTTGGGCAGAAATCCGACCTATTCTTTGGAACTGAACGTCGTCGCGTTCTATCAGGAAAATTAACCAGGTAAAAATAAAATGGCCATTATAATCGAACAAGATAAAAAGCCGGTCAATTGGTTCAATATTATCGTCATTGCGTCGGTAATCGGAATAGTTTTTCTGGTTTTGTATTTCGTTTTTTTCAAAAAACCCGAACTTATTGATGTCGTGGTGCCGGGCAGCCTTTCAAATATTAATCAGCTTTCCCAGGTGCAGGTGGACCCCGCGCCGGTCGTGAATTCCCTCAATAAATATTTCACGAATAACTACGGCGCGTCATTAGAGATTCCCACTCCGGGGCGTTCCAATCCATTTTTGCCATATTAAAATAGCTACGAATTACGAATAACGCGCGAATATACGAATTCGTATATTCGTAAAAGATTCGTAATTCGTAGATAAACATATGACCGACCAAATATTTATCCAGGCGTTAGTCAAAAAAGAACTGCTTTCCCAATCTGTCGCGGATAAAGCTTTAAAAGAAGCCGGAGCGCGGGGTCGCCTTCCGGAGGACATTCTTTATGAAGAACGATTGGTTGATGAAGTTGCCGCGGCCGAAACAAAGAGCGAGCTTCTGAAAATTCCATACAAGAAAGTTGATTCGGCGGCCATTCCGCTCGAGCTTCTTTCGCTCATTCCTCAGGAAACCTCCCGGGCTTACCGCGTCATTCCCCTCGAAAAGAGGAAAGACATTTTTATTGTGGGGATGCTGAGGCCCGACGACGTTCGGGCGCAAGAAGCCCTGAGATTCATCGCAAAACGGGAGCGCTTGAGCTTAGGGGTTTATATCGTGACCCCCGGCGATCTCGCGCTCGTCTGGCGGCTCTATGCTCCTTATCGGACGGAAATAGAAGCGGCCGTCAAGGATATCGGAGAAAGCCGCAATCGGGATGAATTGCTGGTGGTTTTGGAAGAAGGGGCTCAAACGGCGGAAGACGCGCCGATTATAAAAGTAGTGGCATCGACTTTAAGGGAAGCGGTGGAACTCAAGGCGTCGGATATTCATATTGAGCCCCAGCGCGCCCGCTTGCGGATTCGTTTTCGCGTAGACGGAGACCTTGAAGAGGCGGTTTCTTTGCCTTCTACTTTGAATCAGCCGATTGTCTCCAGAGTGAAAGTGCTTTCGAGATTGAGATTAGATGAAACGAGAAAACCCCAGGATGGCCGTTTCCGGGCCGTTATTTCCGGGCGGGATATCGATTTCCGCGTTGCCACTTTCCCCACGCCCAACGGTGAGAAGGTGGCTATCCGGGTACTCGACCCCGTAACCGGCCTCAAGGGTCTTAAGGAGTTGGGATTAAACGAATATAATTTTCGGCTTTTGGATGCCGCCGCGGAATCGCCTTTCGGAATGATATTAATCACGGGTCCCACTGGTTCCGGAAAGAGCACAACTCTTTATGCTATGATGCAGAGATTGAATTCCGATCGGGTGAATATCCTCACGCTCGAAGACCCGGTGGAATATTTTATGGAAGGCGTGAACCAGTCGCAGGTGAAGCCGGAAATCGGCTATGATTTTTCGTCCGGTTTGCGCCAAATATTGCGGCAGGATCCCGATATCGTGATGGTCGGCGAAATTCGCGATTCCGAAACAGCGAGCTTGGCGGTGAACGCCGCTTTAACCGGCCATTTGATGCTCTCGACGCTCCATACGAATAATGCCATCGGAGTCATTCCTAGGCTTGTTGATTTGGGCGTGCCGAATTTCCTTCTCTCATCTTCTTTGAATTTGATGCTGGCTCAGCGCCTGGTTTCCCGACTTTGTCCCGAGTGTAAAAAAGAATCCGTTCCATCCGCCGAACTTCAGAAAATAATCAAGGAAGAAACGGAAAAATTGCCGGAAATTCTCCGCGCCGCCGTCAAAGGAAAAGCGCCGTTCGCCGTTTGGCGGGCGGGCAATGATTTAAATTGCAAAACCTGCAAAGGCAAAGGGACGTCCGGCCGGGTGGCAATCTTCGAAATATTCAAAATGACTCGGGAATTGAGCGATGTAATTAATAAAGGTTTTTCGGAAAGCGCGCTTGTAGATGAGGCAAAGCGCCAGGGAATGGTGACTTTGCGCCAAGACGGCATTTTGAAAGCATTGGCAGGTGAGGTTATACTGGAAGAAGTCTTGAGAGAGACGGAATAATTTTAAAATGACCGACTATAAACAAAAACTGAACGAGTTGCTTCTCGCGACGGCGAAACAAAATGCCTCCGACATCCATTTGGCGGTCGGCCGGCGGCCGACTATCAGAGTCGATAGCGTTTTGATACCGCTCGCCCAGGAATCCATCTTAACAAAAGAAGAAGCCGAGGGGCTGATTTTCGCGCTTCTGACGGAAGACCAAAAGAAAACTTTTTTGGAAAAGAAACAGGTGGACTTCTCTTTCAACTACGAAGACAAGGCTCGTTTCCGGGTCAATGTTTATCTCCAGCGCGGTTTCGCGGCGGCGGCCCTGCGGCTGATTCCGGCGCAGATTAAAACTATCGAGGAATTGAATATGCCGCCTTTACTGCACGACTTCGCGAAATTAAACCAAGGTTTTATTCTGGTCGTGGGACCGGCCGGTCACGGCAAATCCACCACGCTTGCGGCGCTCCTGGACGAAGTGAACCATAAGCGGAACGTTCATATCATCACCGTCGAAGACCCGATCGAATATATTTTTTCCCAGGACCGGTGCATCATCTCCCAGCGAGAAGTCGGGATGGACACCCTTTCTTTTAACGACGCTTTGCGGGCGGTCCTGCGGCAAGACCCCGACGTTATTATGATCGGCGAGATGCGCGATCCGGAAACGATCGCGACTGCGATGACTGCGGCCGAGACGGGGCATTTGGTTTTTTCCACGCTCCATACCAACTCCGCTTCCCAGACGATCGACCGCATTATTGACAGTTTTCCGCCAAGTCAGCAAGGCCAGATTATTTCCCAACTCGCCTCGACTTTAGTGGGCATCATTTCCGAAAGGCTCATCCCGCGGGTGGGCGGCGGGCGTATTCCGGCAACGGAGATAATGCTGATGAATCCGGCTATTCGCAATCTTATCCGCGAAAAGAAAATCTACCAAATCGACCTCGTAATCGAAACGAATGTCCAGGAAGGGATGATGTCTTTAAATCGCTCGCTCGTAAACCTCTTAAAACGTAAGGAGATTTCACTTGAACAGGCAGAGGCCCATTCTTTGAATCCGTCCGAATTGAGGATACTTTTAGAGCGGAGCTAGGATATAATTAAAGAACAATGGCGAAATTCAACTACAAAGCCAGAACAAAGGACGGCGAGCTCCAAGTGGGCAACGTGGAGGCGGTAAGCCGCGAAGCCGTGCTCTCGATTCTTTTGAGCCACGAACTTTATGTTCTCTCAGTCGAGCCTATCGTGGAAAATGCCTGGTACGACCGCATATTAGAATTCTTCAAACGAGTCAAGACCACCGATCTTATGATTTTCACGAGGCAATTCGCGACGCTTCTGGCTTCCCAAGTGCCGCTCTCGGACAGTTTGGCCAATCTTTACAAACAGACGGCGAAGCCCGTTCTCAAAGAAGCGGTTTACGAAATCGCGAATGACATAGATGCAGGCTTTTCTCTTTCGCAGGCACTGGAACGCCATCGCGGCATTTTCTCCGATTTTTATGTGAATATGGTCAAGTCCGCCGAGGTAACCGGCCGGCTTTCCGAGGTGCTGAACTTCCTCGCCGATTATCTCGAGAAGCAGGATGCCCTGGTTTCTAAGGTGAAAAATGCATTAATGTATCCGGCTTTTGTTATCGGACTTTTCATCGTTGTGGTTGTTGTAATGGTTACGATGGTTTTTCCGCAGATTACGCCGATTTTTTCCCAGGCCAATATAGAATTACCATTCTTCACCAAAGTTCTTCTCGGAGTCGGGAATTTTATGTCCGATTGGTGGTTCTTTTTCGTTATCGCTATCTTGGCGGTTGTGATACTCCTAGTTGACTATTTTCAGACCGATGAAGGTAGGGTGGTATTTGACACGCTGATTTTGAAGATGCCGATTATAGGTCCGCTTTTCCAAAAACTCTACATTTCCCGCTTTGCCGAATCGGCCCGGGTTCTGATCAAGGGCGGGCTTACCATTCCGCAAGCGGTCGAGATTTCATCCCATACCATCGGAAACACGGTTTATGCCGAATTGCTCCACGATGTGGCCCAGCAAATCAGGAAAGGCAGACTTCTTTCCCAGGCGCTCGCGGCGATGCCCGAATTCCCGCTTCTGGTTTCCCAACTTTTGAGCGTCGGGGAGTCTACCGGACGATTGGAAGACTTAATGTCCAAAATAAATGATTTTTACACCCGGCAGGTGGACGATACGGTCAACAACCTGGTAACGCTTCTCCAGCCGGTGCTGATGGTGGTAATCGGCGTCGTCGTGGCCATTCTCTTCGCCTCCATACTTCTCCCCATCTACAACCTGTCCAAAATTTTCTGAACAATGTGCTATAATAAAAGCATTAATCTAAAGGGTCGAAAAAAAATCAAACATATGAAAAACAACAAAGGTTTCACGTTGATTGAAATGTTGGTCGTTATCGCGATTATCGGGCTTCTCTCCTCGGTGGTTTTGGTGGCTTTGGGTCCGTCAAGGACAAAAGCGAAAGACGCGAGGGTTATTTCAAACATGAATCAGGTCCAAGTGCTAGAGGAAACTTTATTTAATAATGGCACCTATGCCTCATTAAGTTTGACTGCTGAACCGGGTTTAAGTCTCGAAAATGATGTGAAGGCAAATAACGGTAATATAGGCATAACAATTATAGGAGCGGGTGGAGCAGCGGCTTACGCGGCTTATACATCTTTAAGTTCCGGATATTATTGTGTTGATTCAAAAGGCAACTCGGTCAATTTAACCTCGGTTACTGCTGTTATAGCAGCAACCCCATATTGTAAGTAGACTTACTATAAAACAAAAAAGCTCTTTCAAAAGGGCTTTTTTGTTTTCTTTTAAATATGATATAATAAAAAGTAATGAACCCCCCACATAATTATCAGTCAATCAAAAAATCTAAAGAAGGTTTCACTCTTATCGAAATGCTCGTAGTGGTTGCCGTCATCGGCTTGCTCTCCTCCGTCATTCTCGTCGCTCTCGGCCCCGCCAAAGAAAAAGCCAAAGATTCCCGAATTATCCAGGAAGTGAATCAAGTCCGTTCTTTGGCCGAGACGATGTATGACGGAAGCTATCGCATTCTACCCCAATTACCGTCGGTAATCGAAATAGGCAATAAAAATTTGAAGGAGTTGGCGGACGATATAGCTCTTCAAGGGGGAGCCCTCACGATTATCAATCCGGCACCCTTTAAGGGCTACTCCGCCTATTCCAAATTAAACACTAAGTTGGGTGATGCCGCGAATCCCGTGATTCAGTATTACTGCATTGATTCCGTGGGGCATTCCGTGAATACGACCATTGAACCCAGCACTCCCACCTGTCCCGTTCAGTAATTCCAAAATTCAAAAATGATAACCGCTTTTTTTATCGCTCTCTTCGTTTTCGGATTGGCGATAGGAAGTTTTCTGAATGTGCTCGTTTTGCGCTATAATCCCGAAGAAAATCTTTGGAATACCAAAAAGTTGAGCGGACGATCACGTTGTCCCCATTGCAATCATGAACTCAAAGCTTCGGAGCTCGTACCGCTCTGGAGTTTTTTTGTTCAGAAGGGCCGGTGCCGAGAATGCAATCATAAGCTCTCTTTTCAATATCCCATCGTCGAGTTTTTGAGCGGAGCGATCTTCGCCGGCTTGCCATGGTTTCTGAACGGTTTTTATAATGTAAGTCTTCAATCTTTCGCGAATTTCAATTTGGAGTGGTGGTATTACGGACTTTTGCTTGCCTGGATTGCCGTATTTCTCGCCTGGCTCGTAATCGCGGCAATTGACCTTCGGGAGTACATAATCCCCAATGAATTAAACTTTTTCCTTGCTTTCTTAGGTGTTCTGGCTGGCGGGCTGATCATCGTTTACGGAGACAAGCTTTTTCCTTTTCGAGATTCTTTTCTGGAACAGTACCGGCTTATCTTCTCGCCGTTCCAGAATTTTATTTTCAATAGATTACTGGGGATGGCCGCCGGAGGGCTCTTTTTCGGCTTTTTGGCTTTTGCGAGCCGGGGCCGGGGAATGGGGATGGGCGATGTGAAGCTGGCCATCGCTTCCGGATTGATTTTGGGCTGGCCGGATATCGCGCTTGCGATTATGCTGTCTTTTCTTTTTGGCGGAATTATGGGAGGCGCCCTTCTTATTTTCGGAAAGAAAGAAATGAAAGACAAGCTTCCCTTTGCTCCGTTTTTCGTGCTGGCGGCTTTTACTACGGTATTTTTCGGCCGCGGCATTATCGGGTGGTACTTCTCTCTGTTTGGGATATAACCCTCATCGAAGACTTGTAGTATAATTAGGAGCAATGAAGAAGAAAGGAGGTTTCACTATCATTGAGATGGTCATTGTCGTCGCCATTATTGGCATTCTTTCCGGCATGACTTTGATTTATAATCGTTCCGGCGCGGAGCAGTTGAAGCTTTTTAAGGAGGAAGCGATGGTTGTGGGCATTTTGAACCGGGCCCGGGCGCTGGCTGCCGAAAAATACAACAAAAGTCCCGATTCTTGCGCTTTCGGCATCCATTTCACGGCCGGTTCGCCGGATTTTTCTCTTTTCCAGGATTTGAAGCTGACGAGCGATGAATTCTGCAAAAATTTCGACGGAACATATAATAGTAGTTTTACTTACAATACCGGCGAATCGATTCAAGATCTTACTCTTGAAAAAGGTCTGATTTTTGAAATTTCATCCGGCTCGGCCGGAACGCAGATTACAGCCGGGAATTCGGTTGATATCATATTCGTTCCGCCGGAGCTCGGTGTTGCTTCAACCGAGGCTTTGCCGGTTAATTTGAAAATTTCAACTTCCGCGGGCGGAGATTCGAAAACCGTTATTATAAACGATACTGGTCAAATAAGTACGCAATGAAAAAATTTTCCCCCAAAGACGAATTGAAAAGTCAGAAGGGTCAAGTACTCATCGAGTCGGTAGTCGCCATGAGCCTTATAGTCATCGGTCTTTTGGGGATACTCACCCTGCTTTCCAACTCAATCGCTTTCAATCGGAACGCGGCAAACAAGCTCACCGCGACCTATCTCGCCGCGGAAGGTATTGAGGTAATGAAAAGCATCGCGGATGAGAACTATACGCAAAGAAAACCATGGGGCGCCGTTTTGTCGAACGGGAATTATGAAGCGACTTACGATTCTTCCAATAGTAGTTTGATTAGTGTGACCAGTTTCAGTTCTAATCCCCTCATTTTTCATTCCGGGACGGGTATCTACGACTACATCTCCGGCTCCGGCAGCGTGTCGACCATATTCAAAAGAACAATTAAAATAGTGAACAGCACCGACAATAAGGAGATAACGATAAATTCCATCGTCCAGTGGGCGGATAAAAATGAGGCCAAGGAAGTGAATCTGGAAGATCATTTTTTTAACTGGAGATAAGCGCGACGCAATGAAACATTTTATAAAATATCCAAATTCCAAAAATAGCGGGTTCATCCCGTTAGAGATAGCCCGCCCCGCAGGCCCCTTCGGGGCGCGCGCAAGCGCGCGGGCGCGATCTCTAACGGGATTCACACTTGTCGAGCTTATTGTCGCCATTGCCGTATTTCTCGGCGTGGTGACGGTGGCCTCTGGCATTTTTATCCGTTCTTTCCGGACCCAGCGGCTCGTGACCGACATGATGGCAATCCAAAGCAACTCAAGTTTGGCTTTGGAACAGATAATGCGGGAAATCAGACTCGGCTATGATTTTGAAATCTGCAATTCGGGAGTATGCAGTCCAGATCTCGCGGGCGGTTTCGGTGATTCGCTGAAATTCATCCGAATTCGCGGGGCGGTTCCGGTCTCCATTGTTTACGAATGGGACGGGTCGCCAAATTTCGGCATTAAAAGGACCGAAGGAACATCGTTTTCGCTTCTCACCGCTTCCGGAGTGAAAGTAAATAAATTGAGTTTTTATCTATTTCCCCGAACCGATATTTTAGCGCCCTGGAGAGCATCTATTTTTATGAATGTCGGTTCCCGGACCGAATCGGCGCCCGAGAACACCGTGAATCTGGAAACGACGGTAAGCGCCCGCATTTTGCCGTCCGAGATTTAATAAAAATGAAAAGATATTCAAGAGAAAATAGCGGCCAGGTAATGATAATGGTAGTCGTAATGATGGGCGGCCTGCTTTTGGCCGCTACGGCAATCGCCGGGCTTCTTACGGTCTATCAGATCCGGCAGTCCAACGATGCGGTGAGTTCCGCTCAGGCATTTTTTGCCGCCGACGCGGCGCTGGAATGGCAATTAGCCGTTCATAATAGAAAAATTTCCGATACTAGACTGCTTACTTTCAGTAACGGCGCGACGGCGACTTCAAATTTCAATTCTCTTATTATTGGCGGTTCATTAGCATTAGATTTTATTTCCCAAGGCTTTGCCGGCAATACCGTCCGAGTCCTCGAAACTATTTTCTAGCCGTAAAAATGAAAAAAGACAGATTGGAAATCAAAAAAGCGCAGGAAAGACTGCTAAAGCTTAAAAAAGAGATAAACCGTCATCGGCATGCCTATCACGTTCTCGACAATCCTATGGTATCGGATGCCGTTTTTGATTCTTTGCAGAAAGAATTGGCCAATTTGGAAAAACAATTTCCCGAGCTTGCCGCGCCGGACTCGCCGACCCAGCGCGTCGGCGGCGAACCGCTCAAAGAATTCAAAAAAGTCCGTCACGAGAGCCCAATGATATCCCTCGACGATGCCTTTTCCGAAGAAGACGCGCGCGACTGGTTTTTGCGCCTCGAAAATTTCCTGAAGAAAAAAATAAAGCCGGAATTCTATTGCGAGCTCAAGATTGACGGCTTGGCGATAGAGCTTATCTATGAGAACGGTATTTTCGTCCAAGGTTCGACTCGCGGCGATGGCGCGATAGGGGAGGATGTGACCCAAAATCTTCGCACGGTTGAGGCGATACCGCTAAAAATCAGAAGCAATAATCCGAAACATCCGGTGCCGGCTCGACTCGTCGTGCGAGGAGAAATTTTCATTACCCGGAAAGAATTCGAGCGCATCAATCGGGAACAGGAAAAGAAAGGCGGCAAGCTCTACGCTAATCCTAGGAATATCGCGGCGGGCTCGATTCGCCAGCTGGACCCGAAAATAACAGCCGCAAGAAAGCTGGATTCTTTCCAATACGCGATAGTGACCGATTTGGGCCAGATGAAACACGAGGAAGAACATATTATCCTAAGGTCTTTCGGCTTCAAAATAAATCCAAACAATAAATTGGCCCACTCGCTCTCTGAAGTTTTCGAATTCCGGGATTATTGGGTGAAACATCGCGAGAAAATTCCCTATGAGATAGACGGGACGGTGATAATCGCGAACGATAACGCAATTTTTAAGGCCGGAGGAGTAGCTGGAAAGGCGCCGCGGGCGGCCATTGCCTATAAATTTCCCCCCCGTGAAGCCGAAACGGTGGTGGAAGACATAAAAGTGCAGGTAGGCCGAACCGGAGCGCTTACGCCTGTCGCCGTGATGAGGCCGGTGGGCGTGAGCGGCATCACGATTACGCACGCCACGCTCCATAATTTCGACGAAATAAATAGATTAGGCTTGAAAATCGGCGATACGGTCGTTATTTCCCGGGCCGGCGATGTCATCCCGCAAGTGATCAAAGTGCTCAAAAATCTTCGGACGGGCAAGGAGGAAAAAATCCGCATTCCGGCGAAGTGCCCCGTGGATGGTTCGAAAATAGTGCATGAAGGGGCCATCTACCGCTGTTCCAATCCGCGTTGCGGCGCGCGCCATCAGGAACAGCTTCGCCACTTCGTATCCCGGAGAGCCTTCGATATCCGCGGATTGGGCGGAAAGATTATCGATCGGTTTTTGGATGAAGGGCTTATTGCGGATGCGGCCGACATTTTCAGCCTTAAAGAAGGCGATATCAAAGTTTTGGAGCGTTTTGGGGAGAGGTCGGCGGAAAATATCGTGAGGGAGATCGGAGAAAAGAAAAGAATCACGCTTGCCAAATTTATATATAGTTTGGGGATTTTGAATGTGGGAGAAGAGACGGCTATTGCGCTCACGCGCGAAATTTCAAATTTCAAATTTCAAATTTCAAAACCTACAGACGTTTTGAAAATATTCCAGAAGCTTTCGCCGAAAGATTTGCAGGATATCCATGACATCGGCCCGAAGGTTTCGGAAAGCATTCACGACTGGTTTTATGAGCCCGGCAATAAGAAGCTCTTGGAAAAATTGGAGGAAGCCGGCGTGAAGATAGAAAATCAAATATCAAATATCAAAAATCAAAGATTAAAGGGATTCACTTTTGTTCTAACGGGCTCGCTCATCTCGATGAGTCGGGATGAGGCCAAAGATAAGATTCGGGCTTTGGGCGGCGAGATTTCCGAGAGCGTTTCGTCGAAGACCGGTTATGTCGTGGCGGGCGAGAATCCCGGCTCCAAGTACGATAAAGCCAAGGAATTGGGCATAAAAATCCTGGACGAAAAAGAATTTAATAAATTATCTAGCTCTGTGCCGGAAAGATAAAAAGTGTGCGCTCCGGGCCGCTAGGCCAAGTCTTACCCACTTTTTACCTTCCCGGCCCATCGCAATCCATTCCGGTTTTCTATCCTAATTTTTTCCTGATATAATCGAATTATAATGCTTAAAAAGAAAGATTTGGAAAAATTGGCCGAATTGGCCCGAATGGATCTGGACGGCAAAGGGGAAGAAAAACTGCTCAAAGATTTGGATAAAATCCTCGATTATTTCGGAGAACTGAAAGAAGCGAATACCGAGGGTATTGTTCCGATGGCTGGAGGAACGGCATCCGAAAATATTTTTAGAGAAGACTCGGCAGATTTGAATGTGGATAAAAACAAAGCCATCGAAGCTTTTCCGGAAAACAGCGGCGGATATCTCAAAGTTCCGCCCGTATTTTAACGCACCCATATGCATTTTAATGACATAACGATAAAAAGTTTCCATGATAGCTTGAAGAACGGAGAATTCAAGGCATTTGAAGTTGTCCGGGAGCTTTTTGATAAAATAAAGAAAGAGGATGTCAAAATCCATTCTTTTCTTACGCTTTTGGAAGAAGAAGCAGTCGAACAAGCCGAGAGAGTGGATTTGGATTTAGCATCCGGCAAAGATATCAGTATTTTGTCCGGCGTCCCTTTGGCCATAAAAGACAATATGCTGATTGAAGGTTCGCGGGCGACCGCTGGCTCCAGAATCCTGGAAAATTATGTCTCCAGCTATGATGCGACTGTGGTCGGGAAGTTGAAAAAAGAAGGGGCGATATTCTTGGGCAAAACAAATATGGATGAGTTCGCAATGGGTTCTTCGACCGAAAATTCTGCCTTTGGCGTGACGCGCAATCCCTATGACCCGGAAAGGGTGCCGGGCGGTTCCTCGGGCGGCTCGGCGGCCGCTATAGCGGCTAATTTTGCCCTAGGTGCCTTTGGTTCGGATACCGGTGGTTCCATTCGCGAACCGGCGGCTTTTTGCGGGGTAGTGGGTTTTAAGCCGACCTATGGCAGCGTTTCCAGGTTCGGTCTTATCGCAATGGCCTCCAGTTTGGATCAAATCGGGCCTTTTGCCAAAACCGTTGAAGATGCGGAAATCCTTTTTGATGCCATTCGGGGCGTTGATCCGTTTGATGCGACAAGCGTCAAGAAAGACTTTTTCCCCGAAAATGATTTGAAAAAGATAAAAGAATTGAGAATTGGCTTGCCGAAAGAATACTTTATCGACGGTTTAAGCGCCGATGTGAAAAACGGCGTGGAGGAAGCGATTGCCAAGCTGAAAACATTAGGTTTTAAATTCAAGGAAATCAGTTTGCCTCATACGAAGTACGCACTATCGGTTTATTACATTATTATGCCGGCAGAAGTGAGCGCGAATTTGGCGAGATTCGACGGCATCAGATACGATCGGATAAAAGATATTTCCAAATCCAAGAACGGGCGCTCAATGCTTCAAGAGATTTATTTCAAAAATCGCGGCGAACGTTTCGGCGCCGAGGTTCGCCGGCGGATTTTATTGGGCGCGTTCGTTCTTTCGGCCGGTTATTACGACGCTTATTATGCCAAAGCCCAGAAAGTTCGCCGGTTAGTTCGGAACGATTTTGACGAAGCTTTCAAGAAGGTGGACGTTATCCTGACGCCGGTTACGGCCACAAGCGCCTTCAAAATAGGGGAGAAAGCGGACGATCCGCTTGCGATGTATCTTTCGGATATTTTCACGATTCCGGTGAATTTAGCCGGCCTGCCGGGCATCTCCATACCGGTCAAAAAATACGAGATTGGCGGCAAAGAATTGCCGGTTGGCTTTCAATTGATTGGCAAACACTTCCGCGAAGCGGACATTTTCGGGATCGGGAAGCAATACGAAAAAATCTAAATAAAGTTCCGTTCGAGTCCTTTGCGCGGGCGATGGGACTCGAACCCACGACCTTCCCCGTGACAGGGGGACGCTCTAACCAGCTGAGCTACGCCCGCAAACGACCGTTTTTTTAGTTTATTTTAAATTCCCAAGTACCGCAAGTAATCCATGTGGGATAATATCGCCCGGTTGACTTTATCCCAAGTTACATCATATTATCAAATCAGCAATTTATTTAATCAACCTTTCAATTAATTAAATAGGAGTCAAGTCAAATGGAAAAGCTCACAGTTTTATTTTTTGACAGGCATAGGGGACTTGTCGAAACTTGGGAAGAAGTCATTCAAAAACAGCTCGGATGCGAAGTCCATACCTGTTCCTCTGTTGGAGAGATTGTCTGGATCAACGAAAGTCTAAAAAGGAATTTCAGATTCATAGATGTGGCTTTTTTGAACCTTTGCTCCGAGCTTAAACTTGGAAATTGGCATGTTATAGACAAGCTCCGGGCCGACAACCCATTCGTTAAAATATTCGCAATGTCATCGGACGAGAATCATCCGATGATGAAGAAACCTGCTCCGATTTTCAACGGAGCTATCATTAAGCCGTTTTCCCTGGATGTAATGGAAATGATACTAAAACAAGTGGCATCCGAGTTAACGGTTCCGCTTCAATAAAAAATAACAAAAAAACGTTTCGCAAATTGAGACGTTTTTTTATGCTTTTTCCCGACCCCTTTTTGGGTCCGATTCTCACCCAAATATAAAATATCTCTATAATTATGTGGCTGAGGTGAGAATCGGACTCACGACCCGACGCTTATGAAACGTCTGCTCTACCACTGAGCTACCCAGCCATTTCTGATGCTGATTATAAAACAGTATCCCATAAATGCCAACGATTTTAAAACAATTGTATTTTCCGTTTTTTCTTGATAATATGCATTTGCGGGGAGGAGCAACCCGGTCGCTCGTCTGGCTCAACTTCTTGAAAGACCGA
>ERZ1292623.2273-Hain-H51-01um-R1-2273-length-17457-cov-5_pt2 | contig 16703 bp, 17 predicted proteins | sample MGYA00564398_ERZ1292623 | MGnify/ENA primary metagenome ERZ1292623 (study PRJEB36523, sample SAMEA6512633) | groundwater metagenome | collected 2019-01-07 | study: AquaDiva: Metagenomics assemblies of 32 groundwater samples | reverse complement strand
GTGCTCGATTTTTGGATGCTCAAGATTTCCCATACTTTAAAAAGTATGGTTTCTAAGAAATCTTGACATGATTGATTTTTTGTTGCTTATTTTAGCGGTTCCAATTGGTTTTTTGATAGCCAGGCTTGCACGCGATGAATTAATTCAAGGAAGAAATTATTTATTGATTCTTATGGTTTTGTGCTTTGTATTAATGATTGTTTTTTTGAGAAATGAGACTTTTGTTTTGACGCTAGGATTTATGAGTATTGTCGGATGGATAAGCTACTTGAAAAGCTTTGACTCTAAGTGGGCTGTTGAAAGAAGAGTTTAAATATTCTATAACTTTGTTTTTGATATGAATATTAACTTTGCTATTAGAATAATTATTTGATAGCGGAGCTTTTACTCCGATGAATTTCTCCATACTCCTTTGGCAAATATTGTTTTTTGAGTCAGAGCAAGATATAAAAAAGGAGTTTGGGAATTAGAGAGATGGTTAATATTAGTGAAACAGAACTGAAAATTTTAGAATTCTGGAGAAAAGACAAAACATTTGAAAAATCTTTGAAGAATAAGAAAAAAGAATATGTTTTTTATGACGGGCCGCCGTTCGCGACGGGGCTGCCACATTACGGACATTTGCTTGCAAGCACAATCAAAGATACTATCCCTCGGTTTTGGACGATGCGAGGGTATAAAGTTGATAGAGTTTGGGGATGGGACTGCCATGGCCTGCCTGTTGAGAATATAGTTGAGAAAAAACTTAATTTTCAGACAAAGAAACAAATAGAATCTTTGGGTGTTAACAAATTCTGCGAAGTGTGCGAGAGCACTGTTCTGCAATATGTTCATGACTGGAAGTCAACTATTGAAAGACTTGGCAGATGGGTAGAGTTTGATAAATCGTACAAAACGATGGATGTTTCTTATATGGAGTCGGTTTGGTGGGCTTTCAAAGAAATATGGAAGAAGGGATTGATTTATGAAGGCAGGCGCGTTTTAATGTATTGTCCGCGATGCGAGACGCCTGTTTCTAAAGCAGAAGTTGCAATGGACAACAGCTATAAGGAAGTGACTGACGAGTCGGTAATTATTTCTTTCAATATCACTGACAAAAAATTCCTGAAAGAAAAGTGTTTTGGAAAGAAAACGAGTTTTGTTGCGTGGACGACGACTCCTTGGAGCATTCCGACTACGATGGGGCTTGCGGTCGGGCCTGAGATTAATTATGCTCTTGTTCGCGCAGGTGAGAATCAAATTATCTGCGCAAAGGCAAGGCTTGATTATGTTATGAAAAATTTACCTCGTGAGAGATTTAGCGTGGTAAAGGATTTGAAAGGAAAAGAAATTGTTGGAGTTTCTTATGATCACCCGTTTGATGAATACAGCTCGCATCCTGAAGTTGAGGGCAATGCGAACATTCACAAAACTTATCCAACTGATTATGTCAGCATTGAAGAAGGGACGGGGATTGTGACTATTAATGGGGCTTTTGGAGAGATAGATTATGAGTCCGCACAAAAATTTAAGCTGCCAGTTATTGTTAATTTAACTGCCGACGGAAGATATGACTCATTTATGGGCGAACTTGCGGGGCATTTTGTAAAGTCAAATGAAAATCCGCGCGCGACCGACATAAAAATTTGCAAGATTCTTGAGGAGAGAGGTGCGCTATGGCGCAAAGAACCTTACAGACACCCATATCCTCATTGCTGGCGATGTGAAAATCCTCTGATTTATCGCGCAATTCCTGCGTGGTTTATGAATATCCAAAAAATTAAACCGTTAGTTATTAAACTAAACGAGAAAATTGAATGGTATCCTGAACATTTGAAGTATGGAAGATTTCTGAATACTGTTGAAACTGCGCCGGACTGGAATCTGTCAAGAAACAGATACTGGGCGTCGGTGATTCCTGTTTGGAAGTGCTCATGCGGAAAAGTGAAAGTAATTGGAAGCATTGATGAACTGAAAAAAGAAGCAGTTAATTTTCCTAAGAAAATTGATTTGCACAAGCCGACGATGGATAAGGTCAAACTGAAGTGCGGCTGCGGAAAAGAAATGACGCGCGTCCCTGAAGTGCTGGACTGCTGGTTTGAGTCTGGCTCCATGCCTTTCGCACAAGTCCATTATCCTTTTGAAAACAAACAGTGGTTTGAGAAACATTTTCCCGGAGATTTTGTCGCCGAGTATATCGCACAGACTAGAACTTGGTTTTATTATATGCTGGTGATTTCAGCTATCTTGTTTGAAAAACAACCGTTCAAAAATGTTGTCACAACCGGGACAATTCTTGCTGAAGACGGCGAGAAGATGAGCAAATCAAGAGGGAATTTTACTGATCCTGAAAAAATAATTTCAAAATACGGTGCTGACTCATTGAGATTTTACATGCTAAGCAATCCGATTATGGCTGCTGAAGATTTAAGATTCTCTGACAGAGGTGTTGAGGAAGTTTACAAGAAAGTCATTCTTTTGCTTTACAACAGCCTTAATTTTTATTCTTTTAATAAGACTTTGGCTAAACCTGCTGACAAACCAAAATTGAACTTGCTTGACAAATGGATTTACTCAAGACTCGCGGAGTTGAATATGGCGTTAGTTTCGGAGTTTGAATCGTATAATACTATCGGAGTTTGCCGCGCTATTGCTTTATTTATTGATGATTTGTCAACTTGGTATATCCGACGCAGCCGGGACCGATTTGGCGAGGACGCTAAAAACGCGATTGCGGTTTTGAAAGAAGTTTTGCGCGAGTTTGCAATATTCATTGCGCCAATGCTGCCGTTTGCCGCTGAAACTATTTATCATGCAGTTGGTGATGGGAAAAATTCTGTGCATTTAGAAGCGTGGCCTAAAGCTGGAAAAATAGACAAAAAGATAATTGAGCAAATGGCTTTAGCGCGACAAATAGTAAGCCTAGCGCTGAAAGAAAGAGATGACAAGAAATTAATCTTGCGCCAACCACTCCAAAAAATTATTATCAAAGGCGCTAAGATTGACGAGAAATACAAAGAGATAATTGCAGACGAAGTTAATATTAAAGAAATAAAATTCACAAATGGAAAAGAGTTATCTGTTGAGCTTGACACTACAATAACACCTGAACTTGAAGCGGAAGGATTTGTGCGGGAAATTGTGCGGAGAATTCAATCCGAGAGAAAGGCTAGAAATATGAAAAAAGAGCAGCGAATTCAGTTAAAGTTATTTGTTAGTGACAAACTAAATACTGCAATTGTTACTCACAAAGAGTTTATACGCGGGCGTGTTGGCGCGGATAAACTAGATTTTGTCGACGGAAAAACTAAAAACCTGGTCTTTTTTGATGTGAAGAATGAACACGTTGGATTTATTTTTTGAATTCTAAAAACATTTAAATACTCCAAAGCTTTCAAAGATGCATGATTGTTAACGGAGAGTTTTTGAGCAGACTCAGAAAAATTTTTGACTTGAACCTCTATGAGGTTAAGGTATGGACTTCTCTATTATCGCGTGGCGTTTCTACTGCTGGCGAACTGAGCACAATATCTGATGTTCCAAGAAGCAGGACTTATGATATTCTTGAGTCGTTGGAAAAGAAAGGATTTGTTGTAATGAAGCTTGGAAAACCTATTAAATTCTTGGCATTGAAGCCTGAAGAGGTTGTTGACCGCGTCAAGAAACATATGCTTTTGACTGCACAGGATAAAACTAAGAGGCTTGAAGAAATAAAAGGTGGGGAGATAATAAAAGAACTAAGCAATCTATATGAAAATGGCGTGAAATATGTTGAGCCGTCTGATTTGTCTGGAAGTTTGAAGGGAAGGCAGAATATATACAATCATCTGGATATGATGTTTAAGAATGCGAAGAAAAATGTGACTATTGTAACGACTGCTGATGGTTTGAACAGGAAGTTTGAATCTCTGATGCCTACTTTTGAGAGGGCGAAGAAAAGAGGTATTACTTTGAGGATAGCTGCCCCTATTACGCCGGATAATGCAAAGATTGCGCGCGAGCTTTCCAAGGTTGCTGAAATAAGAGCAATTGACAAGCCGCATGGAAGATTTGCTATTGTTGATGGCGAGCAAGTGATGCTGTTTTTGCTTGATGACAAGACTGTGCATCCTAATTATGATGTTGGAATCTGGCTGTCAAGCGATTATCTTGCTAAGTCTATGAATGAAATGATCGATGCTGCGTGGAAAGAATTTGTGCCATTGGCTAAAGTAAGATTATGATTTGTTGAATTGATTAAGTGATATATTAGCTGATTACATGGGCTTGATTTATATTCATATATAATTGTGAATGATAAAGGCCATATTTATCAAAAAATCGATGCACCACCACACACTTTAGTGTGTGGTTTGATTGGTGCTCGATTTTTGGATGTTCAAAGTGTCGACCACATTCTAAAGAATGTGGTTTTGGGAGACACTTTGACATAAAAATTTTAAAGATTAAAACTTGAAAAAGTTTAGTCTTTATTTGCACTAATCACTTTGTAGGAAAGTTGTCTAAATTATTTACTTAAACATAGAAAAAAATCGCGAAAATCTTTAAATAGAAGTTCGTATAAAAAAAAGAATGGATAAAGATGAAAAGAAAAACGGGAAGGAAGATAAAAACCTTGCGCGTTCATGGATTTGGATAATTATCCTCGGTGTTGTAATTCTCGGGGTTGCGTTCTTTTTATCGCGCAGTGAGTTTTCTTCAATTAATGGAAATGTTATTTCTGAAGGCAGTCCTTTAAAGGTTGGTGTTATGGTGCCGTTGAGTGGTGACGCTGCGTCGTATGGTTTGAGCGTGCAAAAAGGAATAGAGATTGCAAAACAAGAATTAGGAATGAATGTTGAACTGATTTATGAAGATTCAAAATGCGAAGGGCGCGACGCTGTGACTGCTGTCAATAAATTAATTTCTGTTGACAAGGTTCATGCAATTATCGGAGAATTATGTTCTGGCGCGACGCTGGCTGCTGCGCCAATCGCTGAAGAGGCAGGCGTTGTTATGGTAAGCCCGGCGTCGACGAGTCCCGAGATTACTAATGCCGGAGATTATATTTTTAGAACAGTGCCGAGCGACGCATTGCAGGGAGCTTTTGGGGCGCAGTTAGTTTTTGATAAAGGTTATGAAAAATTGGCAATATTGTACAGCAATGAAGATTATGGATTGGGATTCAGCCAAGTTCTTGAGGATTCATTTGAAGGAGAGATTATTGCTAACGAGGCCTTTGAGCGCGGCGCGACCGACTTGCGCGCGCAGTTAACTAAAATAAAGAATGCAAATTCTGATGCGATTTATATCATAAGCAATTCCCCTGACAGCGCTGTTGCTGCGCTGAAGCAAATCAAGCAACTTGGAATTAAGGCGCAGATTTTTGGCTCTGAAGGGCTGAAGAGCCAAGATATTGCCGACGGAGCCGGCGATGCTGCTAATGGAATGATACTTACTTCAGTAAGCTCTGGCTCAACGCCATTCTTCAAAACACATAGAAGAATTTATGATAGAGAAAGCCCGGGACCTTTTGCTCCGCAGGGATATGACGCACTTCAAGCTATTGTTTTAGCTGTTGAAAGAGGCGCTAAAAAACGCGAGGAAATAAAAGATAAATTGTATGAAATGGAATTTGATGGTATTTCTGGGAAAATTGATTTTGACTTGAAAGGCGACGTTTCAGGGAATTATGAAGTTTACGAGGTGCGTGCCAATACTTTTGTGCCTGTTGTTGAATATGGAGCTACTCCTGAAATTATAGAAGAGCTGGACATTTTACTATCTGAGCTGAATGTGTCTCTAAATGTCTCGCCGAATTTGTCTGGATAATTTTAGATAATTCTAATGAGCATTATAAACCTTAATTAATTGATTATTCTGCTATATAGTCTATAATTAAGTTAATTATTTATATTATCATAAAAATATTAATATTCTAAACTAATTACTTTGCTAAATTTAACTATCCCTAATTGGATAACAACTTTTACACTGACATAATGCTTAAATTTATGATTGAAAGCTTTGGGAAATGCCTTTGCTAGCACAACTGACTGTTAATGGAATTATTGCCGGGAGCATTTACGCTTTAGTTGCTTCTGGATTTGCGCTGATTTATGGGACGAACAAGTTCATGCATTTTGCTCATGGAGCGAGCGTAACTTTCGCAGGGTATATATTATTTTTGCTTTTGGAAAGAACAATCGTGCCATTTTATGGAGCTATTATAATTACTATTATTTTTACAAGTTATTTTGGTTTGTTGCTATATCGTTTTGTGTACTTGCCGTTGCAGAACAGAAAAGCTAGCACAGTAATATTGCTTGTTGCAAGTATTGCATTGCTGATTTTGTTTGAAAACACTTTACAGGTTGCTTTTGGACCGGAAGTTAAAACGATTCCTTATGATTTTGATAATCGGACTTTTACTATTTTTGGAGGGACTATAACTATTTTGCAAATATTTATTTTTATTACGGCTTTGCTGATTTTTTTATTTTTATTTGCATTCATGAGGTATAGCAATCTCGGGAAAGCTATGCGCGCTGTTGCTGATAATAAGGAATTGGCAGCGATATGGGGAATTGATTCACGAAAGATTGCGGATATGTCTTTCCTGATAGGGAGTTTTCTTGCGGGTGTAGCGGGAATCTTGATAGGTCTAGAGCAGAGCCTTGTTCCTACTATGGGGACGATGCTAATCATCAAAGGATTTACTGGCGCTGTGATTGGAGGAATTGCTTATGTGCCTGCCTCTGTCATCGGAAGTTATGTTTTAGGATTTGCGGAGAATTATGGGGTTGCGCTTTTGCCTTCTGGATATAAAGATGCTATTGGTTTTGTTATTTTATTTTTGTTTCTTCTGTTAAAACCAGAAGGATTATTTGGTGTGCCAAAAGGAGTGAAGAGCAATGCTTAACCCTTATTTTATCAATATAATTATTCTTGTTGGAATTTATTCTATTTTGGCTGTCAGCTTGAATTTGGTTTTAGGATTTACTGGGCTTATTAATTTGGGCCATGTTGCACTTTTTGGAGTAGGTGCTTACACTTCTGCGCTGCTAACAAAAGCAGGCGCGCCATTTATCGTTGGTTTTTTTTCTGCTGGACTGACTGCCGCGCTTTTTGGATTCATAATTATTTTTGCGACTAAGAAATTAAAAGGAGATTATTTTGCACTGGCTTCGCTGGGGTTTGCTTTTGTCATAGGAAGTTTGATGCTGAATTTGCAGTGGCTTACGCGCGGACCATTAGGGATAGTTGGGATTGAAAGACCAAATATTTTTGGATTTGTTTTGAATACTCCTGTTGAATACTTGATTTTTGTGATAATTATTGCCAGCATTTCAATATTTGCTATGCGGCGTGTTGTTAATTCTCCTTTTGGGAGGCTGCTGCATGCTGTAAGAAACGACGAGATTGGTTTGAGAGTGCTTGGCAAGAATACTTTTTTGATAAAAATCAAAACAATGATTGTTGCTGGATTTTTTGCTGGTCTTGCTGGAAGCTTGTTCGCACATTATATTAGATTCATTGAACCTAGCTCATTCTTTTTGAGCGAGATAATATTTGTTTTAAGCATAGTCATAATCGGGGGAATCGCTTCAATCAGTGGGAGCGTGGTCGCAACTGCGCTTTTACTTTTCATACCCGAGATTTTGCGCTTTCTTCCATTGCAAAGTAATTTGCTCGGGGCTATGCGACAGATCATTTATTCTATTTTGCTCTTGGTTATTTTGGTTTTTAGGCCAAGAGGTCTGCTTGGGAGGATTGATTTGGAATGACTGAAGAGGTATTGAGATTTTTAAAAAACCCTCAAAACTTTCAAAACTCTCAAAGAAGGACTTTGAAAGAAATGAAGAAAAAGGAGGTTATTCAAAGTCCTCTATTGATTTTGAAGAATGTGAGCAAGAATTTTGGCGGAATTAAAGCATTGAACAATGTTAGCTTTTCTGTCCCGCATGGAAAAATAATTGCAGTCATTGGGCCGAATGGCTCGGGCAAGAGCACTTTGTTTCATGTTATTTCTGGATTGTACGAGCTTGACAGGGGAGAGATTTATTTTCAGAATGAGAATATAACAGGACTTGAGGATTTTATTATCTCGCGAAAAGGAATTTCCAGAACATTCCAAGAGGTTAGATTGTTCAAGCACTTAACTGTAAGGGAACATTTGGAAATCGCTCTGCAATTGACGGATGAAAAGCTATTTGCTAGTCTTTTTCGTGCGCAGTTTGAGCACGAGACGACAATTCAGGAGCTGTTAAAATTGTTCAAGCTTGATAATCACTTAAAAAATTATGCGCACGATTTAAGTTATGGGCAAAGAAAGCTTCTTGATTTGGCTGTTGCTTTAGCAAAACCTCACAAAATTTTAATGCTTGACGAGCCTGTTGCAGGCATACATCATGAACTGCGAGTTGAAATAGCTGGAATCCTGAAAAATCTACGAAAACGTGGAGAGACAATACTTTTGATTGAACATGACATGAATTTTGTAATGAATCTTGCTGATTATATTTATGTTCTTGATTATGGAAAGGTAATTGCTTCCGGAAAGCCGAGAGAAATCAAGAACAATGAGAAAGTTTTGGAGGCGTATTTAGGGAAATAAAATGCTGGAAATAAAAAACATACATGCTGGATATAACGGGCTTGAGATATTGAAGGGTGTTAATTTAGAAGTTGGCGACAAAGAAATAGTAGCTGTTGTTGGACCTAATGGGGCCGGAAAAAGCACCGTGATCAAGAGCATTTTTGCGCTTGTGCAAATTAATGAAGGAGATATAATATTTGAAGGAGATTCTATCTTAGGATTGGGAACTCATGAGTTGATTAAGAAAGGAATTGTTTATGTACCGCAGGGCAGGATTATATTCGGCAATTTGACTGTCAGAGAAAACTTGGAGATTGGCGCCGGGCTTGTACTTTATGACGAAATTAACAAACAGATCGAGTCAATTTACAGATTGTTTCCTTTTTTAAGAAAACGCCGAAATGACAGAGCGTTTACATTGAGCGGGGGTGAAAGACAGATGCTTGCACTGGCAAGAGCTTTGCTGTTGAAACCTAAGATGATATTATTTGATGAGCCGTCGCTGGGGCTGGCTCCTAAAATACAGAAAGAGATTTTTGATAAAATAAAAGAGCTAAGGGATTGGCACGGAATCAGCATACTGATTGTTGAACAGAATGCTAAAAAAGCGATAGAGCTTGCTGACCGAACATATGTTCTTGAAGATGGTCTAGTTGCCTTGTCCGGAGGAAAAGAAATATTGAAAAATAAAAAAATAAAAACAGTTTATCTTGGCGGGGGATACTAATATTTTTCCAGAACAATTCTGGCATCTACGGCTTTGCCTTCTTTTGCATTTAATATTAATGGATTAATATCTAATTCCTTAATTTCCCTGTGCTTTTGCGGGATTTTTGACACTGCCACTAATGTTTCTTTTAGCAGCTGCGTGTTTAATTTTATATTTCTAAATCCATGAAATAGTTTTGCTGATTTGAGCTCGTTTAGCATTTCCTGCGCGTCTGCTTGAGTTATGGGGCATTTTCTTATTGAAATATCGTCTAGAAGCTCTGTGAAGATTCCGCCCAAACCAAAAAGAATTACGTGGCCAAAAATATTGTCTTTTTTCAGACAAATAATGAACTGCTGGCCTTCAACAAATTTCTGAACCAAAATTCCATCTATTTTCAGCTTGTTTTTTCTTGCTGTTGTGATTAGCTCGTTAAAACTTGGTTCAATTTCATTTTTATTATGAATTATTTTTATTAATCCCAAATCTGATTTGTGAATTGCCTGCTGAGAGATTATTTTTAGCACAAGCGGGGTTTTTATAGAGATTTCTGAAAATTTGCGAACTAACTGGCTTTCTGGGACTGCGACGTGCTTGCTTATGAATTTTTCTGACTCGTAGGCTGATAGCACTTCCTGTTTCATTGTTTTATAAAGGATGAAGAGATTAAATATGTTTTGACACTGAAATATTTAAAAAGTGTCTTGTGTTTTAGAGTACATGGAAAGAGGTTATTTGGATACTTTCGGGAGTTTCTCTTTGGATGCGCTGGCTTTAGTTATTCTTGCGCAGAGGGCTCGTGATACTATGCCTGATGGTCACGAGAGGCCTAGATTTGACGGAAATTCTGGAGCATATGTGTCTGGGAAAATTAGTAGGATGGACTATGAACCTTCAAGAAGCAGATATAATATTAAACAGCCGACGAGTGGCAGCAGGAGATAAATGACTTTGTTTATGTTTTATGGGACTGAATGCGTACACTGCCATGAGATGGTGCCGCTTGTTGAGAGGCTTGAAAAAGAGGAGAAAGTTAAAGTGACGCGCATGGAAACTTGGCACAATTCTAAAAACGCCAAGAAACTTCAGGAAACTGATAAAGGACGCTGCGGCGGTGTTCCGTTTTTTTATAATGATGTTTCAAAGAAATTCATATGCGGCTCTACGTCTTACGAGAATTTAAAGAAATGGGCTTTGGGAAAATAATTAATTCGTAGCCTGCTTCTTTGAATATTCTTTCTAAATTTCTTTGGTTTATTATGTTTTCTCCGAGAGTAAGAATAATGCGATTCCAGTCTGAATTTGGATGAGATAGCATTGCGCCATAAATTTCTATTGATTCTAGTCTTGCTGACAGCCAGTCAAATCGTGGAGGAAGTGCGTCGCTTGGCTGGCGGGCGAAAGTATAATTTATGTTTCTTGTCATGAGCGAGGCGGTTCGTCAATATTTATAAAGTTTACCCGGTTGATTTTAAAGAGGAATGATGAGTTTCAAGATTATTGAAAAATTTGAGGTGCCTTACCTACAAATTATTGACGAATTTGGAAAGTGCGACACTAAATTAATCCCAGATATTTCTAAAAATATTTTGCTTGAAATGTACAAAGCGATGGTGCTGACGCGCGCCTTTGATGACAAGGCGTTAAAATTGCAAAGGCAGGGGCGCCTTGGGACTTACGCGCCAATGCGAGGGCAGGAGGCGTGCCAAATTGGAAGCGCTTTTGCTCTTGGAAAAGAAGATTGGGTTTTTCCTGCTTTTCGCGAAAATGGAATTTTTATGATTCGTGGAATGCCTGCACATATGCTTTTTCAATATTGGGCTGGCGATGAAAGAGGAATGCAGATTCCTAAAGGAGTAAATATTTTGCCTGTTTCAATTACTGTTGGAGCTCATTTGCCTCACGCTGTCGGAGCTGCGATGGCGTTCAATCATCAGGGTTTGAAAAGCGCAGCAATTGCGTATTTTGGCGATGGCGCGACTTCAGAAGGAGATTTCCACGGGGCCATGAATTTTGCGGGAGTTTTCAAAGCACCCTGTGTTTTTATTTGCGAGAATAATCAATGGGCGATTTCTGTTCCTGTGAAAGAGCAGACTGCTTCTTCTACTATTGCGCAGAAGGCGATTGCTTACGGATTTCCGGGAATTCAAATTGATGGAAATGATGTGTTTGCTGTTTACAAGGCGACTATTGATGCTTTGAAGCGCGCTCGCAACGGCGATGGGCCGACGCTGATTGAATGTTTTACTTATCGTTTGGCTGATCATACAACTTCAGACGATGCTAAAAAATACCGGTCTGAAGAAGAGGTTCGCGCTTGGGAGGCTAAAGACCCGTTGCCAAGATTTGAGAATTATTTACTTAAGGAAAAGATTTTGAATCCTGTCACGATTCAAAAGATTAAAGTTGATTGTGAGCAGTTGATTGAGCGCGAGGTGCGAGTTGCAGAGAGCATGACACCACAGAAACCTACAGAAATGTTTGATTATTTATATTCTGAGAGGACTGCTGAACTTGAAGAGCAGCGTTCTATTGCTGCTGCGGAAAACGAAATTGCTGGGCGCGCCGGACTTTCTGAACACGCTGCTGAAAAAGCGGGAGTTGTCGGGGAATTGGAGGAAGCGTGACTTTGGAAGACAAAACTGTGAATTGGATTGATTTGGGTGTGCAACCATATGAAAAAGTTATAAAACTCCAAGATACCTTTGTTAAACTTCGCAGAAGAGAGGCGGTTAGAGATACTATCATTGCTGTCCAGCATCCTCTTATTGTTAATTTTGGTCACTCGCAAAGAGACAATCAATTTAGCGATTTGCTGCTTGCGCGTGTGCGCGATAGGTATGGCTCTACTGAGCATGAAAATGTGTTGAGATATTTATCTGATGAAGGCATTGCATTTTATCAATCCGACCGCGGAGGCGGAGCGACGGCGTTTGCTCCAGGGCAGTATGTTTTTTATCCGATTGTCAAGCACTCGGCAATTACTGGAAGACCTTCAATTGATATCATTGCGTATAAATCAAGAATTTATGGAGTGCTTTTCGATTCTTTGCATAATCTAGGTATTAAAGAAATTAAAGTTAGTGATCAGCAACAATTCAGAGACAGAAATGAGCGCCGCGATGTTTGGCTTACTCGCGATGGCAAGACATTGAAAATGGGTTCCAAAGGGATTAAAGTAAGCGGCGATGTTGCTTATCATGGATTTGTAATTTATGTTGATGCTGGCAGCGTTAAAATAAATGAATTAGTTAACCAATGTGGATATCGGCCAGATGAAGTAAATTTATGGACTGTTGAGCAAGAACTTGGTAGGTCTATTGCGCCTACTGAAGTTTATGATGCTGTTAGGAAGGCCTTCACAAAAAATTTCGGATATACTAGCTTTGTTGAACGGCCGGTTTTTGAGGCAGTGGCATGAGTGTTAAAAATATGGTTGATGCGCTGAATGATGCTTTGAGATTGGAAATGAAGCGCGATAAAAAAGTTGTGCTGATTGGCGAAGATATTGGAGAAGACGGAGGGGTTTTCAGAGTTACTGAAGGTCTTGCGAAGGAATTTGGCAATTCGCGAGTTATTGATTCTCCTCTTGCTGAAAGCGGAATTGTTGGGACATCTATTGGAATGGCTGTTGCTGGCCTAAAGCCGATTTGTGAAATACAATTTGAGGGATTTATTTTTCCTGCTGTTGACCAACTTGTGTCGCATGCGTCGCGCATTCGCAATCGTTCGCGCGGTCGTTTTTCCGTACCGCTTGTTGTGCGCTGCCCGATTGGCGGAGGAATTAAAGCGTTGGAGCATCATAGTGATTCGCCTGAAACTTATTTTATTCATACTCCTGGCTTGAAAGTTGTTATGCCTTCCGGACCTTACGACGCCAAGGGACTTTTAATTTCTGCGATTAGGGATCCTGATCCTGTTGTGTTTTTTGAGCCGAAGAAAATTTATCGCGCGATTAAAGAAGAAGTTCCTGACGGAGATTATGCTATTCCGTTGGGAAAGGCAAATGTAATTCAAGAAGGAACTGATGTTACTTTGATTGCCTATGGTGCTTGGGTTAAAACTGCTCGTGAGGCAATTGCTAAATTAAATGGGATTTCTGTTGAATTGATTGACTTGCGCACTCTTTCTCCATTGGATACTGAAACCATAATTAATTCTGTGCGCAAGACTGGAAAGTGCGTGATTGTGCAAGAAGCTCCTCGGACTTTAGGTCTTGCAGCTGAGATTATTGCGCGCATAAATGATAAAGCTCTTTATTCTTTAGAAGCGCCAATTGAAAGAGTTACTGGATTTGATACGATTGTGCCTTTAAGATTATATGAAGATTATTATTTGCCGTCGGTGCAGAAGATTGTTAATGCTGTTGAGAGGGTTGTGAGGAATGCAGAAGGAAAATAATAAATTAGGTATCTTGGGATTTTGGGCTTCTATAATCTGGATTGGTCATTATTGTATTCTTATCTTGTATCAATATCTTAACATCTCTAACAATTTTATAGAAGATATATGGGGATTTTTCTATGCAATAATTGTTTTCTTGTTCCCTTTCATTGCTTCTATATTGTGCATTATCCAACTTAAAAAAGTAAAAACTAAATTAGCTATTGCTGGATTAATTATTTCTATAATTGAAGTGATAATTATCTCTATTGCAGTCTATATTTCTTTGAGATTTAGTGTACTTGACTAGTTAACTTCTTTCAATATAGAAAATATCTGAATTGTAAGCGTCTGTATCTGGGTCTTGGAAGAGCTGGACGAAAAATAGGCGAGAGCCGTCAGCTGTTAAAGTTGGTTCGCCAACACCAATTTTGCTATGAATTACTAAAATAGGAGTTGTCCAAGTGTTGTCTGGATTTCTGGTTGATTTGTAAATTGCGGGCCCAACAATTCCCGGAATATCTCCTCTGTTAGTTGAAAAGTACATCGTGTTACAATCTTGCGTTAAGAATGGTTGGAAATTTGCATAACTATCTACTTGCAAAGGTGCTGGAGCTGGCTCGGGTGTACCTTCGAAATTATTTGATTTTGCATCTTTTAGTAACCACATATCTTCATCGTTTTCATCAAACCATAATTCGTCTTTGGCTGCACAGTAGTGTGGGTTTCCCCAGTTGCTATCTGCAATTAAATCATTAAATGCAAGTTTTTGATTATTAAGATAAATATTCTGATCTGATTTTCTATCATTTGCCCAGTTCAGATTACGATTAGAGCTGTAGTAAACATCATTGCCGTCCATCATGACTCCTGCTTCTGACCATATGTCTTCTGCAAGGTAGAAGCGCGTGTCTTTTGTTTTTATCGTAAATGGAAATACGCTTATGTAACTATCTAAATCGTCAGTAAACTGGCCGTTTGCTACAGAGGTAATAAGATCGCCAGGATAGTAATCAAATGATATGGTCTGGCCATCGGGATAAATATATGCGCTGTCTTCCCAATCAGGGCTGCTGACTGCAACTAATTGAGGAGTACTCCAACCAGATTCTCTTATTGTTGGTATGTCTTGTGCACGCGCTGTTTCCCAATTAATATTTGTTGTTGTGGTTGTTGGTTTTTTATCGCCTGATAAGATTATAATTAATAAAATAACGACAACGGCTGCTATTAGGAACCAATATCTTTTTTTCATATAATCTTACAATTCAATAATTAATAAACTATTGTAATTTTTCAATATAGTAGAATTGAGTGGTGTATTCTTTTGTGCCATCTTCTTTTTGCCTTTCAAGAACCTGTTCAAAAAATAATTGTTTCTCATCTTTAGTTAGGGTTACTTCACCTACGCTTAATTTTGCACCTGAAATTACTAATTCTGGCTCGCTCCATTGATTTTCTCCGAGACGTTCTGATTTAACTATGGCGAGACGCCATTTTTCAGGATCGAACCTAGTTGTTACAAAATACAATGTGTTGCAGTCATCTGAAAGCCACGGCATAGTTGATTTTGAATTAAGAACATTTATTGGAGGAGGAGCAAGTTGAGGCACTCCGTCAAATCCATTGGCCATGGCATTTTTTAGGACAAGTATTTCTTTGTCTTCACTAGTAGTCATCCAAAGTTCATCCAATGTCTTGCAGTAATGAGGATTTTCATGATTATCATTATTATTAAATGCTAGACGTTCACTGTTTTTGTAAATATCGTTATCGTATTGGTCGTCGACTCCTCCAAAGCGATTGGAAAAGTAAAAAATATTGCCTTCGGAGTCAACCATTGGGCCTGCAGCTGACCATGGATTTTCAACAAAATAGTAGCGATTATCTTTTTGTTTTGTTTTGAATGGCTTTTCGCTTTTGTAAATGTCTGCATTGTATTCGTATGGATCCTTTGGCTGTCCACTAAGCACTTGATCTGTAAGTAAATCTCCTGGATACCACATGAAATATATTGTGTTTCCGTCTGGACTTACAGTAATGCTGTCTCCCCAATTGCCATCACTTACTTCAAGAACTACTGGCTCGCTCCACCCTTGTGCTATTTGTAATGTATGAGTTTCTAATGCTTGTGCCCATTTATCCATTTGATTTTGCGAAGGGGGCTCTTTTTCTTTGCTTCCAAATATTATCAGAATTAAAATCAGAAAGATTATTCCAATAATAAACCAATATAGTTTTTTCATTTTTAATTTAATTTATTATAGGTTATAATTGTTTCCAATTTGGTATTCTAATTGCCTAAAACATACTTTTTTAAACTCTGTTCTTTCAGAATTTTCATGCAAAAAGCCAATTATTCAAATCAAGAAAGAGAAGCAATATTTGAAAGCCTGCATGGTTATTTAGCTCAAGCCCCAAGGCAGTTTGAGAGAGCAGAGCAATACCTAACAGAGCATCCAAGGGCATCAGCACAGGAGTTACAAAGAGCAGGTTTCTCAAGACTTTTAGCCATAACAAATAACCAATCAGAAATATTAAAAGAATACCTAGGAATTGAAACACCTAAAGAGCCGATAAAAAGAAAAAAACAATTCCTTAGAGGAACAAACACAGATAAACTATTAGAAGCAAATTTCCAGCAAAGAGTAATAGATAAATTAGTAAACTACAGAAATGCTCATGCAGAAAAGTTCACTTCAGCTATAGATTATTTAGCAAAACAGCATTATCAAAATAAAAAATCAATTTTAGAAATAGCAAGAGAAACAGAGATAAACTACGTGACTCTTAGAAAACTATTCAAAGAATACTATTTACCAATACGCCCGCAGGCTGAAGCAGTGAGAAAGAATTGGGAAGATGAAGATTTTAGGAAGAGACATGCTGAAGCAACGAGAAAGAATTGGGAAGATGGAGAGTTTAGGAAGAGAAATGCTGAAGCAGTGAGAGAGATGTTAGGAGAAAGATGGAAAGATGAAGATTTTAGGAAGAGAAATGCTGAAGCAGTGAGAAAGAATTGGGAAGATGAAGATTTTAGGAAGAGACATGCTG
>ERZ1292623.2427-Hain-H51-01um-R1-2427-length-16721-cov-20_pt1 | contig 16721 bp, 12 predicted proteins | sample MGYA00564398_ERZ1292623 | MGnify/ENA primary metagenome ERZ1292623 (study PRJEB36523, sample SAMEA6512633) | groundwater metagenome | collected 2019-01-07 | study: AquaDiva: Metagenomics assemblies of 32 groundwater samples | reverse complement strand
CGTGGAACTCGCTCTTCACCGCATAGGTGCCGTCGTGCCCCGAGCAGCGCTCGATGGTCTCGATCCTGGTATCCGGCACGAGTTGCAGCAGCTCACGCGTCTTGAGGCCGATGTTCTGCACACGCAGGTGGCAGGGCACGTGGTAGGCGACCTTGCCGAGCGACTGCTTGAAGTCGGTGCTCAGCCTGCCCTCCTTGTGGCGCAGCATCAGATACTCGAACGGATCGAACATCGCCTTCTTCACCTTCTGCACACTCGGGTCGTCCGGGAACATGAGTGGCAGTTCCTGCTTAAACATCAGCGCGCAGGATGGCACCGGTGCCACGATGTCCCAACCCTCATCCACGAGCTTGGCGAGCACCGGGATGTTCGCTTCCTTCGCACGCGCTACCGCCTCCAGATCGCCGAGTTCGAGCTTGGGCATGCCACAGCATTGCTCCTTCTCGGCGAGGGTCACGGGGATGCCATTGTGGCGGAATACTGCCACTAGGTCCTCGGCGACCTGCGGTTCGTTGTAGTTGCCATAGCAGGTGGCATACAGCGCCACGCGCCCGCGGGTGCTGGCTGTCGGCGTCGCGCCACCGGCCGCGGCGGCATCGTCGTAGCGCTTGCGGAACGTGCGGCTGTGATACTTCGGCAGGATTGCGTCCGGGTGCACGCCCAGCACCTTGTCGAGCGCCCTGCGGAAGACTTTGGTCTTGTTCGAGGCGTTGACGGTCTGCACCACGATCGGAATGCCCGCGAGCTTCCCGACCGTATCGGTGCTGGTGAGCATGCGATCGCGAAATTTAGTATCGCCCTTCTGAAACTTTACCGCCTTGGCGCGCAGCATGAGATGCGGGAAATCAACGTTCCACTCGTGCGGCGGTACGTACGGACACTTGGTCATGAAGCACAGGTCGCACAGATAACAGTGGTCCACGACCTTCCAGTAGTCTTCCTTTTTGATACCGTCAACTTCCAGGGTGGGCGATTCGTCCACCAGATCGAATAGCGTCGGGAACGACTGGCACAGGTTCACACAACGGCGGCAACCATGGCAGATGTCGAATACGCGTTCGAGTTCCGCCGTGAGCGCATGTTCGTCGTAAAACACGGGATTGCGCCAGTCGAGGGCATGACGCGTCGGCGCCCGGAGGCTGCCCTCGCCGATGGGATCAAGGCGAGGGGCGCGATACAAGGATGTATCGGTTGCGCCTTCGCGTCGGCCCTCGTCAGTCGGTGTGGCCATGATCTGATTCTCTTTCTGCTTTTCAGCGCCCCAGAAAACCGGGGCCGGCGGTGCCGGCCCCGTATACCGTAGAAGGCTTGGCGTTTACTTACCGAGGGTATCGAGCGCCTTCTGGAAACGGTTGGCATGCGAGCGCTCGGCTTTCGCCAAGGTCTCGAACCAATCCGCGACTTCGCTGAAACCTTCGTCACGCGCGGCCTTGGCCATACCGGGGTACATGTCGGTGTACTCGTGAGTCTCGCCCGCGATCGCCGCTTTCAGGTTGGCTGCCGTCGGACCGATTGGAAGCCCGGTGGCCGGATCGCCGCACTGCTCGAGGTACTCGAGATGACCGTGCGCATGCCCGGTCTCGCCCTCAGCGGTGGAACGGAATACAGCGGATACGTCGTTAAAGCCCTCGACATCAGCCTTGGCGGCGAAGTAGAGGTAACGGCGGTTGGCCTGGGATTCACCGGCAAAGGCGGCCTTGAGGTTGTCTTCAGTTTTGCTGCCCTTCAACTTCATGGTTTTCTCCTCATGTGTAACCTTATGAAAATAAATATAAAATAAATCGATTGCTCGATTTAGAATTATTCTAAATCTTTAAGTCTTCCCCTGTCAAGCACTTTGTCCCTCCATGACGTAACCAATCGTCAATTCATGAGAACAGAGATAACAGGGCTATGCTAAACACTGACGGCAGTGAATGGAGCAGCTGTAAAACTCCCCTGCGGATTTCTTCTAACACAGGCTTAACTGCTCCATGAATGATTCAGGTCAAATTCAAATTTGGTTTGCACCAATAAGTCATCTATAGTTTCAGAAGCCACCCCGAAAAATCGAAATTAATAAAGTAAATCATAAAGTTATCCATGGCGCTGCCAAACACGGCGAGTACATTGAGCGGCCTGTCTCTGCGACTGGTGCAGGATAGGCTTCTCAGCCAACAGGACGCGGAACGTATCCAGTCCGAGGCCTTGAACAACAAGGTTTCGTTCGTCACCCAGCTGGTCGACAGCAAGAAACTCGATAGCGCCTCGATCGCGCGTGTCGCCTCTGACGCCTTCGGCATCCCGTTGTTTGAAATCGACGCGCTGGATCTCGAGGCGGCACCTATCAAGTTGCTGGACGAGAAAATTATCCGTCGCCACCGTGTGTTGCCACTCTACAAACGTGGTTCACGCCTGTTTATCGCCATCGCGGACCCGACTAACCTCCAGGCATTCGAGGAGATCAAGTTTCACACCGGCCTCGGCACCGAACCGATCCTGGTCGAGGAAGCCAAGCTCGGCAATGCCATTGAGAAATCCCTCGCGGCAAACGACACCAGTCTGGCGCAACTTACCGCGGACGACGGCCTCGATAACCTCGAGCTTGTCGCGGATCAGGAAGACGCACAGGCGGGTGGCGCGGCAGGCACGGGAGAGGAAGGCGTCAATGAAGCTCCGGTCGTCAAGTTTGTGAACAAAGTCCTGATGGATGCCATTAATCGCGGAGCTTCGGATATTCACATCGAACCGTATGAGAAAACTTACCGCGTGCGCTACCGCCAGGACGGTATCCTGCAGGAAATCATGAACCCGCCGCTGGCGCTGGCCAATCGTATTTCGGCACGCGTCAAGATCCTCGCCAGACTCGACATCGCTGAACGACGTGTACCCCAAGACGGTCGCATGAAGTTGCGTCTCTCCAAGAACCGCGCTATCGATTTCCGCGTCAGCACCCTGCCCACTCTCTGGGGCGAGAAGATCGTGATGCGTATTCTCGATCCGACATCGGCGACGCTCGGTGTGGAAAAACTCGGTTTTGAACCGGAACAAAAGCAACTGTTTCTCGAGGCCGTCAATCGCCCGTACGGTATGGTGCTGGTCACTGGTCCAACTGGCAGCGGTAAGACCGTCACGTTGTACACAGCGCTCAATATTCTGAATACACCGGATAATAATATCTCCACCGCGGAAGATCCGGTTGAAATAAACGTCGGCGGAATCAACCAAGTCAATATCAACGAGAAGGCTGGGCTCACGTTCGCCTCGGCATTGCGCGCTTTCCTGCGCCAAGACCCGGACATCATCATGGTCGGCGAAATCCGAGATCTCGAAACCGCCGAGATTTCGATCAAAGCGGCGCAAACCGGTCATATGGTGCTGTCGACGCTGCACACCAACGATGCCCCTTCAACGCTCACGCGTATGCTCAATATGGGCGTGCCGGCGTTCAACATCGCCTCGGCGGTGAGCCTGATCGTCGCCCAGCGCCTGGCCCGCCGGCTGTGCTCGAACTGCAAGAAGCCGGTCGACATCCCCAAGGAAGCTTTGCTCAAGGCCGGCTTCAAGGAAGGGGACATTCCCGGTCTGACGATTTACGCGCCCGCGGGATGCGATGCCTGCAACGGCGGTTATAAAGGACGCGTTGGCATCTACCAGGTCATGCCGGTTACCCCCGCGATGGGTGAAATCATCATGCGTGGCGGCAATCAGATCGATATTGAAGCCGAGGCGCGTAAATCAGGCTTCTCCGATCTGCGTGAGTCGGGGCTGAAGAAAATTCGTGACGGCGTCACCAGCCTGGCCGAAATCGAGAATGTTACCAACGTCTAAGGACGACTGATTCACCACCGTGGCTGCCGTCAGAAAACCCAAGCTGGATAGCTACACCTGGGAAGGTGTCGACAAGCAGGGTAAAAAAGTCAAAGGCGAAATGGATGCCGGCAGCATCGCGCTGGTCAACACCTCGCTACGCCGCCAGGGCATCAATCCGCTCAAGGTGCAACGGCGCCGGGGCGAGTTGTTCAAAATAAAACAGAAGATAAAACCCAAGGATATCTCCGTTTTCACCCGTCAGCTGGCCACCATGTTGCAATCGGGCATACCCATGGCCCAGTCGTTCGACATCGTCGGCAAGGGCCATGAAAATCCGAGCGTGCAGCAACTGATCAATTCCATCAAGCAGGACATAGAGTCCGGCACCAGTCTCACCCATGCGTTGGGAAAGCACCCGCTCTATTTCGATGCGCTTTACTGCAATCTGGTGGCCGCCGGTGAACAGGCCGGTATTCTCGACGGGATTCTCGAGAAACTCGCGACCTACAAAGAGAAGATCGAGGCCATCAAGGGTAAGATAAAATCGGCGTTGTTTTATCCCGCCGCTGTCCTTGTCGTCGCTTTCATCATCACCGCCGTGCTGCTGATATTCGTGATCCCCCAGTTCGAAAGCCTGTTCAAGGGCTTCGGCGCGGATCTGCCGGCGCTCACCAAGATGGTGGTCAACCTGTCGCGCGTATTCCAGGATTGGTGGTGGGCCATCATCGGCAGTGTTGTCGGCGCGGTCGTCAGCGCATCTTATATGTACAAGCGCTCGCCGGCGGCGCAGCACACCATGGACCGGTTGCTGCTACGCGCGCCGGTGATCGGGGTAATCGTCAAGAAGGCCACGATCGCCCGCTTTGCGCGCACCCTGGCCACCATGTTCGCGGCCGGTGTGCCATTGGTTGAAGCGCTGGATTCAGTGTCCGGCGCAACCGGCAATCGTCTCTACTATGAAGGCACGCTGGCGATTAAAAACGATATCAGCACTGGCATGCAATTGCAGGCGGCAATGAATACCACCGGGCTGTTTCCGAACATGGTGATCCAGATGGTCGCCATCGGCGAGGAATCGGGCGAGCTCGATAAAATGCTGAACAAGGTTGCGGACTTCTACGAGGGCGAGGTGGATGACGCCGTCGCCGCCCTGAGCAGCCTGCTGGAACCGATCATCATGGCTTTTCTGGGTGTCGTCATCGGCGGCCTGGTTATCGCCATGTACCTGCCGATCTTCAAACTCGCCGGGGCTGTCTAAACGCGCCGGATCATGCTGGAATTATCGCATCGCGGAATGCGCGATCGACTTTCCCGAATAGCCGGCACGACGCACTGTCAACCGCACTACCCTGCCCAATGACAACGGTACGCGCCTTCTTTACTGTTTACCCCGTGGCATTTCTTCTGCTCACGGCGCTGCTGGGGCTGGTTATCGGCAGTTTTCTGAATGTGGTGATCCACCGGCTGCCGATCATGCTGGAACGCCTGTGGCAGCGGCAATGCGAGGAACTTGGCCGGCAACCGGCAGTGGAAAAACCAAATGGCGAATCTTTCAATCTTGTCTATCCTGGCTCCCGCTGCCAGCACTGCCATCACGCGATTCGGGCGCTGGAAAACATCCCGGTTCTGAGTTTCTTGTGGTTACGCGGAAAATGCGCCGCCTGCGGCAAAGCCATCTCCTGGCGCTATCCCGCCGTGGAGCTGCTCACCGGCATCCTGTCGCTGGCCGTCGCCTGGCGTTTAGGCATAGCGCCGGCGGCGCTCGCGGCGTTGTTCCTGACCTGGGCGCTGATCGCCCTGGCCTTCATAGATTACGACCGGCAGATTCTGCCGGACGATATCACCCTGCCGCTGCTCTGGGCCGGGCTGCTGCTCAACGTCTTCGGCGTGTTTGTCCCGCTCTCCTCCGCCGTCATTGGCGCCGCCGCCGGTTACGGTTCGCTGTGGCTGGTGTACCAGGCCTTCCGGCTTGCCACCGGCAAGGAAGGCATGGGCTTTGGCGATTTCAAACTGTTCGCCGCGCTTGGCGCCTGGCTCGGCTGGCAGCAATTGCCGCTGATTATTCTATTGTCGTCGCTCTTGGGCGCCGTCGTCGGCATCGTGTTCATCGCTTTCTTCGGGCGCGACCGGCGCCTGCCGATCCCCTTCGGGCCGTTTCTGTGCGTCGCCGGTTGGATCGCCCTGATGTGGGGTGACAACATCACGCGCGCCTATCTGCAGATGATGCGTCTTAACGGCTGACGACCATGCTGCGGGTCGGGTTGACGGGCGGCATCGGCAGCGGCAAATCCACCGTGGCAACGCTGTTTGCCCGCCACGGTGCACCCATCATCGATACCGACGAGATCGCACGGACGCTGGCCGCACCGGGCGAACCGGCGCACCGCGAGATTGTGTCGGCCTTCGGGCGCGAGGTACTGGACTCCACCGGCGGAATTGATCGCACGCGGCTACGGCAAACCGTTTTCGGCAATCCCCCCGAACGCAGGCGCCTCGAAGCCATCCTGCACCCGCGTATCCGCACCGAGGTAACAGCGCAGGCAAAGGCATTGCGCGCCGCTTACTGTCTCGTCGTGGCACCATTGTTGATCGAGGCCGGTTTCACCGATCTTGTGGACCGCGTTCTGGTTGTGGATGCCGACGAAAGCCTGCGCCTCGAGCGCGCGAAGACGCGCGGTGGCCTGGACGAAGCCGAGATTCGGAACATCATGGCCAGCCAGCTTGACCGCCGAGAGCGACTACAGAAAGCGGATGACGTAATTACAAACAATTCAGATCTCGCGCATCTGGAACGCGAGGTTGCACGGCTGCACGGTACTTACCTCGCCCTCGCATCGGTTGCCGGAAAAATCTGATCCGCGCAGGCCGTCACTTCGCCTTCAATGTCGGCGGCGTTCCAGATGCCACTCACCGTGGCAATCCCACGCGCGCCGGCCTCGTGCGCCAATCCCAGATCCCCCGGACGCATGCCGCCGAGGGCGTAGACCGGCAACGGCACCGACCCACACAGTGCACGAAACTTATCCCAGCCGAGCGGCACGACACCGGGATGACTTGCTGTCGCAGCAACCGGAGAAAGCACGGCAAAATCCACGCCAAGGCGTACCGCCTGCCTGAGTTCTTCCCGATCGTGGCAGGACGCGGCAACGAATAACGCATTTCCCAGCGGCCGCCTGTCCAGCGCCATCAGTTGACGGCTGTTAAGGTGAACGCCGTCCGCGCCATATTCTTCGGCCAACTTGGCATCGACGTTGAGCAGCAGGCGCGCACCGTAACGCTGGCACAGACTCGCCACCACCTTGGCATACGCGCGAAATTCCGGCTGCGGCATCGACGGTTCGCGCAGCTGGATCAGGCGTGCACCGGCCTTGAGAGCGCGCTCGAGCAGCGCCAAAAACTCTTCCTTGCCAAAACGGGTAGCGTCTGAAATCAGGTAGAGCGGCGGCAGCCATAAACGCCGCAGGATGGGAAGATCGGCTTCCGGAAAATCGAGCGCCGGCAAATTACGGATATCGCACCAACGTGCTTCCTGCCCTTCGCGCCCATGGGGGTCGCCGCGCCAAGCGGTGATCTGCCAGACATCGAGAAATACCTCGCGGTCGAGATAGGCGTGACGCACCTGCATCCAGGGGGCGGCGCTTTCCACCTCGATGCCAAGTTCCTCGTGCAGTTCGCGTTCAAGCGCCGCGAGCACCGGCTCGTCTGGATTGCATTTACCGCCGGGGAACTCCCATTTGCCACCCTGATGGGTATCGGTCGCGCGACGCGTCACGAAGACCTGATGGCGGTCAAACAGCAGGCCGACCGCGACGTGAACAGGACGGTTAGGTGCGGTACTCGGCATTGATGCGCACGTAGTCGTGCGACAGATCGGAGGTCCAGACCGTGGCGCCGGCGCTGCCGGCGCCGAGGTCCACGCGCACGTGGATTTCGGATCGGCGCATCACATCGCGTCCGGCGGTTTCGGTGTAGTCCGCCGCCACGCCGCCGTTTCGCACCACGCAGACATTCTCGAGATGGATCGACACCTTGCCGACGTCAAGACGCGCAATCGGTGCGCGTCCAACAGCCGCGAGAATCCGCCCCCAGTTCGGGTCGCTGGCAAAAAACGCGGTCTTCACCAGCGGCGAATGGGCGATGGTATAAGCGACTTCGAGGCAATCGGACTCCGAAGCGCCACCGCGCACCTCAAGCGTAATGAACTTGGTGATGCCTTCGGCATCGCGCACGATGGCCTGCGCCAGCCCAGCGCACACCTCCGCTACCGCGCGCGCAAGCACCGCATAGGCATCACCGCTGGCGTCGCGGATTTCACCATTGCCGGCCTTGCCGGTGGCGAGCAGCAGACAGGCGTCGTTCGTCGAGGTGTCGCCATCCACGGTGATGCGGTTGAATGACATGTTCACCGCGGCATTCAGGCAGGCTTGCAGCGCGCTGGCCGAAACCACGGCGTCGGTCGCGACAAAGGCGAGCATGGTCGCCATGTCAGGCCGGATCATGCCGGCGCCTTTGGCGATACCGGTGACGGTAACGATCTTGCCGTCGAGCGTCAGCCGGCGCGAGGCACCCTTGGGCACGGTGTCGGTGGTCATGATGCCCTGCGCCGCCTCGCCCCACCCTGATTCATTCAGGGCGGCAAGACACGCGGGCAATCCGGCGGTCAGACGGTCCACCGGCAGGCGCTCGCCAATGACGCCAGTGGAAAACGGCAGAATTTCATGCGGCTGGCATTTAAGTACACGCGCCAGGGCGGTGCAGCTGGCACGCGCATCGACGAGTCCGGATTCGCCGGTGCCGGCATTGGCAAAACCGGTATTGATGAGCAGCGCCCGTGGAGCGGATTGGCTGAGGTGTTCGCGCGCCACAACGACTGGCGCGGCACAGAAGCGATTTTTCGTGAACACCGCCGCCGCCCGCGTGCCGGGGGCGCATGCAATCACGACCAGGTCGCGGCGATCCGGTTTACGGATGTGCGCCTGGGTCGTTCCCAAACGGATGCCGGGAACGGGATGCAGCATGGGAAGGCCGGTTAAACCGACGGGCATATCAGTGGCAAGGTGCAAGTTTCAAGTAGCAAGATAAAACAAGTTAACAGATTTTACTTGCCACCTGCTACTTGCCACTTGTTACTGGAGTTTTCCGTGGCAGTGCTTGTACTTCTTGCCGCTGCCGCACGGGCAAGGCTCATTGCGCCCGACCTTGGGATGGTCACGCACCACCGGCTTCTGTGCCGTCGCCACGCCGCCCTCGGCCGCTGTTCCCGACGCGGCTCCATCCCTGGAATCGTCGGTGGGTGCCGCGGGCTCGTCAAGCGAGGGGTGCAAGTACTGTACGTCTCGCGGTACGTGCCGGCTCTTCTCCAGCGCCTCCACCTCGGCCGGCGCCTGCACCTGCAGCCGCGCGAGTAAACCCACGACATCGTGACGGATGCGTGTGAGCATGCTGGTAAACAACGCGAACGCCTCGCGTTTGTATTCTTCCTTCGGATTTTTCTGGGCATAGCCGCGCAGGTGGATGCCCTGGCGCAGGTAATCCACGGCCGCCAAGTGCTCCTTCCATTGCGTGTCCAGTACCTGGAGCATCACCGCCTTCTCCAGGTGACGTATCACCTCGGTTCCGATGGCCGCGGCTTTTTCGGTATACAGTCTGTCGAAGGCTTCGATAACGCGCCCGCGCAGCTTGTCTTCGTCAAGCGCCGGTTCCTCGGAAAGCCATTGCGCGACCGGTAGTTTGAGGCCGAATTCGCGTTCGAGATGCTCGTTAAGGCCCTTCACGTCCCACTGCTCCTCCAGGCTTTCGCGTGGAATAAAGGAATCCACTATCTCGTTCACTACTTCGTGGCGGACATGGGTGATGGATTCCGAGATGTCGTCCACGTCCATCAGCCGGTTGCGCTGTTCGTAGATCACCTTGCGCTGGTCGTTGGCGACGTCGTCATATTCGAGCAACTGCTTGCGGATATCGAAGTTGCGGCCCTCGACCTTGCGCTGCGCGTTCTCGATCGCGCGCGTCACCCAAGGATGTTCGATCGACTCGCCCGGCTGCATGCCGAGTTTCTGCATGATGCCCGACAGGCGTTCCGAACCGAAGATGCGCAACAAATTATCTTCGAGCGAGAGATAGAAGCGCGACGATCCCGGGTCGCCCTGGCGACCGGAACGGCCGCGCAACTGATTGTCGATGCGCCGCGATTCGTGACGCTCGGTGCCGATGACGTGCAATCCACCAGCCGCGACGACCTGCTCGTGGCGCTGTTGCCAGTCCGCACGCAGTTTCTGTCTCCGGGTTTCATCATCGCCGGTTTCCTTCAGCTCCCTCTCGAGATTGCCGCCGAGAACGATGTCGGTGCCACGGCCGGCCATGTTGGTCGCAATCGTCACGGCCCGGGGGCTACCGGCCTGGGCCACGATCATGGCCTCGCGCTCGTGATGCTTGGCGTTCAGCACTTCGTGCGGAATCTTTTGCTTGTCGAGCAGATGCGCGAGATGCTCCGAGGACTCAATCGAGGTCGTGCCGACCAGCACCGGCTGGCCGCGGCTATGACAATCCTCGATGTCGGCGATGATGGCGGCATGTTTTTCTTGTGCCGTGCGATATACCTGATCCGGCAGATCGGCGCGGACCATCGGGTGGTGCGTTGGGATCACCACCACCTCGAGACCGTAGATTTGCTGAAATTCGAACGCCTCCGTATCGGCCGTGCCGGTCATGCCGGACAGCTTCCTGTACAACCGGAAATAATTCTGGAATGTGATCGTCGCCAGCGTCTGGTTTTCGTTCTGGATCGCCACCCCTTCCTTGGCTTCGACCGCCTGATGCAGACCGTCGGACCAACGCCGGCCTTGCATCATGCGGCCGGTGAACTCGTCGATGATGATGACTTCGTCATTGCGCACGATGTAGTCCACCTCGCGCTTGAACAGCGCATGCGCACGCAACGCGGCGTTGAGGTGGTGCAACAACATGATGTTGCCGACGTCGTACAAATCGCCGCTCTGCGTGAGCAGGCCGATCTCGGCCAGCAGCTTCTCGACCGTTTCATGGCCGGCCTCGGTCAGGAACGCCTGGCGCGCCTTCTCGTCGACGCTGTAATCGCCCGGACCGTTCTCGGTTTCCTGCCTCACCAGCCGCGGGATGATGGCGTCGATCTTGGCGTACAGGTCGGTGCTCTCCTCCGCCGGACCGGAGATGATCAGCGGCGTGCGTGCCTCGTCGATCAGGATCGAATCCACCTCGTCCACGATGGCGAAGTGCAGGCCGCGCTGCGCGCGCTCCTCGGCGCGGAACGCCATGTTGTCGCGCAGGTAGTCGAAACCGTATTCGTTGTTGGTGCCATAGGTGATGTCGGCGCGGTAGGCCGCGCGCTTCTCGGCGGGCTCCTGGTGCGAGACCACCGTGCCCACCGTCAAACCCAGGAAGTTGTAGATCTTGCCCATCCACTCGGCGTCGCGCCGGGCGAGATAGTCATTCACCGTGATCACGTGCACACCCTTGCCGGGCAACGCATTCAGGTAGGCCGCGAGCGTCGCCACCAGCGTCTTGCCTTCGCCGGTGCGCATCTCGGCGATCTTGCCCTGATGCAACACCATGCCACCGATGAGCTGGACATCGAAGTGGCGCATGCCGAGCGCGCGCTTCGAGGCCTCGCGTACCACGGCGAACGCTTCGTGCAACAGGCTGTCGAGCGGCTCGCCACGCTCAAGACGCGCGCGGAACTCCGCGGTTTTGGCACGCAGTTGCTCGTCGGAAAGCGCGGTGATCTTGGGTTCGAACGCATTGATCTGCGCCACGTCCTGCTGCAAACGCTTGAGCAGGCGGCTGTTACGGCTGCCGAATATTTTTGTGAGGGTAGCGGTCAACATGAAAGCAAAAACACCACGTCCGGCGGCAGCCGGGAAATCAAAGAGGGCGGATTATGGAGGAAAAACCGCGGAACTTGAAGCGTTGCGCTGGCTTTACGGCTTGTTACTGGCCTGTTGCAGGTAGCGTAGCGGATTGACCGCATTGCCGTCACGCAGCAACTCGAAGTGCAGGTGCGGGCCGGTGGTACGGCCCGAAGTGCCGACCGAGGCAATCTGTTGACCTTTCTGCACTCGATCGCCGACTTTCACCGACGTCCCGCTGGTGTGCGCGTAACGCGTCACCAGGGCGCTGTCGTGCGTGACCTCGACCATGAGTCCGTAACCGGCCTTGTCGCCGCTGAAGGTCACGAGTCCATCGCCCATGGCCTGGATCGGCGAGCCGTAACGCGTGGCGATGTCCACGCCTTCGTGCATGGATTGGTGCCCGGTGAATGGATCGGCGCGCCGGCCGAAACCCGAGGATACCCAGCCACCGTCCACCGGCCAGCCCGAGGGCGTGACCGCGGCGCTGAGTTTGCGGTCGAGCAGCAGGTTTTCCAGCGCCGCCAGACGCTCCTGCTGGCGATCGAGATCGCCCGCCAGGCGCTCAAGCGAAGCCGTGAGGTTCGGCGAGCCTGAAGCAACGCCGCTCTTTTCCGGTCCGCCCATGGCCGGCTCGGCGGAGAAGTTGAATTCGCGCGGATCAAGTCCCGCCATGCGTGTCAGGCGGCTGCCGAGGGCATTTAACCGCAGCACCTGGGCCTGCATCTGGCCCATACGCTGGGCAAGCGCATTGAGATGCGTGACCGCCTCGCGCCGGGCCTCGTGGATGGCCGTGCGCTGTGCCGCGAGTTCGCGTTTCTGGGTAGTTATCTGCGCGACCTCGTCGGTCTGCTCGGCGAAAAATTCCTGCAGTTTGAAACTTACCACACCGATCAGTACCGGCAGAAACACGAACAATACCAGCGCGAGCAGGGTTGTCTGACGCGTGGACAGGGAAACGTTGTTGCCCTTGCCGTGACGACTGCCGGGGACGAGGATGATGTGCATGGAAAAACCTCCGGCGCGTGCTCAGACCGCGGGCACGGTGCGAATGAAGGCGATCGGGGGCTCTTCGTTTTCCTTATAGGTAATGAGCTCCCAGGCTTCCTGCTGCGTCACCAGCAACCGCAACAAGCGGTTGTTGAGCTTGTGGCCGGACTTGTGGGCGTTGAAGGAACCCACCAGCGGATGGCCGAGCAGGTACAGATCGCCGATGGCGTCCAATACCTTGTGTTTCACGAACTCGTCCTCGTAGCGCAGTCCGTCATCGTTGAGGATGCGATAGTCGTCGAGCACGATGGCGTTATCCAACCCGCCGCCGCGCGCCAAGCCGACATTGCGCAGCGCCTCCAGATCGCCCATGAAACCGAAGGTACGGGCACGGCTCACTTCCTTCACGAAGGAAGTGGTCGAAAAATCCATGCTGGCGCACTGGGTGGAATTCTTGAAGGTGGGGTGGTTGAAATCGATGGTGAAGGAAACCTTGAAACCCTCGAACGGCTCGAAGCAGGCCCATTTGTCGCCGTCTTCGACCCGAATTTTCTTCTTGATCCGGATGAAGCGCTTGGGTGCCGTCTGTTCGGCGATACCGGCCGACTGGATCAGAAACACGAACGGGCCGGCGCTGCCGTCCATGATCGGCACTTCGGCGGCGGTCAGGTCGACGTAGGCGTTATCGATTCCCAACCCCGCGAACGCCGACATCAGATGCTCCACGGTCGAGACGCGCACGCCCTGACTCATGAGCGTGGTCGACAGGCGCGTGTCGGACACGTTCTCCGGACAGGCACGAATCTCGATGGGCTCGGCGAGATCGATGCGGCGGAAAACGATGCCGGTGTCGACCGGCGCCGGGCGCAGGGTGAGATAAACCTTCTCGCCCGTGTGCAACCCGACTCCCGTGGCACGGATGACGTTTTTGAGGGTACGTTGTTTGACCATTTATTGTTGGCTGTGTGTCGTTTCTGCCGCTCTCACTGACTACATGAGCCTCCACTGTGGCAACACCATTCCAGAGACAGCAAACCCCGCCTCTTACCCTGACGATACACGAGGGAACGCCATCCGGGAATAAAGTGCTTATATGCCCGTATTTAAGGATAAAACCACAACGCTGTCCAGCCATTTTGGCCAAATCTCCGCTATTTAACGCCAAACCCCGATAGACGGGGTGGAACCGTACCTAATCGGCCTGTTTCCGCAGAAATGCGGGGATATCCAGGTACTCCACCGCCGCCTCCGATCCGCCTGCCGCCGCGCCCGGACGATCCGTGCGCCGATTGCGAATCACCGTCGGGGTGTCGAGCATTTCGTAGTCCGTGGTACCGGTCCCGGTCTTCACCACCTTGTAGGGCTGCTTGCGCTTGTCCTGGCCGAGGCCCGTGGCCACCACGGTCACGCGCATCTCGTCGCCCATGTCGGGCTCGATCACGGTGCCGATCACCACCGTCGCGTCGTCGGCGGCGTACTCCTTCACCGTGTTGCCGACCTCCTCGAACTCGCCGATGGACATGCTCAGCCCCGCGGTGATGTTCACCAGAATGCCGCGCGCACCGGAGATGTGGATATCCTCGAGCAAGGGACTCGACACCGCCGCGACCGCCGCCTCGCGCGCGCGATGTTCGCCGCTGGCCATGGCCGCGCCCATCATCGCCATACCCATCTCCGACATCACCGTGCGCACGTCGGCGAAGTCCACGTTGATGAGACCCGGACGAGTGACGAGATCGGCGATGCCCTGCACCGCGTTCTGCAACACCTCGTTGGCCTTGGCGAAAGCGTCGAGCAGCGACGCGTCCTTGCCGAGTACCGAGACCAGCTTCTCGTTCGGAATCGTGATGATCGAATCCACGTATTGCGTGAGTTCGGCGATGCCCTGATCCGCGATCCCCATGCGCTTCTTGCCCTCGAACGGGAACGGCTTGGTCACCACCGCCACGGTCAGGATGCCGAGATCCTTGGCGACCTGCGCCACCACCGGCGCCGCGCCGGTGCCGGTACCGCCGCCCATGCCGGCGGTGATGAACACCATGTCGGCGCCGGCGAGCACTTCGGCGATGCGCTCACGGTCGTCGAGCGCCGCCTGACGCCCAACCTCGGGGTTGGCGCCGCAGCCCAGGCCCTTGGTGAGGTTGGCACCGAGCTGCAGAATGGTGCGCGCGCCGGACTTCTTGAGCGCCTGCGCGTCGGTGTTGGCGTTGATGAACTCCACGCCGTCGATGTTGGCGCAGACCATGTGGTCGACGGCGTTGCCACCGCCGCCGCCGACGCCGATCACCTTGATCACGGCCAGTTGGCCGTAGGTATCCATGAGTTCGAACATAGGTGTTGCCTCCTGTGTCTGTTTAAGGGTTAACCGTTTTCACTTACTTCTGCTTCAAAAATTTCCCTGGAACCAGTGTTTCATCCGCCCGAACAATCCCTTCACGCCCGCCCCCGAACGCGGCGGGGCGCCGTACTGACTTCCGCTCCGGCTCTTCGCGCCGTAGAGCACCAGCCCCACCCCGGTGGCGAAGATCGGGTTTTGCACCACGCCCTTCAGGCCGCCGACGTACTGCGGCACACCCAACCTGACCGGCATGTGAAATATTTCCTCGGCAAGATCGACCATGCCCTCCATCTTGGCGCTGCCGCCGGTGAGCACGATGCCGCTGCCGAGGACGTCCTCGAAGCCGGAACGCCGCAGCTCGGCCTGGATCAGCCCGTAGAGTTCCTCGATGCGCGGCTCGACGACCTCGGCAAGCGTCTGGCGCGAGAGCTTGCGCGGCGGACGGTCGCCCACGCTCGGCACCTCGATGGCGTCGTCGCGGTGCGCCAATTGCGTCAGCGCGCAACCGTATTTCTTCTTGATGTCTTCGGCATTTTGCGTCGGTGTGCGCAGCGCCACGGCGATGTCGTTCGTGACCTGGTCGCCGGCAATGGGAATCACGGCGGTGTGACGAATAGCGCCGTCGGTGAACACCGAAATATCCGTGGTGCCGCCGCCGATATCGACGATGCAGACGCCCAGCTCTTTCTCATCGTCGTTCAGCACCGACATCGACGAGGCCAGTTGCTCGAGGATGATGTCGTCCACCTCGAGCCCGCAGCGACGTATGCATTTGATGATGTTTTGCGCCGCCGACACCGCCCCGGTGACGATGTGCACCTTGGCCTCGAGTCGCACGCCGCTCATGCCGATCGGCTCGCGGATGCCTTCCTGTTTGTCGATGATGAATTCCTGCGGCAGGATGTGCAGCACCTTCTGGTCCGCGGGAATCGCCAGCGCGCGCGCCGCCTCGATCACCCGCTCGACGTCGTTCGGCCCAACCTCCTTGTCCTTGATCGCCACGATGCCGTGGGAATTGAAGCTCGAGATGTGCGAGCCGGCGATGCCGGCGAACACCGAGTGAATCTGGCAGCCGGCCATGAGCTCGGCCTCCTCGACCGCGCGCTGGATCGATTGCACCGTGGACTCGATGTTCACCACCACGCCTTTTTTCATCCCGCGCGACGGGTGGTATCCGACACCGACAATCTCGACTTCGCCCGTGGGCGAGATCTCGCCCACGATCGCCAACACCTTGGAGGTGCCGATGTCGAGGCCCACAATCAGTTTTTCGTCGTCTTTCTTCGCCATGCTAACCCTCCTCGTTCGCGGCGCCGACAGGCGCCACGGTCTTCATGCTGTTGCGCGCGGCGGCGCGCGGCGGATGCCATGCCACGGAAAATCCGTTGGTGTAACGCAGGTCCACGTGTCGTACCGGCGTGCCGGCGCGTGCGAGCGTGCGCGAGTACGCGCGCGCGAAGCGTTCGAGTTTCTTGTCCGGCTGTGCGCGATCGAGCACCAACGTGAATCCGCCCGTGAGTTCGAGTTCCCAGGTACGCCGTGGCGTGAGCGTGAGCTTGCGTACCTGCAAACCGGCGTCCGCGAGCAACCGATTGAAATCCTGGAAGCGTTCGTAAACGATGGCCTGCGTGCCCACGGGCCCTTCAAGCAACGGCACGTCTGATGGCAAGTCATTCCCGCCGACGCGCACCGCCTGCATGCCTTGATTGACCCAGTCC
>ERZ1292623.639-Hain-H51-01um-R1-639-length-36617-cov-5_pt3 | contig 16726 bp, 22 predicted proteins | sample MGYA00564398_ERZ1292623 | MGnify/ENA primary metagenome ERZ1292623 (study PRJEB36523, sample SAMEA6512633) | groundwater metagenome | collected 2019-01-07 | study: AquaDiva: Metagenomics assemblies of 32 groundwater samples | reverse complement strand
GGAAACTTTGATGCAGACGATGTAGAACTTCATGAGCAAGGTGTTAATCGAGTTGGAAATTTATATATCAAAAATGAAACATATATGAATTTTGAAGATTGGATGCTTCCCGCCTTAGACAAACTGTATGCAAAACAGAAAAGATGGGCAGTTTCAGATTTATTAAGAGAAATAGGATTAACGTTAAACGATGAAAACTCAATTTTGTATCAAGCAGCAAAAAACAACGTTCCAATATTCTGTCCAGCGATAACAGATGGTTCATTTGGATTCCATTTGTATTTATTCCAGCAAAAACACAAAGACTTTATTGTTGATGTTATTCAAGACTTTGGAAATATACTTTTAAGTACAAATCATGATGAAAAGAAAGCAGTTATTGCTCTTGGGGGAAGTGTTTCAAAGCATCATGCGATATTATCTACATTATTGAACGGAGGAGCAGAATATGCTGTTTTCATGACAACTGCGCATAAATCATCCGGTTCGTTATCTGGAGCCACAACATCCGAAGCAAAATCTTGGGGTAAAGTAAAAGATGAAAGCGATGTTGCAACTGTGATTGGAGATGTAACAATAATGTTTCCTTTGGCGATGATTAATGCATTGGAACAATTAGAAGGAGAGGGATTGATTAAATGACAAACCCCTTAACAGAAAACGAGATATTGACAGCAAAACGAAATTGGAATCATTTCAGTGATGTGTCTTATTTAAGTACAGCTATGGAGTGCAGAGAATTACTTCCATTTTTTAATGATCTAAGAAATCATAAAGTAATCGAGATCGGACCTGGAAACAACCCCGTTAACAAACATTTTCCTTGCGGAGAATACTCTGCTGCTCATGGTCACCATCCACAAGATGAATTATCCGTTTTAAGAAAAGAGAAAGATTCAAGTGCAGTCGTAGTTTCATTTGGAGTAATGGACGATAATATACTGAGCGGGGAACGAGAAGTAAATAAAAACTACATTGAAGAACTCGTAGGTGAGATAAGAAGAGTAATGAATCCGTTTAGCATCATCTTTGGATCGGAAGCCGAAAAATATCTTGGAAAGGCAAATGTACCTGCCATGCCGGATTGTCTAGAATCATCACCTTGGCCAAAATATGGAGGGATATACTGCAGAAAATAAAATGACAAATCCTAAATTCATTCTCTCAAAATCTAAAGCAATATCTCAATACAATAAAGTCAAATCATTCTCAGATATTGTTTCTTACAGCTCTAAGACTAATCCATTAATTACCAAAATATTGGAAGAGAATACAGACTCTTTATTCAGCGTTCATTTAATGACTGAATTGAAGAATATCAAAGATAAATCAAGAGTTGTGTTTTTATCTCAAGCATTGAATCAAGAAACGTTAAAGAATTTAACTCAGCAAGGAGTAAAATCATTTATTGTTGACAATGAATCTGATTTGAGTGCAATAACTAACTTCTTAGAAACTAATGAAGTAGAAATTGATCTTATGCTTAGATTGAAACTCAAAGAAAACACATTAAGAACGGAAAGATACTTCGTATTCGGGATGGATTCCGACACAATTAACAAGAAAATACCCGAACTTAGAAATAACAAGAAAATAAAGCAATTAGGAATTCATTTTCACAGAAAATCTCAGAACATGAGTGAGTGGAATTTGGTTTATGAGGTATCCGACACATTAGAAAAAGAAACATTAGAAGTTTTAGACGTGATTTGCATAGGGGGAGGTTTGCCGTCAGAATATGCGAACACAAACGTTGATGTTGTTAACGGAATATTCAACAAGATAAAAGAATTCAAAATCTGGTTAAAAAACAACAACATAAAATTAATAATCGAACCCGGAAGATTCATTGCGGCTCCTTCAATAAAGCTTGAAACAAAAATAATCGGAATTCACGAAAACAACATAATTGTTGACGTGTCAGTATACAATTCCGACATGGACGCATTGATTGTTCCTGTAAAACTACTTATTGAAGGGGAATTAGAAAAAGGAACGCCTTACGTAATTAAGGGAGTAACTCCGTGTTCAATGGATTTGTTCAGATACAAAGTTTATTTGAACAATCCCAAAATAGGAGATAAATTAACATTCCTTAATGCAGGAGCATATAGTTTCACAACAGACTTTTGTGATTTAGAGAAAATACAAACAGAAATAGTTGATTAAACTTTATTCTTGACTCTCTTCTTTGAAAGTTGAAGAATGTTTTTAATCGTAGTGTTAATAATTCTTGACAAAGCTTCTTTTGAGTTGAAAGCGTTGTGCGGAGTAATTATAACGTTGTTCATTTTCATCAATAAATGATTTTCGAGGACAAGTCTTGACATTTCTTTGTGCTTTTTATATAAAACCTGCTTCTCATCTTTAATTTCGGTTTCTCCCTCAAGAACATCTAAAGCAGCACCAGATATTTTTCCCGACTCTAAGCCATGAACTAAGGCATCAGTATTAACAATTCCGCCTCTTGCTGTATTAATTAAAATAACTCCTTTTTTCATTTTTGAAACTGCATTTTTATCAATCAAGTGGTGAGTTTCCTTATAATAAGGAACATGCAATGAAATAATATCGGAATTATGCAATAAATTATCCAACGCAACAAATTTTATTCCGGGAGTTTTTTTAGGATGTCTGGTGCAAGCCAAAACTTTCATTTCAAACCCTTTTGCAATTCTTGCAACGTGTTTTCCGATGTTTCCCAATCCAACAATACCAATAGTTTTATTTTTTAAATCAAATCCTCTTAATCCATCATCCGTTTCAAACATTTGTAGTTCATGTGTTCTTTTTATTGAAGGAAAGAGTTTTCTAGACAAAGCAAGAATTAAAGCAAATGTATGTTCTGCAACAGTATTTTCTCCGTAAGTAGGAACGTTTGCAACGATAATTCCTTTTTTATGACAATACTCAACATCAATATTGTCATAACCAGTAGACATTGCTGCAATCATTTTAAGATTTGGAAGTTTATTTATTACATTCTTTGTTATTTTGGAATATACAAAGACAGCAAGAACATCAACATCTTGAAGTTTGCTTACGTCATTTTCTTCAAAATAACGGTTAAAGAACATCAAACTATGAGTCTTAAGCTCTTTTTTAATAATCTCTCTTTCCCAGTCCTCTATTTCAAAGAATGCTATCTTCATCCTTTTAATAGTTAAATCTAATTCTGTTTAAAAAGGTTACTCAGAAATCGACTCCGTAGAAAATAACTCCCCGTCTTGCTGTGAGGCTTCTTAGTGATAAGGAATAGAGCATTTTCCGAGATTCCAGATAGGAAAATGCAGTATAAATCAGCATAACAAGCCGAGCTGACGAGGTGTTATTTTATATTTTCTACATGGCCGGTAAGTTAGCACCAATATTATTGAAAGAGTCGAACTAGCGTTAACTTAGTATTCGAAGAAATTAACTTCGCATGAGCTCATTTTTCTGTAGAATTCTAGGTCTTCTTTATGTTTTCTTGGCTCGAAAACCATTTGGTTCAAACCCTCCCAAAATGTAAACCAACCAGCAGGCTCTAATAAAACAACAAGAAATGTCATAAGGAAATCTTTCTGTGAAAATTTGAATAAAATGAATGTTGCTAAAAACATTAAAACTATGCCTATTGAAGTAAGTCTTCCGCCAAACTTTCTTATATTGCGAACTTCAGTTCGCTCAATAGCATAATGCCGCTTAAAATGCTCCTTAAGTCTTTTTTTAATTAACAACTCTTCAGAAGATTTTCTAACAGTTTTTGGGATTATGAAGTTCAGTTCAATCCCGGTTGTTTTATCTCTAGATGCTTTCTTCGCTTCTAGCAAAAAATCGTCAGATAACGCTCTTTGTGAAAAAGGTCTTGGGTCAAAGTCAGAGAAAATATCATCATAAGTATCCAAAGATAGGCTAATTTCCGACTTTTTTATAAGTGCAGTTTGCTCCAGTGTTGTTTGAACCTCTTTTGCCATATATTAGAAGAGACACTAAGGGTTTATAATTCTTACGTGATGTTTTCATTTGCCAGGATATTTACCAAAAATAATTGCGGCATTATGCCCGCCAAATCCAGAAGAAAACTTTAATGCTGTGTTTAGCTCTTTATGTCTCGCTGCATTTGGAACACAATCAATTTTGCATTCAGGATCCATGTTTTCATAGTTTATTGTAGGATAGATAATTCTGTTCTTCATTGAAAGGAGTGTTGTTATTGACTCAATAGCGGCTGATGCTCCCAATGAATGTCCTGTCATCGATTTTGTCGAGCTTACTGGAATAAGACCCCCAAACAAATAATTTATGACTGCCGCTTCTATTTTATCATTATATTTCGTAGAAGTTCCGTGTGTATTGATGTAATCAAAACGATAAATTCCAGATTTATCCATTGCTTTTTCGATTGCATATAGAAGTTCGTCTCCATCTGGATCGGGAGCGACAATATTATGCGCATCTGAACTTGCACCATAACCAAGTATTTCGCCATAAATTTTTGCATTTCTATTTAATGCATGTTCTAAATTTTCAAGAATTAATATTCCTGCACCTTCGCTTATAACAAACCCATCTCTTTCTTTATCATAAGGACGTGACTTTCCTATTTTTGATAATGCATTTGCTTGGCTAAATGCACCGAGGGTGATTGGAGTAATGGGTGCTTCTGCACCGCCAGTTATTACGACAGAATAATTCCCCAATTTTATTTTATCATATGCGTCACAAATTGCAGTTAATGAAGAAGAGCATGCAGAATTAACAGATACCGCTTCTCCTTTAATTTTATGTCTTAAACTTATATTTGATGCGGCAGCATCTGGAATTATCATTGGAACAAGAAAGGGGGTTATTCCCCTTGCAACTTCTTTTTGAGTCCCATCACTTTCAGCTTCTTTCAAGATAGTGTGCTGTAATTCAATTTCATTTAAACCGCCAACTCCGGCACCCAAACGAACTGCAACATCGTGGCTGTCTGCATTTACGCCAACAACAAGTCCAGAATCTTTGATTGCCATTTCTGCTGCGGCGAGCGCATATTGTGATACTATAGCAAGTCTTCTGATGTCTTTTGTTTTCATATCCGGACAGAAGTCCAGCAAATTAAAGTCTTTAATTTCGCCAGCATGATGCACATCATATCTAGATGTATCAAATCTTGTTAATTTATCGGTGCCAGATACTCCGCGCCTCAGAGATTCTGCAAGTTTATCATTACTGGAGCCGATTGAAGTTACAGGCCCCATTCCCGTCACTACAACACGTTCCCTAGCTAACAAACATTTTGCTGCGTATTTCATCGTTTCAGAGCAATTTTAACTGATTTATAAAGGTTTTTAAGAGAATGGCTCTGTAGAAAATAACTTCGCCATCATTCTACAAGACTTATTGTAATGCAGTTTAAACAGAGCTAAGAGGAAGGCTCCTGCGGAGCTGTGCGCAGCTCGATTTTGTCAAGATAGTGCCATACGGAGCTCCCGCGATTTTACATTGTTGTGTCATATAGAAGCCGAGCCTGATAGCGAGTGTTATTTTCTTATTTTCTACAAATCCCAAAAGAATCATGAGTAAAACTGTTAGTACCTAACAAGACTGAGCTACTTTCTTTTCGTCAGTTCCTGTATCGTCATTACTAACTCACACCATACGCCGTCCGTGTTTACTGCTCCGCTTTCTACCTTGTGTTTATAATTTTCATCAAAACCAGATACAATGTCCCGGTATGACGCAGTTGTACATGGGATATATTTACAGCTTACAAAATCCCCAGGTTTGTATCGCCAATTAACTTTATTTATTATTTTATGAATTGTTCCATCATTCAGTTTAAGATGTAAATTCTGGAAATATTTTTTATGCAAATCTACAGCAAAAGATATATCGTCCGCTTCAACAACTATGCCTTCAATAGATTCATGAACGTGATTATGCTGAGGCTTGTTTTTATTTTTTACTTTGATGACGTTAGTTTTTGCCAGTGCGATTAATTCATTATTTGAAATATTTTTTGTTTCGTCATACATACTCTGACAAGTTGAAAGACTGAACGCAATTAATGTACCTGCAATTATGCCTGTTTTTGTTTTTTTGTTCATTGTACCTCAAAAAATAACTGAATTATAAACATTATGGTTTAAGAGGATATGTTTGTATAACTTCATAAATAGGTCCGGATGGCATCAATTTAGACTCTATTAATGAAAATGAAGTAATCTTTCCTTTAACATTAAGTTTAATCTTTCTTAACGCATCATACAGCGGTTGTTTGTCTTTTATACTCTTAACTCTAGCAATTGTGATGTGACTCATGAATCTTTCTTCTTTTGGAAAGAAATCAACTAATTTACTATCGATTTGTTCTTGTAAGTCAAACACCTCATTTCCATTTAATTTGACCCAGATTATTCTTATGAATTCTTCTGAAAATATTCCGAGCTCATCGCTAGATGCTTCAAATGAAGCTAATTTAACCCCTTTTAATCTGTCTTTTATTTTAGTTATTGTATCTTTTTGAACGCTGCCTAAAAACTTCAAAGTTAAATGCACATTTTCTTCTTCCGTGAATTTACCAATAAATAGATTTTGTTTGTTTAATTCGTTTTGAATTTTCTTTAATTCATCAATGATTTCTTTAGGTAAATCCAATGCTATGAAACATCTTTGTTTTTCAGACATAAGATGAGATAATATACTGGTATTTAAAAGATTAACGTACGATTCAACATTAAATCTTATGCTATCTGCCGTGCTCTGGCCAAATTATTTTAGTAATAATTACAAATTAAAAAATGTTAGTAAATAATATATCATTCATATCCGTAAAGCTTTTAAATAAGTTCTGATTCAGTTGTTCGTGAAAAACTACAAATTAACGCAAATAAAGAAAGACGCACTCGTAGGAGCTGCATACATAGCTAGAAAAAGAGCGTACGCACCTTGGTCAGGATTTACAGTTGGCGCGGCCTTACTAATGAGAGATGGCAGAGTTTATCTTGGTGCAAATTATGAAAGTAAATTGTTCACACAAACCACACATGCAGACAGTGCTGCTTTCATTGCTGCAGGAATGAACGGATACAATACACAGAAAGATGCAGTTGCAATTGCTGTTGTTTGTCCGCAGAAAAACGGAAAACCTGCATTCCCGTGCGGAAACTGCAGAGAAGACATTGAAGAGCTAGGGAATAAAAAAGTACATGTTATTGCTGAGAACACTTTAACTAAAAAAAGAGCAGAAGCAACGTTAGAACAATTACTGCCAGGAAGTATCTTTCAATTATAAAAATGAAACACACAGTAAGACATGCATTTACAATTCTGACGTATTACGGATTAACTGAAGTTGGACAGAAGGAAGTAGATTTTATCAAAAGAAACTTTGATGAGACGTATAAGATAAGAATAAACGATAAAGTTAATGATGAATCTGAAAGATATAATCCGCACAGGATGATTAGAATTTTGGTTGAAGTTACATCAGAACTTTATCAAATGTCAATAAAAGAACTTCCTATTCCGGGAGGAATAGCCTCTCAACTAATGGAAAGCAGAAAATTAAAGTTCAGCAAAGCACATGAAAGAATTAATATGAGTCCAAGGCTTCTTGAAAGCATAATAAATGACCCAAAATATAGTAAAAAACTTCCTCTTGAAATGCTTTAGATAATTATATAAATTACAAAACATTTACATATTCCATGACACACTATTTTGATCCTTTTGGAGCAAGTAATTATAATGAATTTGAAAAACTTGCAACATATGAAAGGAGAAGGAGCGACGTAAAAGCAATGAGGGAAGCAGTGAAACTTGTAATCCAGGAATCAAAAGAAAGATTTGAAGCACTTCATAATACGCAAGGACTTACACGAAGATTGAGAGAAATATAGATTACGTTCTAATCCAACATCCCGCATGCAGCCTTAATGTCAGGTCCTCTTGAATATCTTATGAATGATTTATATCCTGACTTGATTATTGCATCCTTGAACTCAGTCATTCTCTCTCTTGAAACTCGTTTGAAATTATCAATATCGTTAAACTCAATCAAATTAAATGTTGTTTTATTTGGCCATTGAAAGGACATTAATTCTTTCACGTCTTCATCTCTGTCATTTACTCCTTTCATCATTGCATATTCAATCATCAATTCTTTTCTTGGATGCTTTTTGCAGTATTCTTTTGCAAAGTCGACAATATGTTTTATTTCTATTGTCGCAGGCATCAATCTCTTCCTTACATCATCAAACGGAGAGTGCAAAGATAGTGCAACATTGAACGGAATATCTAATAATTTCTTGATGTTCGGCAAACAACTTGTTGAGATAGTTATTCTGTTGTATGCAATCTCGAATTCTTTATGGATTTGTTCGGCAGCCTTCAAAGACTCACTCAAATTCAATATAGGTTCTCCCATTCCCATAAACACAATAGAATAAGGAAATTTTCCCATTATGGAAGAAGCAACGTTTACCTGTTCAACAATCTTCTTAGAAATTAGATTAGATTTAAACCCCATTTTCGCAGTATAGCAAAATTTGCATCCGACAGCACAACCAATCTGACAAGAAATGCAAACAGCATACTTATCATTTACTGTTGGAATAATTACAGAAGCATAACCTTCATCAAAGTCAATTTTCTTTGTTCCATCACTAGACGTTGTGATTTTGTACATATATTGACATAAAGTAGTCATCTTATAAATATTATGGTTAGCCTCTTAAAAAACAATAGAAAGTAATAAAAACCCATTCGAGTTTATTCATAGTATGATAAAACCCATTAGATTTGTATCGGAAGTGATTAACGTGTTAAATATAACGCCCGAAGCAAAAATATTCAGATTTTCAGTACCAAAAGAATTTTTATTTGAACCAGGACAGTTTATAACTCTGCTAATAGATATTAATGAAACAGTAGAAAGAAGATCATATTCGATAGCAGAGCATGGCGACGGATTTATTGAACTTTGTATTAATAAAGTAAAAAATGGAAAAGTGAGCACTTTTTTGCATGAATTAAAAAATGGCCATAAACTAACAGCTCAAGGACCGCTTGGGTTATTTACTATAAAAAATAACTCTGAAAAAAAAGAAAATGTATTTATTGCAACAGGAACAGGAATAGCGCCATTTGTTTCCATGATTCCTTCTCTTCTGAAAAAAATAAACAAAAAAGTTATTTTGCTGTCTGGACACAAATATGAAGATGAGATTCTCTATGATTCATTTTTTAGAGAATTGCAGAAAAAATATAAAAATTTTGAATATCATACAATTGTAAGCAGACCGCGAAGCGAAAAATTTGATGGAGAAAAAGGAAGAGTGCAGATACTGATTGAAAAACATATTCAGCCAAATTTTGCAGGAAATGTTTATCTTTGTGGATTATCTGATATGATAAACGATGTTGAACAAATACTTCTTTCAAAAGGAATAAAGAAAGAAAATATCATTTTTGAGAAGTATAACTAACAATATTTACAATGAATTTATGCTAATATTTTGGTTACGTTATAAATAAGATGGCAAGACTTATATATCTTTCAATCATAATAAAACCTAATGAAAATTGCATTTATTGGCACTCACGGAACTGGAAAAACAACTCTAGCATATTCTATAACGGGAGAACTTAAAAGAATAGGTAAAAATGCGACCATGATAACTGAAGTTGCAAGAAAATGCCCTCTCCCTATTAACGAAAAAGGAACTGCAAAATCCCAGCTTTGGATAATGAGTTCACAAATTTCTCACGAAGTTGAGGAAGTTCATAAATACTCTCATGTTGTTTGTGACAGAAGCATTCTTGATACTTACGCATATGGAAAATATTCAAATATTAACGAAGAGCTGCTGAAAAAATTAGTAGAATATTGGATAGGTACATATGACATCTTATTTAAAGTAAATCCTGCACAAGAATATTTGGTTGAAGACGGATTCAGAAGTACTAACAAAGAATTTCAAAGTAAAGTTGATCAGATAATAAATGAATTATTAACACACTACAACCTAAAATACTTTGAATTACCAAAAGAGAATCAAATACAATTTATTATAGAGAAAATAAAAGAACACGAAAATAATGGTCAGCAAAAATTAAACATATTTTAGATGTGTTGTATTTCAACTATTTCATCGATAACGACTTTCTTTCCAACACATGCATCCGTCCCTAATTTTTCAAGAAATTTTATGCCAAGCAATTTTGGATTTTGATTTGGTTTAACTTGATAGTTTCCAGAAAAATAAAGTGGGTTTATTGAATCCTCAAGATTAATATGCCCGCTGGCAGAATACCATCTAACATTCATTCCAGTATTGTAGTCTGTTTTAAACGTTCTCATTCGCATTAACCTCCTTGTTTAGTTCCTATTTAAAAATCTTATTAAAACAAATGTTATTTCTTCAAATATATTGGGATTGAATAATCCTTATACCGTTTAATAAGATTTTTACCATCCCAAAATCTGCTAAAACACTCTGAAGTCAGTAAAACATCAATTCTTGCCGTATGGGCTTCTTCTTCAATTGGAAGCCCGCAATAATCCCCAATTGTAGTTAAATTGGGATACTTCATTTCCTGTACCCCTCTATTTTTTCTATGTTCATTAAAATAATCCTGAAGATTTTCACCAGAGTAAAACATAAAAGGATTTCCATAAGCATGAAGAGCTGCATTTGCAAATCTTGTATCGAATATTGGAACTTGTCCATCTATGATGGGATGATTCTTTGCCCAATACATATAACAATCCATTAATTGTTCGTCCGTAATTAATCTGCGGTCGGTTATCTGCTCAAAATTGAATCTGTTTCGTTCAAGAGAACCTGAACCGATTTCTGCTCCCACCCACATTCTGCATCGTCTATTAAACATATCCTGCTCATCAGGATGTTCCACATCTAGTGCTGCACAGGAAACATTCGAACATTGAAATTCATCCAATCCTGTTGTCTCAAAATCAAGAACAATTATTTTTCGGTTTGGTCGGTTAAGCGGCATAATTCCTCACTACTCCATTTTTTAACTCTTGAATCGGTTCTGTTTTCAGTATTAAATTGTTTTCGATATTGTTTCCAACCTTTGAAATTTCCATATCTTTTTGAAGTCCCCATTGCTTTCGCGGCATGTTCAAATGGAGACCAATGCCCGGATTCTTTTAATCTATCGTGCAAATCATAATCTTTTGCAGGATCTATTTTTCCTTCAAAATTAAGATAAGAAACTCTTGCAACTCTTGCAGTTCCTATTTTAAGCTTTTGCTCTAAACTCAGTCCTTCGCAATATTTGTCTGTGAATGGAATGTGCCATTCTCCTGGCTTTAATATTTTCGGAGTGCTTTTATTATACTTATCTAGCATTAAATAAGCAACACGTCCTATTTCAGGTTGAGCATCACCATGTGCTCTCAATGAAAAGAAATTTTCATGTTCTGTTGCGGTTGCAATCACTGTAATGTTAAGCCACGGTTCAACTAGCCTATTTGCTATCTGTTTGTGAACTGGAATCCTTGACAATCTTTCAGCATAATCGACCATAAATGTTCTCGCTTCGAGCCATAATTCGGTTGCTTTTTCCTTTTTGATTTCATTTAGCTCTTCTGTTGCCTGCATTCCTGGTTTGTTTTTTCCCCAAAAATAAGGCATTACTGGGTCTTCCCTTATCATTTTCATCATCTTCTCAGCGGGGATTGCTCTTGAACTTGCTGCATTTCTTGAGAAAACACGATGAGTCATAAACTCGGCATGAACAAATCTTGGATATGTTAACTTCCAGGTTGTCAATCTATTTCCGGATGTGTTTATGGAATCAAGAATTATCTCTGTCTCAATCATTAGCTAAAAACAAACTAATTCTTATTTAAACTATTCTTTGTCAATAATGAGTGACAAAACCTAAATATATATAAACTCTGTTCACGAACAACACATTATGGAAAAGCTAGTCATTTTAGGAGGCGGTTGTGCTGGATATACTGCCGCCATTTATGCCGCGAGAGCAGGCTTAAATCCATTGCTTCTGACAGGAAAAGAACCTGGCGGTCAGCTAACATTAACAACTAACGTTGAAAACTATCCTGGATTTGAAAATGGTGTTCAAGGTCCACTATTAATGGAAAACATGAAGAAACAGGCATTGAAATTCGGAACAAGAATAAAAAGCACGACTTCAAAAAAATTCAATATAATAAAAAACGGATTTGAACTAGAAACAGAAAAAGAAAAAATACAAACAAAATCATTAATAATCGCAACTGGAGCAAGCACAAGGTGGTTAAATATTTCTTCCGAAGCAAAATTCAAAGGAAGAGGGGTTCATACTTGCGCAACTTGTGACGGATATTTCTACAAAAATAAAGAAGTTGTTGTTATTGGGGGAGGAGATTCTGCGTGCGAAGAATCATTATTCTTATCAAAGCTTGCAAAGAAAGTAACGATAATACACAGAAAAGACAAATTCAGAGCTTCTAAAATAATGCAAGACAGAGTTAAGAAAAATAAAAACATAAGTATAATATGGAATTCTGAAGTCAAAGAAATTAAAGGAAATAACGGAGTTGAGAAAATAATAATACAGGATGTAAATACAAAGAAGAACAGAGAAATAAAAACAAATGGTGTTTTCCTTGCAATTGGACACACTCCGAATATTGAAATTTTCAAAAACAAAATAAAACTGGATAAAAATGGGTTCATAATTACTGACAAAAAAACACACACAAATGTAAAGGGAGTGTTTGCAGCAGGAGATGTTCAAGATCCAATATTTAAACAGGCTGTAACCTCTGCAAGCACAGGATGTCAAGCTGCAATGGAAGCTGAAAGATATCTTGGAGAAACAGAAGATAAGAGATGAAAATACCTTCTAAAAAGATCTTAGCATTTATTTTTATAATAATTGTTCTTAGTTTAATGATTTCTATAAAAAAATATAATTTGGATTCCGATAATGTTGTCGAATATTTAAAAGACCATACAAAAGTTGGATGGATTATTTTTGTAATTTTTTATGCAATAACGATACTGATTCCCACAATACCAGTTGCACCATTTATGATTGCGGCAGGAATATTCTTTTCATTTTGGATCGGATTCGCTTTAACTTTAATAGGAACAATGCTTGGAGCCATGCTATCTTTTGTAATCTCTAGATATCTGTTTCACGATTATTTTCACAAACAACTTTCTAAAACAAAGTACTTCAAATGGACAAAGATTAAAGACCAAAACAAATTAATCAAATTAGTATTGATATCAAGATTAACTCCATTTATTCCTTTTAATCTTGCAAATTATGTTTTGGCCATGACAAAAGTCAAAGCTAATAATTATTTCTTGACAACATTAGTGGGGATTATCCCTGCAATAATAATCTTGGTTTTCGTTGGAATAAAGATTGATGAAATAGTGACGCTGGAATGGATAACAGTTGCCATAATCCTCACTGCAGTAATAGCGACATATTTCTACAAGAAGAGCTCTAAAGGGACTCTGGCCTAAGAGTCTATTTTGCCATCATTACGTGAGGCTTAATAGAAAACAGAATCAAGAACTTTTCGCGGTTCCAGGTAGAAAAGTTCAATATAGATTTCCAGTAAAAGCCGAACCGATGGCAAAATAAAGAGATTCGGGACAGAGCCCTCCAGAGGGAAAAATTAATAAAGCCCAGTTTAAGAAATAAGTAATATGACGAAAGTTTCAAGAGTAAAATTCTTTAATCTTCAAACAGAAAAAGAAAAAAATCATTTCAGAGTAGCGATATTCGGTTCTGCAAGAATTAAAAGCAGCAATCCTTCATACAAAAATGTCTATAAGATCGCAGAATGTTTGGGCGAAATGGGTATTGATGTTGTTTCTGGCGGAGGTCCGGGTTTAATGGAAGCTGCAAATAGAGGTCATGAAAGTGGCAAAAAAATAGCAAAACAAAAAGGAACACATTCATTCGGATTAACAATAAAACTTCCAAAAGAACAGCACGATAACAATCATTTTGATATGAAAAAAGACTTTCAAAGGTTCTCTTCAAGATTAGATTACTTTATGCAGCTATCAAATGCAGTAGTTGTTGCACCCGGGGGAGTTGGAACATTGCTTGAATTCCTTTACACATGGCAATTAATTCAAGTTGAACATATTTATGACATTCCAATAATACTGCTTGGAGAACAATGGAAGCCATTAATGGAATGGGTTAGAAAAGGTCCAATGAAACATGGTTTGCTGAAAGAAGCCGATTTAGAGTCAATATACGTCGTTAATACTCCAGATGAAGCAATAAAAATACTTAAAGCATCATATCAGATGTATAATAATTCTAAAACATTCAAGCACGGATTCATAAGAGAACATATCAGAAGTAATTAAATCTTTTTCCTTCTCAATAGGTTAGCATTCGTTACTACCGTTATTGAGCTTAATGCCATTGCAATTTCGGCTACAACAGGATTCAATAATCCCGCAATAGCTATTGGTATTGCAAATGTATTGTATGCAAATGCCCAGAATAAATTCTGTTTTATTTTTGAAAATGTTGCTTTGCTTAAATTAATTGCCTGACCGCCTCCCATTAGAGATCCTTTTGCTAAAACTAAATCCCCTGACTCTATTGCTATATCAGTTCCTGTTCCCATCGCAATCCCTACATTCGACTCTTTTAATGCAGGAGCATCGTTTATTCCATCTCCCACAAACGCAACCATTCCCGATAATTTCAATTCAGTAACATTCTTTGCCTTATCTTCGGGAAGAACGTTTGCAATTACTTCTTTAATTCCAACTTGATTTGCAATGGCCTGTGCCGTTCTTTCATTATCTCCCGTAATCATTATTGTTCTAAATCCAGCATCGTTTAATCTTCTTATTGCTTCAATTGAATCTTCTTTTACTGCATCAGCAACTGCAATTATACCAATAACTTTCTTGTCCTCAACTACAACCATAGTCGTTTTCCCTTGATTTTCAAATGATGTCAATACTTGATTGTGTGATTTTAAATTTATTTTTCTTTCTTCCATCAATGTTCTATTGCCAACCAATATCTGTTTACTTCCAATTTTACCTTCAACTCCTCTTCCTCTTAATATTTTGAAATTCTTAACTGATTTTAATTTTTTTGAACTTACTTTATCAACAATAGCTTTTGCGAGAGGATGTCCGCTTAATGTTTCTAAACTTGCTGCAACTTCCAACATATATTCTTGATTTTTTACCGCATGAATATCAGTAACTTCAGGTTTTCCTTTGGTGATTGTTCCAGTTTTATCAAAGACAATAGTTTTAACATTCTTCATTGGCTGGATTGCTTCCCCCTTTCTTATTAAAATTCCGTTTTTAGCTCCTGTTCCGGAGCCTACCATTAAAGCAGTTGGTGTTGCCAACCCTAATGCACAAGGACATGCAATGACTAAAACAGAGATAGCCACACCTAATGTTGTACTTAAATCCCCTGTAAAGTAAAACCATCCGATGAATGTTAATACTGAAATTACCAATACAGTCGGAACGAAGACACTTGTGATTCTGTCTGCTAATTCCTGTATCGGAACTTTTGATCCTTGCGCTTCTTCAACTAATTTTATTATATGCGCTAAGAAGGTGTCTTTTCCCACTTTTGTTGCTTTTACATATAGTATCCCATCTTGGTTTACTGTCGCTCCGATAACATTGCTTTTTGCTCTTTTCTCTACTGGCAAAGATTCTCCAGTGACCATGCTTTCATCAACGGCACTTTCTCCTTTCGTTACGATTCCGTCAGTTGGTATTTTCTCTCCTGGCTTAACAATCATTACGTCCCCTAGTTTGATTTCAGAGATTGGGATTTCAATTTCTTCTTTTCCCCTAAGAACTCTTGCCGATTTTGCCCCTAGTTCAAGCAGTTTCTTTATCTCCCTGCTTGCTCTTCCTCTTGCCAGTGCCTCAATGTATTTTCCGGCAATGAAAAACGCCATAATCATACCGCCAACGCCCGAATAATCCTTGACATTGATAAAGAATGAAGCAATGCCTGTTATGTATGCAAGAATAGTACCTAATGCTATCAAGGAGTCCATATTGAAGTAGAAGGTATAGAATCCTCTCAAACCGCCTTTGAGGGTCGACCATCCGAAAATAAACGTCGGTGGAAATGCTATAATAAGAGAGACTATCGTTAGCATAGTGGACTCGAAAAGCATTATTCCGAATACCCTTTCAGAAATGGTAAATATTGCCAAGGGAAATGCAAATATCCATGCGCCGATTGTTTTTCTAAACCAGTCCTTGATTTCTTTATCTTCAGGCATTCCGTGTTCATGTCCTTCATGGGAATGTGTTTCGTGTGCAGAGTGCTTCATGGCTTCATGTTCTGTAACAGTCATTGAAGACATCTCCTTAGACATTCCTTCTTTTGCAAATCTAGATTTAAATTCAAACCTAGGCTTTTCCTGCATCATCTTTTCGTGCTCAGTCATTGTCATAGAAGACATAGAAGCCATTCCCTCAAAAGAAATATTTGTTGCGGAATATCCTGCTCTTTTTACTGCGTTTTTCAAAACATCTTCTGTAACAGAATCATCAATTTCAACATATCCTTTCTTTACAAGAAGATTGACATTAGCAGACTTAACACCGGGAGTTTTCTTTAAACTCCTTTCTATATTCATAGCACAAGAAGCGCAGTGCATTCCTTCTATGTCTATCGCTGCTTTTTTAGTCATTTTGTATTTTTCTCGCAAGACTATGCTTGATTATATTCAGGTTAC
>ERZ1292623.2425-Hain-H51-01um-R1-2425-length-16739-cov-8_pt1 | contig 16739 bp, 26 predicted proteins | sample MGYA00564398_ERZ1292623 | MGnify/ENA primary metagenome ERZ1292623 (study PRJEB36523, sample SAMEA6512633) | groundwater metagenome | collected 2019-01-07 | study: AquaDiva: Metagenomics assemblies of 32 groundwater samples | reverse complement strand
TGCGCATTTCCAACTGCTGTAATTGTTTTTGCCATTTTATATTTCGCGAGAGAATTATGTTAAGCGTATTCCTATGCGAATTGTCAATCCTTTAGCCGCCGTAGTATGTATAGCGTCAATATCCACCGTTATTAAATCACCAGCAGTAATTGCCGTTGTAGTTAAAGCAGGCGCAGTTGCCGCAGTTCTTGATGATTTTTCCGTAGTATCAATCGTAATTTTATTCGTAGTCATTAAGGTCGTGCCGTTTAGATTAACATCAATAGTCATCGTTCCAGTCGTTCCAGCCGTATCTACATAAGCTCCAATTTCCGTTATTGTTCCAGTAATGGGGATTTCTAAATCACCGCCTTTTGTGGTTGCCACTGCCGTATCCGTTGTGGCCTCAACGACCCTGTAAAGAAAATATCTGACATTTCTCGCAGAAGCGACAAATTGGTCTATTGGTATTGCTCTGGTCGTGTCTGTGCCTGTGTTTATTTCTGCGGTTGTGGCGAGTTCTACAACGCCGGTGGCGGTTAATGTAGCGGCTTGTTTTATGTTGGAAAATGCTGTTGCCGCATCGCTTGCCCCGGTTCCGCCATCGGCAATCGCTACATCAGTTCCACTAACTCTATAAATATAAGCACTACCAATAGTTATTGCAGTTGGTATATCTGTAATAACTTCGGGGTTGCCTGTTCCTGCCGTATTTCTGCCAAGCAATGAAGCGGTCGCCATATCCGCCATTTTAGCGAGAGTTACAGCGTCAGCGGCTATGGTTGCGGCGAAACTGCCTGTTCCTGAACCCGTTACATCGCCGGTAAGAGTAATTGTTTGGTCGCCCGTATTAGTTCCGCCTATTGTCGCATCAGCGGAAAAAGTTAAAATCCTTGCGGCATCTCCCGGTCTGATAGTTAAAGTTCTCCCTGCTGTAAATACTGTATCAGTGGCAAAAGCTAAATCAAAAGCCGCTCCTGTGCTTCTAATTGATAAAGAAGTCAAACTATCTACCGTTCCAGCGTTAATATCAGGAGTGGTAAGAACCGGTGAAGTTCCAAATACTAATAATCCACTTCCAGTTTCATCGCTTATAATACCTAATAATTCTGTGGAAGTAGTAGCGGCGAAATCCGAAAGTTTATTGGCGGTTAAAGCAACCGTTCCTGTGGAAGCAGGCAAAGTAATTGTATTAGTTCCTGCTACAGCAATAGCTTGAACCGTTATTGTTCCCGAAGTAGAACCGTCAAACTTTCCAGTTCTTAAATAAATATCCTTCCATCCTATTAATACGCTTCCAAGGTCATCAGTATTATCAGTATCGGAAATAAGAGAAGTATTTATGGCGACAGCCGCCAAATTAGATAAAGCAGTATTGGCTCCACTTGCTGCTGTGGTTATATTATATTCAACTCCGCCATCGGTTAAAAAATAAAGCAAGGAATCGGAACTTTTAACATAAACCTTCCCTATCCCGCTTTCTTGCGAAGGAGCAGTGGTTTCGGACAATTTTAAAATACCGGCATTCCCGCTTTGAATCCAACTTTCTTCGGCAGTTGTTAATTCATCTAATCCACCTATTCCTGGTGTTTGTGGTGAACGAAAATCTCCCATAATTTATAATTTAAAATCTTCTCCTTTTTCTTTATATTTTTTCCTTAGACGACCTTCTAATATTTGTATATCTTTTACTTTTTTATTTAATTCTCTTTCTATTGCTAATTTATTACTTTTAAAAGAATCCAAACCTCTTTGATTTTTAGATATTTCTTTTTTTAATATAATTATATTTTTTGATAATTGTTTAATTTCCATTAATAATAATTTTTTATTTTCTTCCGATTCAACAACCTCTTTTTCAATATTATTTTTAATTTTTCTTAATAAGGAAATCTCATCATCAATTTTATTAATATTATCTTTTAAACGGGAAAATAATAAATTCTTATTTTCTATGGCAATATTTAATTTCTCGGAAATCTTTTCTTTTAACTTTAATTCTTCCCAAATCAATCCCGATTTCTTTTTAAGATTATTTTCTTTATTTTTAATTTCTTTTTCTTTATTATAAACACTTTTTAAAATTAAAACGATTTCTTTTTGAAAATTAATTTTATCTCTTTCTAAACTATTTTTATCATTATCTATCTGTTGCAAAATAGATTCCTTCTCCTTATTTAATTCAGATAATTTTTTAGAAACATTAAAAATATTTTCGGTTAACGAAGTTAAAAATTTAGTTTTATTTTCTATTTGGAAAAAAATATCAGAAAGTTTTTGGGAAGCAATTTGAATATTTAACTGGACAGAATTATACAATTCAGTCCAATCTAAAATCTTCCGCTTTTTTTCTGCGGTTTCATTATTGTCTGTCTTAACAAACTCTATATCCTTTTTATTTACCTCCGTTAATTGTCCCCTCAATATAAATTGTTCCATAATTGGTAACAACTCCACTTTCTTTAAGAGAAATTTTCATATGTTTATCTTGAACATCTAATGGAAGGGAAAGAGAATAAGCGGTTGCGGCGGCGGTTCCGACAAAAGTAAATTCTCTTTGCGTTAATGTAGAAGTTCCGCCGGAAACGGCTTCATTCGGTATCTGATAGAAATTAGTTCCATCAGGAGAACTTTCAATCTTTACTTCAATAGAATTGCTGGTTTCACCAGCTCCGGTAGTATAAAGAATACTAAAGTTTATTTTGGAAATTCCTCCTGTCGCAAAAGTTTTAGTGTTTCCCGTATAGGCAGCCGTTAAAGTTGCCGAAGTTCTGGTTGTTCCGCTTTTTGTTCCAATTAAAACTAATTGGTCTTGATATGTATAACCTAATCCAGACATAATTTTATTTTACTTTTTTACCTCCTTTTTTCTTTTCCACGACTATTTCCGCTTCTATTTTAACATCTTCTTTATCAACTTCTTTCGGTGTTTCAACCGCAATATTTTCATTAATGGTTAATTCCTTAACCAATAAAAATGAATGTATTTTAGTCCAATAATTAATCTGTTCATCTGATAATGGTTCACTTTCTGATTGCGGTTCAATTTCTAATTTTACTCCTTTATATGTTATTTCAACCTTATTATCGGTTGGATTAAATAATGTTTTCATATTTTTAGTTTAATTTTATTAGACCTTTTCCACTCTTACTTTATCTCCAAAGAAGAGTGGGAGAAGAAAAACCAAATTATAGATTAGGTAGATTGAATACCTATCCCACCAGCGGCAGTATAAGTAAGAACACCATTTATAACTCCAGTTAATGTCGCAAGTTTGGTGCTATTAGCCACTATTGTATTCCCCATTACTACCACCTGCCCATCAGTTAATGTAGCTGTTCCACTAATTGCTACTGCGGGAGCTACTCCTGTTGAAAGTTTGGAATTTTGGAATAAACAATCCTTAAATACCATTGTTCGTTCAACTGCTGTTGCCCCAATAATATGGACATTTGCCGAAGTTGTTCCAGCCGATTTCGACCAGAAGAAACAATCTTCAAAAGTAACATCTCTGGCAACTTTACCAGAAACAATATCTCTTGTAACAACAATGTTAGGACGAATAATATCCCCAACTTTTATATTAACAAGAGAACCGAATAGGCAATTCTTATAATGACTGCTGTCGCCATTAGCAACAAACTCACCAGCAGTTGTTACAGCTAACTGCGAAGAAAGATAAATTTCACAATTTTCAATATAGGTATATTCACCCGCATCAATAAAAGTGTATTTTCCTTCTGTAAGCGTATTACTGCTTGAGAATTTAATATTCCTGAATGTGCAACCAACGCCAGTTACGCTAACTGCGGCGAGGTCGGTAACAGCAGTTGTAACGCCAATACTAACTCTCGCTCTCTGCCCGTATCGTCTTGCCGCTCCACCATCAAGTCCAATAAAATGAACTCTATTCTTCGCAACAGTAAGCATCGAAGTTAATGTATGTCCAGCGTTTGCCGATAACACAATAATATCGTGATTATTAGTTGTTACATAAGAATACGCTTGAGCTACTGTTTTAACGGCATTTTCAGGAGAAAGTCCATCATTACCGTCAGAACCATTAGTAGCGTCCACAAAGTAGATTTTACCTACTCCGCTCGCTCCAAGCGTTAAAGGAAGACTACCTCCCATTACTGGAATTCCGAAACTTGAAACTCCACCTGGAAAATTTGTTAAACTCATTTTGTTTTATTTCCCTATTAGAAAAATGAATGGGAATAAATCCTTCACGAACTAACATTTCATTTTTAGTTCCATCCTGTTCGTGGCAATCTATTTCAATAACATATTTTCCAATAAGAAAATCTATTTCTCTATTTTTTATTTTGACCTTTGTTTTAAACGGAATTTTATTTTCTATAAGAAACCTTGCGAATACCCGTTCAGACTTCGTAAAATTTCTTTTTGTTATTATCATTTCCTAAAACTTATAAGCAGATAAAAATGGTTATAAATTATCATTGGGGGGATTTTTAAGGAATCCCCAAAACCTTTACCTTGACAAATCGTCAAAATTATAACGAATATGTGGCAAGGTCGCCTTTTGACGCCCAAGTTCTCTTCCAATCCTCAACAGCATCAGCCCATCTCGCATCAACGGTGAAAGTTACAACTTTGTTTTTTATATTAGTTTCCTGCTCTAAAGAAGGAGATTGTCTTGTGTAATGAACCAATCTCGCTCTTCCGGGAACGGTAACATACCAAGCTGTATCTGAACCACCATTAGTGCTTGCCAAATGGACAGACATCGCCATATCGCATTTCAATCCGTTCTTATAAACATTGATTGCGTTATTGGCTGTTTCGGGTTGAAGTTCTGATTTGGTTATTTCTTCTCCTTCCTTTAAAAGGGTGGGAGGAAGAACAACCATCGGCTTACCCATTAAAGACATAGGCAAACCATCGTCAGTTTTCTGTTCCAAAAGAGCAACATAAGCAGTTTCAAGGTTATCGTAATTGTATTTGATACCAGTTGAAGAAGCATTAGAAGCGGTAGAACCTCCTGGAACGGTTGTTGAATGAATGGTGCTAAAGGTGGGTTCACCATCTCCATACCAAGTCATTCTATAACTATTAACATCTCTGGTTGTAGCGAAACCACCATTGAATAATTGCATCGCTGAAGCATCTTGTGAAAAGTTTGCCGCAACGGACAAATCTTTCATTTCATTAAGTTCAGCAGAATAATCTCTATCTTCAATAGCGTTTTTCGTTACTTCAATGAATTTACCATAATTATTCCAAACGATTGAAGTAGTATAAGTCTTATACCTTCTTCCACCTGGAATATCATCGCCATCATCAAAGCGTGAAATTTCGCCAACACCAGTTTTACCGGTAATGTTCTTTTGCGCTCCATCCCCAGGTTTTGACTGGATAACGGAACTCAAACCAGGAATATATTCTTCTTGACCCTGGTCAAAAACCTCGGCTATTTCCAGACCAACCCCAGCAATGAGGTCAGTCCAGGTTCCTCGTGTTTCAATCATATTTTAGTTAGTTTAAACTCCGAATACTTCCGATTCGTAAATATTTACGATATGATTTCCACTATCAGCAATATCAACTCCCCAAATATAGTATTGGGCGGTTGTAGTTGCGGCGGTGCTTTCATCAGTATTATCTTCATCTACAATATCCGTTTTATAGCCCAAAAGGTTACTACCAGTGGTAGTTCCGATTGTGGCATCGGGGTCTGCTGAATAAAGAGAATATTTTGAAATATCGCACATACCAACCACTTTCGCTACTGTCTGGTTATCTGAAGCCGCAGTATAAGCTCCCACAAAGGAACCCATAACCGCTCCAGCAGTTCCATCAGTATTCAAGCCAACACCATCAAAGGTATTGATTGACCTGATATGTCCGAAAACCAAAGCACCTGTGGTTCCCAAAGCCAAAAATCCACTTGAAGATTTTACTGAATCTTCTTCAACAGCGGCAACGCTGTTTGAGAGAATTGAAGCTCGGAGAACGGGCGCACCGTGCGGATTTAAACTTCCTGTTGGTTTAAAAGCCATTTTTCCGTTAGTCTTTTAGTCCTCGTTTGCTGGACACTTCATCTGTCCAGAAAAAGAACTTAAAAACCATTTTTTTATCCGACCTTTATTAAGTTACTATTTTAGGATATTTGGATTTCATTTTGAGATATTTCTCAACCGTCCATCCTTTCTCCTTGCGAAGCTTCTCCTGCTCTGCCGTAAGTCTTTGTTCCTCTGCTGCTTTTGGTTTTCCGCCAACAGCGGGAATTGAAGCGAATTGGTTAAGAATAGATTTACCGTCTTTTTCAAGCAAAGATTTATTCATAAGAATATAAGCGGATTCTAAATCTTCTAAAATTTCTTCTTCAGAAACGCTATTTTGGGTATTCAACTTTTTATAAGTTGTCATCAAAATTTCACTCCGAAGCCCAGCAATATCATTTGCCGGATTAAATTCAGGATATTTAACATAGAATTTTCTTAAAGCGAATTTTCTATTTTCCGTCATTTTTTCTTCTTTATCTTTTGAAAGAACGGCACGAACCTTATCTTCAACCTCATCGCCAACAGGTTTATTAGGTTCAGGATTAGGTTTATTAACAAATTGAGCTTCGTGAAGTTTTCCACGGAGTTCCTTAATTTGTCCGACTAAACCATCCTTATCCTTATCAGATTGAGTTTTTAACTCTACAATCTGCGCCTGTAATTCCTCAACCGTAGGAACTGGCTCACCACCAGAATTTTGACCTCCTGGATTTAGGTCATCTGGATTACCTTCCAGATTAGGATTTTGCGGGTCTAATTCCGCCATATCTTTTGTCTTCAACTCTCCCTTGTTTAAACCTTTTTGTTAGTGCTGGTAAGTCCCAGCAGGCAGTTGGTTCTGCCACCAAGTTTCAGTTAAAGATATTATATTTTGGAGCCGACAGCTCCTTCGGTTGCCCAAGGTTAATTACCAAACTTAGGCAACCTGACAACTGTCGTTATTATATTATCATTAAAATAAAATTATTTTTTCTTCCCTCCTTTTTTCTTTTTTCCCATTTTTTTATGTGCCTCCATTTGCGATACCCTTGTTTTACAAGCCTTTAATGAACGATAAATTTTAGGGTAGAGTCCGCCCTTGCTTCGCTTTATTTTGTAACCCTTACCCGATTTAATACAAGGCATATTACGAACCGTATCTACCTCCAAATTTATATTTTTCAACCGACCTTTCTGATTTTTTTTTCTTACCTATTGGTTTAATTTTCCTATAAAAATATAAAGCCCTTAAATATTCACCCCTAATAATATCTCTTGACCTATCATCGGTTGCTTTGAAATATCTTGTTTTATCGCCTTTTAATATTGCCTTTAATAATTCAGGAAACTTATCATTCATAGAAATCTCTAAAAATGTTCCTTCAATTTCTTCATTATCAAAATCTTCCGCCTTAATATCGGCTTCATAAATCTTCCAAAATAAATAATTAATTAATTTTTTAATCATCTTGACTTCGCCATATCTCTAACTCCCATTTGGCGATTACCCATTAAACCACGAATTAAGTTTTGAGAAACCCCCATATCTCCCGCTCCCGTCTGTTCTTCGGGCATCATTCCTGTTTGTTCCTCCTGTTTTTTCATAAACTTTTCAGGTCTGAAACCGAATAAAGTAATCGCTTCGGCAAACAGATTTTCCCTATCAATCATATCTGGGAATAATTCCATAGACATTTTGGTAAATTCCATAAATAAAGCCTTCTGTAATTCCTTGCTTTCATTGGCACTGGCATTAGGAACCAACTTAACATCAAACTCAAAATCCCTAATATAATCAGGGTTTATTGCTATTTTTTCAACATTTTTACCAGTTTCTTTTTCCAAAAATTTAGCTTGCGTTCTAATGGCGATTTTTGTCGGCATTGCTTCCCTTGAAGGAAACATCTCAATAATTTTAGTTCCTCTTTTACCGGAAGTTAAAACAGCATCATCTAATTTAAAAGTATTAAAAGCAGAAGAAACATTTTTGCTTGCGCCTTCTCCTAAAACTCTTTCAATTAAAGGGGTAGTATAAAATTGAAGAATATTCTTTGCTCTTAATCTTGATTTATCTCTTATGCCCCATTTAACAAATTGGGCGAATAAACCAAGAATACTTGTAACCGCTTGAGCGGCTCTTTGAATTTCAGTAGCGGTTACTCTATCGCCAGTCCCAGAAACTCCTTGATTAACCGCATCAACAGAGGTTTCCTCTAAAACTCTTTTAGTATATTCAAGAATATATTGGTGAAAATTCTGCGGAGCGGAAATTTGAAGTTCCCGATATTTTGATTGGTCGGTAACTGGAATCCTTCTTCCTGGTCTTAAAAAATCATCTTCAATTTCATCCATATTATCAGTAAGAATTGGAGGAAATATGGAAAGAAATGATTGGTCTAAAAGCATATTGTGGAGAACATTTATAACATCTTGCATTGATTTCAATTTATCAGGCAATGATTTACCGTAAAAGAAATCCGCTCCCAATGGTTCGTAAATAGCTTTCCAAAAAGGAAGTGTTTTATGAATAAACGGAATTGGCATTACTTCTTCTTCCTTTAATGGATTAAGCCAAATACCATTCGCTGTAATAATAAATTCATCATTATCCTGATTATAATAACGGATAACCTCAATACTCCCTTCGGAAACATTTGGAGAAATGTAATCCAAATAAAATGGTTTTATTGAGGTATCAGAATCCTTAACTAAAAAATATGGCTTGACAAATTTTGCTTTATCGTATTGAGAAAATTTATTTTTGAAATCTGATTCCTCATAAATAGTTCGCCAAAAACTATATGGCATATCTTTAATTTTTCTAATTCCAACTGAAGAAGGATAAAATTCTTCCAAAGGAACTATTGAACCATAAACTTTTCTTATCTTGACTTCTCCGTCAATTAATGTTATTTCATCAGAACTATTATATTTTTTAATATCCCTGATTTTTTTTGTCTTTTCTTCATAACCCTCATAACCAATGACAGTTCCCTTTACGGCTGCTTCAAGCATAGCGTAAAACATTAATTCTTCAGTATCATCTATTTGGTCTGAATGAGAATATAAATCTCCAAGTATTTGCGCCCTCATAAAATCTTCATCGCCAACACCGATAAATTCCGCTTTGGGAATATATTGAGCAACCTTGCCCAATATCGCTATAACCTTATTTCTGGTGAATGGGTCAAATACTCTTGCCTGCCAATCTTCTATATCTTCTCTTTCATCCTTATTGGTAATAAATCTTTTAACATTATCATCAATAACATCTATAAGAGTGCGGTTATCAAAATAAGCGTAACTCAAATCACGCTCATTAGAAGATAAAGTAAATCTATTAAAAACATCGCCAACGATTTCTAATTCTTTTTCGGACGGTTGATATTCAATTTCCTTAATTTCTTCCCCTATTTTTTCACTTAAATTAACCGAAGTTGGTTCCATTAATTATTATAATAATGTTAAATTGAAATTATTTAACTAAAAAATATGGTTTGACAAATTTTTATTTTACCACCATTTGCTTATAAGCATTTTGACTTCGTTCATAAAACTCTTTATTATTTCGTAACATATAAATTCTGGTCTTAATGGTTTTTATGGAATCCCTATATCCCTCAATATAATTTTTAATCTTTCTTGTTAATTCAGCATTATCTTCATATTCCTCGTAATAAGATTGGCTTTCCAATCTTGGGTCATAATTATCAATCATAAATCCCATTTCAGGCATTTCTTCAAATACTTCGTGGATATAAAAATGTTTAAAATAAATTCTATAAAATCCCAATTTAATCCGCTTCACTCTTAATTGTGAACTAATTTGGGGAAGTTCCTTTATAAATCTTTTGAACCAAATTGATTTCATTTCAATAACCGATTACTTTAACTCCGCTTCTTTGCGGGAACTTATCGTAAATTTGTTTTTTTGAATCCGCCAATCTATTAAAATTAACGCAAAAATATTCCAATGCGGAACGATAATGCGAAGTCCAATTATGAACAGGTTTTATAGACCTAATATTTTCCATACCGCCAGATTTTATGGAAGGATAATTGGCGTTTTCTATTGCCGCCCCCAATTCTTTAGTTCTTTCGTTATTATTAATAACCATATTTTTTAATAATATTTTAGTGGCGGTTTTTCTGGTTTGAAAATCTTTGGCTTCTTCCCTAAAAATAACATAAATCCCATTTTGCCTTAAAACATCCAGCACGGAAGTATTGGTAACCTGATTGATAAATCTGCCCGCAGGGTCGCCAAAATGAACTGCGCCTTTCCATCCTTTATGTTCATCAATTAAAATCAAATCTTTTTTGGAATATCTGTAATCCATTGAAGGAACATTACCAGTAATAAATGGAACATAAAAATCAATCGTTTTCCCTCTATTAGAATAACAATCAATTATTCTTATTTTACTTCCCTCGGTTTGAAACCAAATAATGGCGGTATCATCAGTTTGCCCAAAATCCCAACTAACATATAAAGGCAACCCGTCATCATAAGCATAAATCCCATAAATCACATTATCCCATTCAGGATAAACCCTACCCTCTTGTGAACGGTGATAAGAAATATCCAATTCTTGCGCCACTTCTTCATCGCTTCTTCTTTCCTTTTCAAACTCATACCATTTTTCATCTTTGAAAGGATGTTTTTTCCAATGAATAGTAAGAACATCAATTCCGCTTTCCCTTAATATGGCAAAAGCGTTTCGTCCTTTAGGGGTTGAAACTGTTAATCGGCAGGGAGTGGTATCTCCGCTGCTTTCCCAAGCATCTCTAAAATATTCCCAACTTGCGCCCTCATCAAGAAATACTGCGGTTTTTCTGCTTCCCCTGGCAAAATCAGGATTCATCGTATCGCCTGAAATAAGATTAAAATTTTCGGAATTAACTAATTTCATTCTTTGACGATGGTCTTTTGATTTAAACCTATGAGGAAGGAGCCATTTAGGCATATTATCAATTCCATAATCAATCATTCCAAATATGGAATCTTTAGTCCTATTATCAACCAACGCTTCTTTGTAAGAACCAATTAAACCAGAAAAAGTATCAGAAAATCTCCAAAACCAAAGAAAAGTCCAAATTATTAACCAAGTTACTCCCATATCTCTTGATTTTTCAATAAGTCCATCTTCACCAGTTTTAATCTTTTTTATTATCCATTCAATCGCATCTTTCTGGTAAGGAAAAAGAATAAAAGGCAAATGATGAGGAGCGTGTTCGGGGCGAGGGTCAAAAGTCCACCCAAAATTCTCAATAAAAAATATCGGGTCATCTTTACATAATCCATAAGTTAATACCTGGGCTTCCTTGCTTCTATTGCAGGCATCGTTGATTTTCAACCGCTGGGTTAATTTTTCCTGATATTCTTCGGAATTAAGCCAAGCATTAAATTTTTCTTTTTCCCTTTGGAGTCTGTTCTCTATCATCATCTTCTTTATATTCATTAAAAACAAAACCAATAGAATCTTCCAATCTTGTTTCATTTTTATTCATTTCCTGTCTTTTCCAATCATCATCTATCCAAACATCATCAGGTTCTTGTTTTTTTTCTTTTCTAATCGCTTCCACCGCAGATTTGGCTTTTACATATTTTCTAATAATAAATAATTTATCCTTCATTGTTTGATATTTTCTCCCTCATAGAAAGCACCATCTCCAATTTCTGTGAAGGAGTAAGATTTTCTGATATTTTCGCTTTTAAGGAAATATGTTCCGTGGCTTCTCCTCTTGTAATTTGCCTCTTATCAAAAGCAATGCCAGCCACCGTCGCCAAAGAAGAAACAGAAGTATTTCTCATTAACCTTGAGCTTTTAAGGGTTAAATCAAGTTTTTTATTCAAAGCCACCCAAGCCTTCTGCGACCCCCTTTCCACCAACTGCTTTACCTCCATTTCATCCAATTTAGGTTCAATAATCTGTAAATCAGTCGGAGCCTGCCCACCAACAACAGTTTGTTTCATAATACTCCTTTCCTTCATTGCCCGATTAACCGCATCAACCAAATCAACGGAAACGACAAATCTTTCAGGATTCTTCCTTACCTCATCATAAATCCTTTGGACAGCCGAAACAATACTATTCTTATTTTTATAGATTTTGTCAAATCCCGCATTTACTCCAGTTTGATACCTTGAATAAAGAGTTAAATCCTTAAATATAAATTTCTTCTTAATATCATCCATATACTAACTATTATAACCAAAATATAAAATTAAGATTTTAATTTCCATATCGCCGCTTCATTTTCAGGCATAATGGACAATAATTTATTAGTTGAAGCCAAAAACATATCCTCCTTTTTATCCAGTCTTTTAAGATTAAAAATCAAACTAAAATCGCCTCTATTCATTTCCACCAATATAGTTTTAACAAAGCAAGGATAAACAATTTCCTTATAACCAAAAGGTGAATAAAAAACATAATCTCCAATATTAAATTCTAATTTTTTCCCCCTGAATTGAGTTTTTCTTATTTTTTTCCACCCAACTTTATAAAAACTCCTATTTCTACAAAAAGAACAACAACTTCCGTCAATCCGAGTTCTTAATTTCCTCAAATAAGAAGGATTAACAACAAACCCAGCCTTTTTCTTAAAAGCCCTCCTAACTCCTATCTTTTTAAATCTATTAACCACTACATACTCAATATCCCGATATTCTTTTTCTCATTTGAAGAAAAACAAGAATATAACCGATTATACTAATAATAAGCATTGTTTTCATTATTATAATAATAATCAAAAATAACTAAAAATCAATAATAAAATTAAAACCTAAATATGATACAAAATTTTAGAGGGGTAGATATAATCAATCCCAACCTTTTGGGGGACATACCCCCGCCTGATAAACACTGGCTTTTTTGAGGTGTCGCAAATTGTATATTGTGCGACAGACCGCATTATTACTGGCTTTTTTGGGCTTTTTTCTTTTTTAATGAGGGTTTAGTTAGGGTTATTTACTATTTACCCATATTTTTATGTTTATTTATTATTACTTATTACTGGCTTATAAGATTATATTACGGAGCTTTTTGACAATCTTTTCAATTCTGGTGCTATATTGAAAGGTCGCTATTTACCAATTCAATCGTTATGGATAACAAAGATAAGGAATTATTGACTATTATCTTATGGCTTATATCACCTGATATTGCGGCTAAGAATCCTGATATTATCAATACCATTTCAATCATTGAAAGAAAAAGAGAAAAATTGAAAGTGGCGGTGGCTGGGAGATTTTATGATGCGGCGCTCTTGCGGGACAGCAAAGGCAATGCTACGAAACTGAATGTCAGCCGCCAATTATGGAGTAAGTCGCTATATCTTGATATAGTGGGTTCGCCAAAGATTAGTTTTTAATCTTATAACAAAAACTGCCTCATTTGGGGCGGTTTTTGATTACAATGACAATCTTTTATGTTTTGGTATTGTAGTAGATGGAGCAGAGTTTATCAATCATTATAATTTAATGGTTGGCGGTTGAAGGGAGGGGAGGATTGCCTCGCCTCCATAGGGCGAAAACATAAGCATAACTTGGGATAATCACCCGTTATCAGTCGCCCTATGGAAGCGATACAATCGCTTAAAGGTCGCAAAAAGCTAAAAATAGCTGGACTATGAAAAAAGCACTATTAGTCAAGGTTAACGGCGAAAAATTAATCGTCTATCCAAAACTAAAAAAAGGTTTTGAATATGCGGAATTGCGGGACTTCGTCGGCGGAATTATACAAATTGTCCCGCTCGGCAAAGGTCGGGAGCTGGTATGCCACGACGAAGGGAAGCTCATCGGACTACCTAAAAACGAAGTGGCAACCAAAATCTGGCAGGAAGCTTATCCGATAGATGAATACCCAGACAACAACGATGAGCTGATAGTCGGCGATATACTCATTACGGGCAGGAATCTTGAAGAACTATTATATTAAACGCTGTTTATGCCTCATATTATTGAATATGGGGCATTATAGAGCGGTTAATGGCGGGAAATATACGCTCCCTTGTTTTAATAGCGATAGGTTAAAACATTAATCGCTCAAAGGTCGCAATAAGATATTTTATATCTGGACTATGAGAAAAACAAAAATACTGAAAGTCGTGAAAGATTTTGATATTGAATCCCATAGTATTAGTTGCGATGCCTCCCATAGGGGCGGAACGCTAAAAGTTGATGTGTCTGAATTGTTTGAAGTTGAAAATGCGATTATGGGGGCTTATCAAAACTATCTGGGCGGAGGATTAAGGGGTGCGATAGTTGGCGGGGCAATGTTTGAGCCGTCAGAATTATCAGAGAAGGAGCAGAAAGTTTTTTATCAATTAAAAGAAAAAATTAAACACTTCTTTTATTGTATAACTAACGATGCTGATTTTAATGATGAATGGTCGGCGCTTGAATACGAGAAACAGCAATCAATGCCCGTTTCCGCATATTAGATTGGCTTTTGATGCTATCCCTGAATAAGTCGGGGATAGCGATGAGGGGCTGATGTTAATAAACAAGCTTCGGCTTTGATAACCGATAAGGTAGCTAACAAGCAAACGCACGCTTGGCTATAATCAGCTCCTCAATAAAAAGGTCGGCGCAATAAGTTAAAAGTTAAACATAACTGGCTATGACTAAATACAAAGTTGTTTGGGAAATCCAAAAATACGCCATTGTAGAAGCAAAAACAGAATTGGAAGCGATTGATAAAGTGAATAATGGCGAATGTGAAGAATTGGAGGGTGAAATTTTATCGGGTTTTCAAGTATTTGAAAAGCCAATAATAAAAAATGACTAAAAAAGATTTTATTATTATTGCTGACACGATTTTTGCTTTTATTGACAATCCGACAATGAGAGAAAAATTGACGGCAAATGATAAAGAGTTTCTGATTGATTTGTTTTCTGAAAGGTTAAGGAGTCAAAATTATCGTTTTAACAGGCAAAGATTTGAAAAGAGAGCGTTGGGCGTAGAGTTATTAAGCGAAGCAGTTAAATAAAATATAGCGGGTTCGCCATTTCCTATTTTGGAATTGCCACGATTAAAGAGTGAGTAAAATCTCACCGCCCGCTAAATAAACAAAAATATGACTAACAAAGATTATAAGTTAATCGCTGAATCAATCTGGCGAGCTGGCTTTATTAAAGATAAAAATACGATTAAACAACAAGCAAGAGAAAAAATAAGGCGCTTAATTGTTATTGATTTGGCAAGTAGTTTAGAAAATAACAATCCGCATTTTGATAAAATTGAATTTTATAAAAATTGTGGAATATATGAAATATGAAAAAAACAATTAAATGTCCCACTTGCGGGGCGAAAATAACAAAAGACGATTTAGGCTATGCCCAACAGGGAACGCAATTTTATAAGGTTAGTTTTGATAAAAACGGCGAACCTGATTATGACACTGATGAATTTGAAGCTGATGATGGTGGCGAATTTTATCATTCTGATTGCGGAGGCGAAGCGATTGATTATGATGAATTGAAAAAATTGGGAGTTAATTATTAAGAATTGGCGGGTGGTATTATCAACTGCCCGCTATTGAATTTTTTCATCCATTATTTTGACAATTTACTACGGAGAGAAGCACTCTTGCGTTATCATAAATTAGCATATTATTTGCTAAAAGTCAAGATAATGGATTAAAAGATTGAATAAACGACAATCTTTCCGATTCTGGTATTACATTATAAAGGTCAAAAGTTAAGGAAAAAATAATTATGGCTAACTATATCGTAAAAATTACCAATTATGAATATGGCGTAAGAGAAAAAGAATACAGAATAGAAGCAGGGAATTTTGGAACAGCTACCAATAGAGCGTGGCGTGAATTAAAAAAAGAAAAAGCATTTGGTCGTAAACGCTTACGGGAAATTACGATTAAAATAATTAAGATATGACAAAAATCCAAGAAATTTATGAATTTTTAAGTGGTTTAGAAAATAGCGTATCTGAAAAACACCAATTCGAAAGCGTTATAAGAATTAGAGAGGAAAAAAAAGCGGAAAAAACTAAAAAATTAGAAGATTTGGAATATGCTAAACAATTAGCGGAAATCCACGAACATACCAAAGGTCAATTATATGAAATTAATTATATTATTAAAAATTTTTGGGAAATAATATCCAAAGATAATTACTAAAATGGAAAAACAAAAAATAAATATTAAAATAAGCAGAATTAATGGCAAGTCTTATTTATCTTATGAAATCTCACCCGAAATTGAGAAGCTTTATAATAACGGCTCGGTAGAAACTAAAATAAGCGAAAGCTGGGAAGGATTAAAATTTTATTATAATCCTGATATTACGCAAAACAGCAATTATTTAGATTTATTGGGAAAATATCGGTTATTTGATGATTTTGGATGCTCTTTTTATCGGAATCGCTATTTGAATATCGCTTGGTTAAGAACGGTGGGTGGAAAAGGCAAGATTGAATTAAAAAACGATGTTTCGTTTGCTGAATTGACTATTCTTATTAAAAATACTCTGTCATTTATCAAAGAGTATTTTGAAGAATACTTGAAAGATTTTGAAATCAAAGGTTCGCTAACAATAGAAATATAAAAACAATAAAAATATAAAATTACTATGTGTAAATTAGTTATTGGAATCAATAAAACAAACAAAAAAAATAATAATTTTGAAACCTTGATTAAGGCGCAAGAAAACGATTTGAGAAAAGAAACTGATGGAATCGGCAGTATTGTGATAGACGATAAAAATAATCTTCGGGTTTTTAGGG
>ERZ1292623.2423-Hain-H51-01um-R1-2423-length-16747-cov-4_pt1 | contig 16747 bp, 20 predicted proteins | sample MGYA00564398_ERZ1292623 | MGnify/ENA primary metagenome ERZ1292623 (study PRJEB36523, sample SAMEA6512633) | groundwater metagenome | collected 2019-01-07 | study: AquaDiva: Metagenomics assemblies of 32 groundwater samples | reverse complement strand
ATTAAGCAAAAGCAAAAAAATATATGATTTTTCAAGCCAATTAGGTAGTATAGCAAGTTTATTTTCAGCTGGAAAAGATAAAGTTGGCGGTGAAAGATTAGCATTGGAAATTGCACTCGAAGCTGGAAGCCCAAAAGAATTGCTTGATTGCTCAGGTAAAGCCGCAATACTATGCAAACATAAAAAAATTAGAGAAGATGAAATAAAATATTACACTAGCGACTGGAGAAATAAAGCGGAAAAATATGGAAACCTAATTATTTATGAAATAGCTCCAAAAAATGAAATAATATCTGCAGTTTCTACAGAAATATCTATGCAAATTAAGGATAAAACTGTAGTTGTGTTACGAACTAATAATAATTCTATGAAAGTAAGTTATAGAAATCAAAACGCCAAAGTTGACTGCAATAAGCTAGCACTACAATTAGCTCAAGAATTTAACGGAATTGGCGGTGGACATCGGCAGGCGGCTGGCGGATTAATTTCAGAAAATAAGCGGGAAGAATTTAAGAAAAGACTTCGTGAACTAGTGAAATGATAAGTCTAAATTTGGAACAAAAAATACATTTAGCCAATCATTTTATTCACCGAGGCTAATAAAATGAAAGTATTGGATGAAAAATTTTATGCAAGACACGCAGAAATAGTGGCCAAAGAACTTCTTGGTAAAATACTAACGAGGTCGCTTGGTAGCGATTTGTTAGCAGGGAAGATAGTTGAAACCGAATCGTATCATGGCATAAGAGATCCAGCAAGTAGAGCGTTCGGCGGAAAGAAAAATAATATCAGTAAATATATGTGGAATAAACCAGGTACAGCTTTTGTTTATATGGTGCATGGAAATTGGATGTTCAATGTCATAACTGGAAAAGAAAATGAACCATCTGGAGTTTTGTTTCGTGCAATTGAACCATTACAAGGCATTGATAAAATGTTTGAACTTCGGAAAAAAATAAATGCAAATATAAATGACGTCGAACAATTGTGTTCTGGACCAGGAAAACTTACTCAAGCGTTTAATATTTCTCCAATACTTCAGGAAAAAACTATGACGCAGCAGTCCGATATTTATGTTTTGAATAGCTATGAAAAAGTAAAAATAACAAAAGCGTACCGCATTGGCGTTACTAAAGATACAAAACGCAAACAAAGATTTTACATTTCAGAAAATGTTTTTGTTTCTAAAAAATAAAAACACTTATATACTTTAGGCTAATGTTAAGTAGTAAGTATTTATCATAGGAGGTATACTCAATGGTTAGAAGAAGAACAGCATCGCGAAAAACTACAAGGAGAACTACAAAAAAAACAACAAAGAGAAGAGCTTCGCGAAAGAAAACAACAACTAAAAAACGAAGAAGGTAATTCTGAACGGTTCGGAATTGTTTTATATTTCATTTAATTTATTTTTTATATGGGTGTTAATCTAAAATCGTTAGTTAAAACAAAACAATTAGATTTAGAAGATTTGAGAGGTAAAAAACTCGCTGTTGATGCTTATCTTACGCTTTATCAATTTCTTACAACAATGCCGCAGCTGTCTGATTCTAAAGGTAGATTAACTAATTATTTATCGGGATTATTTTACAGAAGTACTAATTTGATGGCGTCTGGAATTAAATTATGCTATGTTTTTGATGGCATATCCCCAAGCCATAAATTCAGATATGATACTGGTGAATGGGGAATTGAACACGAGTATTTGATTAGAATAACTCCAGAAATTAGAAGAAAATCTATCGAGTTATTAGAAGCGCTTGGACTTCCAATAATCGAAGCTCCGTCAGAAGGAGAAGCACAGTGCGCATATATGTGCAGGAAAGGAAAAGTTTGGGCGACTGCAAGCCAAGATTATGATGCTCTGTTGTTTGGATCGCCACGCCTAATTAGAAATTTAACACTAGCAAAATATAGAAAATTGCCCAAGGGCGGAAGCGCAAAAGTTAATCTCGAATTAATAGATTTGAAAAAATTTCTAAAAGAAAATAAAATCAATCAGCGCCAATTGATTGCGCTAGGAATGTTAATCGGTACAGATTTCAATGATAAAATACAAGGAATTGGACCTAAGAAAGCTGTTAAGTTTGTGCAAAAGAAAAGCAGTGAGCAAATATTCCAGAATTTTGAACTGAATTATAATTGGAAAGAAATATATAATTTATTTGCAAAGATTCCAGTTACTGACAAATATAAATTGAAATGGAGCGAGCCGAATAGAAGAGAAATCATGCGTATTTTAGTTAAAGAGCATAATTTTAATGGAGAACGGGTTGAGACTGCTCTAAATAAGATAAATTAAAATTTCTAGAAATTTACTAATGTTGTTTTTCAGGTAATTTGACAGCAAAACAACATATAAAAACTAGGGAATAATTCTTAAGTTATGCAAGACTTTAGACACGATGCAGCAAAACTGCTTACTCCTATATTACAAATACCGCAAAAGCAAGCAGCTGAATTGCTGGAAGTTCCGCCAAATCCAGAAATGGGCGATTATTCTTTTCCGTGTTTTAAACTAGCATCTGAGTGGAGAAAGAAACCAAATGAAGTTGCCCAAGAGATTGTTAAACAAATTAAAATCTCGAGAAGCGATTTAGTTAAAGAAGTAAAACATTTTGGACCTTATGTTAACTTTTATTTAGATAGTTCTAAAATATCTAAAAGAATTTTACAGCAGATTTACAAAAAGAAAAATAAATTTGGCTCTAGCAACATAAGCAAGGGAAAAATAATGGTGGAATTTTCCCAGCCAAATACTCATAAAGCATTTCATATAGGGCATTTAAGAGGAACAGTTTTAGGAGATTCAATTGTAAAATTACTTGAATTTTCTGGTAATAATGTTGTTGCTACAAATTATATTAACGATGTCGGTGCTCATGTAGCAAAAACTATTTGGGCGCTGAAAAAATATCACCAATTTTCCAAACCAAAAGGAAACCCTGGTGAATGGCTTGGGCAAGTATATACAGAGTCTGTAAAAGCACTTGAAGGTCACGAACAGTTTCACGAGGAAGTTTCAAATATATTGCTGAAACTTGAGGAAAAGAAAGATAAGAAGTTGCAAAATATTTGGAATGTTACCCGCAATTGGAGTTTAAATGAATTTAAAGAAATTTACAAAACACTTGGAGTTAAATTTGATATATGGTTTTACGAATCAAAAATTAAATCGAAAGGCAAAAGATTAGTAAAATATTTAGTGAAGAAAAAAATTGCAAGGAAAGACCAAGGTGCAATAATAGTTGATTTATCTGAATACGATTTAGGAGTATTAGTTATTTTGAAATCTGATGGCACCGGACTTTATGCTACGTCTGATTTAGCTCTTGCAGAAGAAAAATTCAAAAAAAGAAAAATTGACAAAAGCATTTACGTAACTGCAACAGAGCAGTCGCATTATTTCAAACAGCTGTTTAAGACATTACAGTTAGCAGGATTTAGACAAGCGGATAAATGTGAGCATGTTGCATATGAGTTAGTTATGTTAGCATCCGGCAGGATGAGTTCGCGCGAAGGAAGTATAATTACATTTAGAGAATTATTTGAGAAAGTAAAAGCAAATGCTGTTCAGGAAGTTGAATCAAGGAATTTAAAGATTCCAAGCGCATCAGCAAATAAAGCTGGAGAAAAAATTGCACTCGCCGCGCTTAAATATAGTATGTTAAAACAAGCTCCAAATAAAACAATAACTTTTGATCCCAAACAAGCCCTTGAATTTCAGGGAGATACTGGACCTTATTTACTTTATTCTTTATTGAGAGCAGAAAAAATACTGCAGAAAGTGCGAATTAAACCAACAGCTAAGGTTGATTATAGTTTATTGAATCACGAAAAAGAAATCAAGCTAATAAAAAAGCTTGGCGAGTTCAGAGATGTAGTTGAAAGGGCTGGCGAACAGTTAGCACCTTATTTAATTGCTAATTACGCTTTTGAATTAACAAAAGATTTTAATGAATTCTATGAAGTTTGTTCAGTTAAGCAAGCGTCTATACAACATAAAAAAGCAAGAGTTTTGCTGGTTTGGGCTTTTACACAAACCTTAAAAAACGCCTTTAGTCTTCTTAATATACAAACTACAAAAGTTATGTAGCTTATTTTGAAATGAAAAGAAGTTCGCGCAAATGGAAGAAAAAGAATAAGTCTGGATACCGTGGTAGATGGAAATGGTATCGAAAGAAGATGAAGAAAAGAAAGAGACTTAGACGAATTAAGCGACTTGGTAAGTAAGGATAATCTTTTAATTAGATTTCTTAAATATTTATTACGCAAGCTTACGCACAGTCAGCGCTTAAAACCATAAAGATGCAGGGATGCCGGAGCGGCCAAACGGGATAGGTTTAGGACCTATTGGCTTAGTGCCTTCAGAGGTTCAAATCCTCTTCCCTGCATTAGAGAACAAGATTTATCAAACCTAGAGTTTTTGTAATAATATGAAAGATAAAATTATTGCAGCTTTGAAGAAAGATGTGCTGGCTGTGATATGGATAACATTCATAGCATCAATTGTAATTATGACAGTTTGGTTTCAGTCGTCTCTTAAGGATTTAATTATCGTTAGTGTATTATTCATACTCTTTTATTATTTTGAACAGATAATTGTTAATCCAAAAGGCATAATCGCATTTTTGGGTGTTAAATCCGCGCCAAGATGGAAGACTTTCCCAATATTTTTCGTTGGGATAATAGCGATTTACTTTGGATTTGTATTTTTACAGGAAATATTAACAAAAACTTTGCCAACTGGCGGAATAAATATCGTTTTTGTAGCTATTTGGTTGATACTACTTTTCATAATGTATGATTATAAAATTCTGCTACAATAAATCTACAAAAAGTTTGCTAAAAACTAAATAAAATCAGCTTCTAGCAATACATAAAGTTTATAAACGGCTTAAACAAAAACATCACGCTTGAAGCACTAAGGCGAAGAAATTCTAATGATTCGCTAAGCATTACTGCTTATGTTTCAAGACGTAATTATGTCATAACATTTTGTTGTGATAGCCTCAAAATTCAGCTAACCTGAATTGAGGTATAGGAACTGTGAGTTCCAGTTATAGTAATTGGAATGATGGAGAATCGCAATAATGTAGTGTAAGTATTATGGAGGTCAAGCGACCGTCTAATAACAATTCCCGTTGATCCTGCGGGAGGAAATTGCTAGTGGGATTCGACTAAGACATGCAAGTTAATGCCGCAAGGCATAGCGCAAGGCTCAGTAACACGTCAATAATCTTACCTGTAGTGAGAAATAACTTCGGGAAACTGAAGGTAATATCTTATAGAAAACTGAAACTCGGAGAAGCCAGTTTTTGAAAGCTTCGGCGCTGCAGGATGAGTTGGCGGCAGATTAGGCAGTTGGTGGTGTAAAGGACCACCAAACCGAAGATCTGTAGGGGGGATGAGAGTCTGAGCCCCGAGAAGGACACTGAGACAAGGGTCCTAGCCCTACGGGGTGCAGCAGTTACGAAAATTTTGCAATGCGCGCAAGCGTGACAAAGGAATCCCACGTGCTTAGTCATTATGATTAAGCTTTTGCTGAGCGTGAAAAACTCGGCGAATAAGTGGTGGGCAAGACCGGTGCCAGCCGCCGCGGTAATCCCGGCGCCACGAGTGATTTCCACGATTATTGGGCCTAAAGCATCCGTAGCCGGTCTGCTAAGTTTTCTGTGAAATTCGGCAGCTTAACTGTCGAGCGCGCAGAAAATACTGGTAGACTTGAGAACGGGAGGAGCAGAAGGTATTCTGGGGGGAGCGGTAAAATGTTTTAATCCTCAGAGGACCACCGATGGCGAAGGCATTCTGCTAGAACGACTCTGACGGTGAGGGATGAAAGCTAGGGGAGCAAAGCGGATTAGATACCCGCGTAGTCCTAGCTGTAAACGCTGCCTGTTTGGTGCAGCGAATTCTTCGTGAATTTGCTGTGCCGTAGCGAAGGCGTTAAACAGGCCGCCTGGGGAGTACGGTCGCAAGGCTGAAACTTAAAGGAATAGGCGGGGGAGCACTACAAGGGGTGCATGCTGCGGTTTAATTGGATTATACGCCCAAAACCTCACTAGCAGCGACAGCAGAATGAAGGTCAACTTGAATGGTTTACTCGACGCGCTGAGAGATGGTGCATGGCCGGCGTCAGCTCGTGTCGTGAGATGTTCAGTTAAGTCTGAGAACGAGCGAGACCTGTGTCTCTAGTTGCAATCTCTCGATTTATCGAGGGAGCACACCAGAGAGACTGCATGCGTAAGCATGAGGAAGGTGCAGGCAACGCTAGGTCTGTATGCCTCGAATCTGCTAGGCTACACGCGGCACGCATTGGTTAAAACAACGGGCTGCAACTCCGAAAGGAGAAGCTAATCCCTTAACTTTAACACTGTTCGAATCGAGGGCTGCAATTCGCCCTCGTGAAGTCGAAATCCCTAGTAAACGCGTTTTAGCATAGCGCATTGAATACGTCCCTGCTCCTTGCACTCACTGCCCGTCAATCCATTCGAGTTGGGTTGGAATGAGGCTCCCGTTGAGGAAGTCGAATTCGAGCTCAGCGAGAAGGGATAAGTCGACACAAGGTATCCGTAGGGGAACCTGCGGATGGATCACCTCCTTTATATTACATTATGCGATTCTCTAAATCAATTACACTTTTAAACAGAAGATATTATTGGCTCGTATGGGCCGATAGTTAAACCTGGTATAACGCCTGCTTTGCATATCGCGAAGTTGTGAAGAAGTTTCTTCGCGGACTTTTGTGATCAAAAGAGTAGGAGGCTACGGGTTCAAATCCCGTTCGGTCCACTTTAATTTTTAAGTGTATATAAAATTGAAAATTCAATCTAGAAAAGCTAATACTTTTCTTTGAAATCATAATCAATTTTTACAAATTGATACTGTGCACTTCCTAAATTTATTTGGGAAGGAAGAGTTGATAATTCATGAGACTATGGAAGTAAGAATATTGTCAAAATAGTTTGACATATAGAGAGCACGTTTAGCTAAACCTCTTGTGGGATAGCTTGGCTTGGAAACCGATGAAGGTCGTAGCAAGTTGCGAAAAGATCCAGGTAGACGCACGCAGTCATTGATCTGGATATTACCCAATGCGACTTCGCAATGTCTTCGGACATTGATCCGAAAGGATCGGGAACCCGCTGAATTGAAACATCTTAGTAGGCGGAGGAAAAAAAATCAACAGAGATTCTCTTAGTAACGGCGAGCGAACGGAGAATAGAACGAACCGAATCTTTTTTGGCAACAGAAAAGAAATGTGGAGCCATGTATTACCAAACAACAATAATGAAGTGCCTTGGAAAAGGTTGCCTCAGAAGGTGATAGCCCTGTAATTTGCGTTGTAAGGTAAATTGTGGAAGCGAGTAGTGCGCGTCGAAATTCGCGTACGAAGATGGGTGTCAATAACATCCAATTCTAAATATTAGCCAAGACCGATAGCGAATAGTACCGCGAGGGAACGCTGAAAAGCTCCCATAACAGGGAGTGAAAAGAGCTTGAAAACAAGAGGTGATAGTATGGTGCGGCTTTTAGGAGTTGCACCGTCCGTTTTGAACAACGGAGCGGCGAGTGTATTTTAGTGGCGAGCTTAACCTGAAAAAGGTGAGGCGTAGCGAAAGCAAAATGCGCGCAGTTTCGACGAGGCGCGTCCTGAGTTCGGGAGGAGTCACTAGGATATGACCAGAAGCCTGACGAGCTAAACCTGAGCAAGATGAAGCCGCTGTAAAAGGTGGTGGAGGTCTGAAGAGGTTCTGCATATATGCGTTCTTCTGACTTGGGTTTAGGAGTGAAAAGCTTATCGAGTCAGGCAATAGCTGGTTCCCATCGAGATGTGCCACAGTACAGCCTCGGCAGAGTTAGTCAGTGAGGTAGAGTACAGATTGGATGCGTAGGGGCGTAAAGCCTCACTATCCTGTCTAACTCCAAATTTGCTGGCAACGTAGAAGCCGGGAGTGAGGAAATCCGGTTAAGCTGGATTGTCGAAAGGGGAACAACCCTACGAGAAGTTAAGGCCCATAAGAGTTGATTAAGTGCAAATAAGATTTTATATTCCAAAAACAGCCGGGAGGTAGGCTTAGAAGCAGCCATCCTCTAAGCAACGCGTAACAGCGGACCGGTCGAGGGATATAAGGTTGAAAATGGACTGGGCTAAATCAACCGCCGATACTTCTCTACACGAAAGTGTTAGGTAGATGGGCGCTGCGTTCGGGCAGAAGTTAGTGTGTGAACATTAGTGGACCGATCGCAGATGCAGATGCTGCTGTTAGTAAGAGCTTAGTGCAGTGCGAAACTGCACCGTCGTAAGGGCAAGGGTTTCTCGGCACTGATCATCAGCCGAGAGTTAGTCGATCCTAAGGCAAATGCGTAACTGTTTTTGTCGAAAGGGAATTCCGTTAATATTCGGAAACTACGAAACCGCACGCGGCAACGCAAGGTGTTTTCTGACGCTTGGAGCTAAGACGATAACATCCATCGATGTTACTAAGTATCGAAGCCTCTCGAGTGCCGTAATGGAGAGAAAGAGGTGAACATACGAATGGTCTTCGCAAGAGGATTTGTTTGATGCTTCGAGCCCGTGAAAAAGAAAACATAAGCTGGTTACGTAATCGTACTCAGAACCGGCACAGGTGCCCTAGCAGAGAAAGCTAAGACGTGAGAGATTAATCATTCTAAGGGAATTCGGCATATTGGTCCCGTATCTTCGGTATAAGGGATCCCAGCAGTCTTGAAAGGGATTGCTGGGCGCAGTGACTCGGGGAACCCGACTGTTTATTAAAAACGTAGGTAACTGCAAAGCCTAAATGGCTTAGTATAGTTGCTGATTCCTGCCCAGTGCGGTTGCCTGAAAGCCCCGTTCAAGGGGACGAAGGGTCCGTAAACGGCGGAGGTAACTCTGACCTTCTTAAGGTAGCGAAATGCCTTGTCATTTAATTGGTGACGTGCATGAAGGGCTAACGAGGTTCCCACTGTCCCTAGGATGAGTCTCATGAACTCTCTTTTCTGGTGAACAGTCCAGAGACTTCCAGTGGGAAGCGGAGACCCCATGAACCTTCACTGCAGCCAGTGGTTGTTGCTTTTTTATGATTACATAGTGTAGTCGGTACTCGTCATGCATTTGCTTTCGGGCAAGTGATAGAGGAAAGTGTAACACCGGCTAGTTGTGAAACAGCAACTTACTCTTAGGAGGACATCTTCTGGTGGGCAGTTTTGCTGGGGCGGCAACCCGTCGAAAATGCATCGATGGGACCCAACGGTCAGCTCAGTTCGGTTGGAAACCGAACGTAGACGGTAAGGCGAAAAGCTGGCCTGACACGATTCTGATCAGCGAGGAATCGTGGCACGAAAGTGTGGCCTAGCGAACATTGGTGTTCCCTCTTGTTGAGGGCCCAATCTGATAGAAAAGGTACTCTGGGGATAATTGAGTGGTGTCGAGTTAGAGTACACATCGACCTCGACGCTTGCTTCTTCGCTGTCGGCTTTGCCTATCCTGGTCGTGCAGAAGCGACCAAGGGTGCAGGTGCTCACTGATTAAAAGGCATCATTAGCTGGGTTTACAACGTCGTGAGACAGTTGGTTTGATATCTACTGGAAGTGTAACAATCTGAGGAGAAGATACTTTAAGTACGAAAGGAACGAAGGGTCCGAGCCCCTGGTGTACCGGTTATCCGATAGGGTAACGCCGGGCAGCTACGCTCGTCGCGATAAGGTCTGAAAGCATCTAAGACCGAAGCGCACTTCAAAAAGAGATTGTGTCAGACGCTCGTAAAAGACGAGGTTGATAGGATCGGGATGTACGCACTTAGGTAACGAGGTGTTTAGTCCGCGATTACTAATAGTCTGGAATCTAATCGTGCTCGAAAAATTCTTACTTCTATAGTCTTCTGATATTATTAAAATTCTAAAATAATATTAAAATAACAATTCTAAAAACGCATAGCGGTAAGCCTTTTAAACGCAAATTAGCAGTATAATTTACGATGGAAAGCATAAGTGTAATAACACCTAACTCTAGTATAGAAGTATTGTTAGCACAATACAACTTAGCTTTAGCTTTAATAAAAGATGACAATTCGCCTATCGAAGTTAAAGCTTTAGAACATGAAATTATTGGCGATCCAAACTTTTTAAGGACTATTAGAGAAAGACTAAACGATATGAAAGCTGACGGCGATCCAAAGTATGGTAGCATTTTAACTGCTTACGCTGAGTTAATAGAAGAGTCAAATAGGTATCATACAGAACAGGAAAACACTAGAAGAATGTACGCATAATTTTTATACTAGTTAGTTTTAATTAATTCTATGGGATTTAGTTCACCTTTAATTAAACGTTTGGATAATCTTGGGCTGTCTGAAGAATTATTATTGCAACGTTCGATGAGAGATATTTTAGTCTTAGAAGCAAAAATCAGAGGTCTGCCGGATTCTCCAGAGAAACGTATGGCAGAAGATAAATTAGCAGTTGTGCTTACCAGAGTAGCTAAGCAAGCCGAAATAGCCGCAAGCTTACACAGAGCAGAAGCGCGCAGATTGAAGAAATTTCGCTGATTTCTAAACATACACTAACATTTTTAAAGGCGCAGAGAGCTGTTTCTATAGAGACAAGATAGCAAGTTACGCAGCTTTTAGCTGTGAGGAAAGTCTGTCTACTCCGCTTCGTTTTTAATAACGAGGCAAATCCACAAGGCGTTTAATAGCGCCAGTTGAGCACAGAAAACACAAAGCTAAGCGCACGATGACTATGAGAGGTTGCTTAGTGGCGGTGAAATTCTCAACTTGGATAGAGTACAAGGCCGAAGCGCCGCTTAGTAGAATGCTTGCACTTCTGTCCGTCTCTTAGGAGAAACGGAGAAGCAACACAAGACAGCTTATGTCTTGTCTCTTTCATATTATGGCAGAAAAAATAAAATTACCGAGTTCGGAAGGCGGGTTGGTTAGCTATAGTGGTGAATCTACTGGTGCTATATTTTCAATCAAGCCAGAATACGCAATAGGATTTATAATTACTATGGTAATTTTAATAGCAGTAATTAATTTATTTTACTAATGGCTTGGAGATTTACTTACGAACAATTACTTGAAAGAGCGTACAAGAATACGCCTACTGTAGCTAAAGAGGAAGTAAGATTCGAGCTGCCAGAAATTAAATCACATTTATCTGGAAATAAAACAATAATTTCTAATTTAGAACAAGTTGCAAAAGTTTTACGAAGAGAAGTAGGCCATTTCTTTAAATTTATGTTAAGAGAACTTGCAACAACAGGAGATGTAAAAAATTCTGAATATATATTCGTTGGTAAATTTAGAAATGATTTTTTGCAAAAGAAAATAGAAAAATATGCAAAAGAATTTGTATTCTGCGGTCAGTGTCATAAACCAGATACACATTTTGTAAGAGAAGCAGCAGCGGACTTCATTGTTTGTGAAGCTTGCGGTGCAAAAGCATCTGTAAGGAAGTTGAAGTAAATGTATTATAAAATTCACAAATCTGTTGGTGGATCTCTTATAGCAGTTGCTGATAAAGAATTAATTGGTAAAACTTTGAAATTCAAAGGAACAGAATTTTTTGTTAATCCAAGATTTTACAAAAATAAGTTTATAACAAAAAATAAATTAATTCCATTGTTACGGGCTGCTAATTCAGCAAATTTAGTTGGTAAGAAAGCAATTGAAGCTGCTAAAGAAGCAAAAATAATTTCTGATGAACATATTATACAAATAACAAAAGATGTTCCTCACGCACAAGCATTTTCTATAGAATTATAGGAACTATATATTTAATAGTTAACCAAATAATTGCTAATCCTATTGGCTTAGCAATCACTACATCGTGCAAATAGTGCCTATCAAGATGCATTCTCGACCAGCTTACTAATAAAACTGTTATAGCTGTTACGAATGTTATTAAGAGATTGCTAAAGAAAAGTGAAATTACAACTGCTAATATTATTGCACGAATGACGTGCATACTTGGAAAGCTGCCTTCATCAAATTTTTCCCACAGATTTTTTGGTTTGTTTTTGTAATCCGGACGTTTTGTCCAGTAAGAGAAACGAATTGCCATTACAATTACGTAAGCAAGAATTAATGCAACAAATAATTGCAGAAATTCAGTAAAATGATTTGTTAGAAGAAAGCTTAACATAATTGCGATATATAGTGGAGTTCCGCCAAAGCCACTAATTTCGCGTATAGTTTCAAGCCACATATTGTAGGAATTTAATATTAGTTTAAATAAGTAGCCCCGATCGGATTCGAACCGATGTCAAGAGATTTTTCCAAAGGAAAATCCACGAAAGGAACTTTCGCTTCACCAGAGTCTCCTATCCTTAACCGCTAGACGACGGGGCTGTACATTACTTTTTAAAATACGACTTTTAAACCTTTTATAAGGGCCTGTAGTTTAGCCTGGATAGAATGCACGCTTGCGGAGCGTGTGACGGGAGTTCAAATCTTCCCAGGCCCATTAATATTTTTTAATAAGCAAATCCAATATATTATCTATTTCATTTCTATGTTGGATATCCTTACAGAAAATTATTAGTTCATCTAAACTATCTGCTCTTAGTGCGACGTGATGCGTAAACGGCCAGTCATCTAATTTGGATATATTCACTTTGCCACCAAATTTTATTTTTCCATGTATAGCATAGCTATTATCTGTAATACATAGAATATAAATTGCAGAGTTTTTATTATCTATAAGTATTTGATTTACAGAAAGGAACTCTAATTTCTCATTTGCGGATTTACAACTTCCAACTCCATACAAGTTTGTATAATTCATATTTTTAGTCTATAAAATACGCTTAAAAATCTTACTAGTTCAAACCCCAGAAAACTCCAACTCAGCAGGCTCTCCAGTTTCACAACATATGGTTGATAAAATCAGCTCGCCTCGCTAATACTAAAAGTATTAGTAAGGTATTTAAAACTAACATTAGAGTTGAATTTATGGGATTTATAGTTGGAGAAAGCGTGCATAGAATAAGCGCTGAACGAAATCAGCAAAATAGAATGCCAGTCAGAATGGAAATAAAAGTTAATCCTGCACTGCTAAAAGTTGTAAAAAGAGATGCAGTAATTGGTGGCGAATCAAAACCTGGCTTGAATTTCGAATTTGAATTTAAAGCAAATTATGAAGAATTTGGAGAAATAATTGTTGAAGGAACAATATTTTATACAGATACGCCAGATGCATTAAAGAAAATAGAACAGGAATGGATAGCTAGTAAAGAAATAAAGAATGAAGATACTAGATTAGGAATTATGAATAGAATAATGGAAATTGGTTACCTAGAAGCTATTTCAATTGCAAAGCAAGTAAAGCTGCCTGCTCCGCTGCAATTGCCAAGATTTACTAAAGACAGAGAGAAAATTAAGAAATCTGTGCAGGCTGGTTAACTCTCACTTCGCTACAACCATTGTAGCTGTTAACGTAACTTCTGGGATTTTTCTTATTTTATCCATCATAAAGTCATTCAAACTTGCTACTGATTGCACTTCTACGTGAGCCATAATATCCCAGCTTCCGAATAATAAATTTACATTCTTTACTTCAGAAAGTTTTTGTAGCTTCTTATAGACTTTTTCCTCTGTGTTTGGATTTACTCCCAATAATACGTATGCTAGCATGTCTCTTTTTTCCTGACTCTAAAGCCATGTATTATCTATTAGGCTCAGATATTAGTAATTTTTGGTATAACTCTCACTTTTTAAGGCTAACCTTATTGCAAATAAGTCGTGTATATAGATATTTTGTATAAAAGGCTAACTTTTAGGTTAAAATATTAAAATTCTCTCTTCTTGGATTTCTTTTCGCGAAGTTCTTATCCCTTAGTATTTTTTAAAACTCTCACACTTTTAGTAGATATCAATATAGAAAATAGTTGAAATATTTTATTAATATTAAAATTTCCAATTTTTTATTTTGTAAAACTAATTATATATTTAGTTATACCAGAAATTATATATAGTTAAATGAATAGTTTAATTAAGTTATATTGATAACAAGGTAGTATTGGCTATGGCGAATGAATTTTGTATGGACTGCGGAATTGAAATGAAAAAAACGTACGTTAGTTTCAATGACGTACGCGTAGAGGCGCAGCGATGCGGAAATTGTGGCAAAAGACTTTTTCCAGAACATCTTGCCATAAAAGCTCTCAAAAAATTAGAGTCACAAAAGTTAGAACCATTTTATCACCGAAAACCTATAAAAATCGGTAGCAGTTGGGCCATTACTTTGCCAAAAGAAATTGTAAAAGCACTAAAAATTGAAAAGAAAACTATGTTCAAAATCCGTCCAAAATTACATAAAAATATGATGGAAGTGCATAAACACATAAATAAGGAAGATTTAACCGATTAAAAGATTTGATTAAAACTTATAATTTTTATCGTTAAGAAATTTTGAGAAATTATAAAGAATTAAATACAGATATTGTCCGATAATAGTATGTTGTTTGATTGGATGAATTCAAGAATTAAGAAATTTGATTGGATAGATATAAAATTAATAAAAATTGCAGCTTTAGTAATGGGTTTACCAATTGGCGCATATTTTGCCGCCAAGATCTTGCCTTATTGGTGGGTTTTCGTAATTGCAGCAATATTAATAGGAATTAGGCCACACTATAAACTTTTTACTAAATCTTAACTAAATCAAAAGATTTGCCTGACGATTAGAACTTTTAATCACATATAGTTTTATGTAGAAAAAGTACGTATAATGTATATTATACGCAATCAAAAAATTAAACTAAAATTATTAATTAAAATTAATAATTAAAGAAAATATAATATAAAAAAGAACTACTTCGTTTTAGCAACGAAGTCTTTGCCTACAACTCTCCAGCACTCATAAGTTCCGGTTGGAGACTTGCAAACTGCAAAATAGCGTGGTTTGCCTTTGACATCTTTTTTACGAATCTCGTATTTGTCTGTTTTAAATTTCTTCTTCATTTTTACGTCATAAAATTCTAATGGTTCCATGTTAACACCTTTAATTTAAGCTCAATCAACCAGTTCTGTTTATAAGCGTTTTTATTTGCAGATATGGTTGATAATGCAAATGTAATTGTTTTCAATATACCCTTTATACAATACTTTTTAAATTGACGCTCAATTGAACAGCGTATGGCTTTAACAGAATTAATAGGTTTTACAGCAGCTACATTGACTACTATAGCATTTTTGCCTCAAGTGATTAAGACGTGGAAAGATAAATCTACTAAAGATATTTCGTTAATAACGTATTCGTTATTTGTAGCGGGCGTGGCAACGTGGCTAATATATGGTATATTGCTAAATGCTTGGCCAGTAATAGCTGCCAATACAGCTACATTTATCCTTGCAACGCTTATTTTAGCTTTAAAGATTAAGTATGGTTAGTAAATTTTCACTAACTCTACTTCAAAAATCATCTTTTTTCCTGCTAATGGACCTGCATTATAGCCTTCTCCAGCAGGGATTACTATTTCTTTAGTTTCGCCTTCTTTCATTCCAATAATACCGTCATTGAAATGCTCTAGAACTTGACCAGATCCTAACGTAAATTTTAATGGTTCTCGGCCAGCTGAACTATCAAATATAGTGCCATCTTCTAGACTGCCTGTGTAATGTACATCTACTGTATCGCCGTCTTGAGCTATATTTTCCATAGTATTTACCCTATAACCGATATACGTTGAGGCTAAGATTAAAAGTATTACTATCAGAATTATGTACAGTTTTTTCATTAATGCACTAATATGCTAAGGTTTATAAATACTAAATTATGTATGTTTTTATAGCGTACGAGAAACTCGATCTGATTGATTTCAGTTACGATTTCTAATAGGCTAAGGAGAAAAATGAGAGATTTCAAAGGAGGCAGAGATGGCGGAAGACGCAATTTCGGCCCAAGAGAAATGCATAAAGCAACTTGCTCTGAATGCAACCAAGAATGTGAAGTACCATTCAAGCCAACAGAAGGCAAGCCAGTTTACTGCAGAGATTGTTTCGCAAAGAAAAGAAGTTACTAGTTTTATAGTTACTATTTTCTAAATTTATTTTGTGCTTGTTGCGACAAGCACTTAATATTTTTTTTAATTTAAATTCTTTAAGATAGTCAGACTTATTTACGTTTAAGCGATTCTAAAGAAAGCAAATGAAATTCTTCAGCAGAATAGAGTGCAAATTCCTTATCTTTGTGCTCTAAAACAATTTCTTCGATGCCAGCTTGCAGAATAAGCTTGCTGCATTCTACACATGATGGAGCGCCACTGTATTGTGGTATTCCATCTTTGAATTTAACGTGATAGAGATTCGAATCTTCTAAATTATGATTATTTTCTAATGCATCAAGTATTGCATTTTGTTCGGCGTGAACTGTATAATTCCTGCATATGTCATAACAGTCTTTCAAATTACATTCAAAATTACCGGGAGGATTATTTGTACCCTTGCCTATTATCTTATTATCTTTTACAATAACTACGCCACGTTTAGATTTTTCGCAGGTAGAATTTATAACTTCCAAGAATGCGGCGCGTGAATAAATTATCGCTGCTTCTTTTTCTTCGCCTTCTAAATATCTCATAGGCTATCAAGCGGGCTTTGAATCTTTTTAAGCTCCGCTGCACTGACGTGAGTGTATCTTTGGGTTGTAGAAAGATCAGCATGACCGAGCAGCTCTTGTATTTTTCTAACATCTACTCCAGCTTCTAATAAGTGCGTTGCAAAAATATGCCGTAATGTGTGAG
>ERZ1292623.345-Hain-H51-01um-R1-345-length-50838-cov-7_pt1 | contig 16752 bp, 15 predicted proteins | sample MGYA00564398_ERZ1292623 | MGnify/ENA primary metagenome ERZ1292623 (study PRJEB36523, sample SAMEA6512633) | groundwater metagenome | collected 2019-01-07 | study: AquaDiva: Metagenomics assemblies of 32 groundwater samples | reverse complement strand
GCGGCAATTCTGTTCTTTCAATAATTCATTAGCTCATTGCGAAATGGGCATAGTGTAATCTACACTTGCGCGACGCGTGGCGTCCTCCGCTGGTGAAGAGCTAACTGCACTATGGGGCAGGAACGTGAGCAATCACGTTCCTGCCAATTCTGATCGCGAGATGTGAATCTCGCCTGACGAGTCCCCGCCTCCGCCTGCTACGGCGGGCGCGGCGCAAGGACGAAATCAGAAGGTCTTTGACTCTTTCTTGAAAGGAGACAGCTATGAAGAAACATCTCGATCTCATGGGAGCATTCCCATTCGATCGCCACCCGCAGATGCGGGCTGGTCAACGCATCGCCCTCAAGCATCTGAAGGCGTGCCTCGAGAATGCAGCAGCGTTGTTCCCGGTCGTTCACCAGTCGCCAGTTGGCACTGGTAAGACGGCGCTCGGCTACACGTTCCTGAAGGCGTATCAGAACATCGGCGCACGACAACTGTTCTACAGCGCTCCTAATAAGACGCACGTGGAGCAAGTGCACACCATGTTCCCCGACGTCAAAGTCATGTTCGGTCGCAACGAACATCCGTGTCTCTACCCGGGGTATCCGGAGGGGACACGGGCGGACGACATTCCGTGCTCGATGCTGACGAACTGCCCGCATCGAGTCAATCCCGATACGGGCGAGACGCACACGCCGGGAGCGGCACGGTGTCCGTATCTGCAGCAGAAATACGAAGCAAAACAGGGCGGCATCGTCGCATGCACGCACGCGTTCCTCGTCTTCAACGTTCTTCTCTCGAAGCAGTTCGAGCCGGAAGCCGTTGTCATCGACGAGGCGCATCGTCTTGCGCAATCGTTCCGCTCCGTGCTCTCGACCGAGATCACAGATTATCGGCTTGTGCAGGCCATGGAAGCGGTCGAGGAAACCAGCCCGCGTCAATGCGAAAAACTGGCAGAATTCCTCGCTTCCCTCAAACGTACCGTCAAGCGCTACGCGCTCGATGTGGAGACGCTGCTCGAGGAAAAGCAGATATTGCGTCTCTATGAAACTCTTTCGGCCATCAACGCTGACAGGCTCGAAGCAGATGCGAAGCGTGCTGTTGAGAAAGGAAAGCTCCACCCGGTTGTGGATCGTGACACCCTGAAGCAAATCGAGGAAATCTCGCGGTCAATCCGCAGGTTCCAACATACGCTCAAGTTCACGCTCTCCGGCCAGACGGCTCGGGGCTACCCACTTGCGTACGTCATCGCCTCCGGTAAAACGGAGATGGGCCCGCACGATAAGGTGCAGTACCGTCTCACGATCAGGGATTACTACGTCGTGCCCCTGATCCAAAAGATGTTGCCGGAAGCCACATACGCGTATTCGGCGACCATCGTCGATCCGGAGATATTCTCGTACGAAACCGGCATCCGCGGATCGTATTTCTCGATTCCGTCGGATTTCCCGTCGGAGAATACGCGGCTGTATCTGCCGACTGATACGGCGAATCTCGCCGTGAAGGCTCGTCAGAAGCGCGATAAGACGAAGACCATTCGCCTTATTGCACGGACGGCGAAGCGATTCGCTGACAAAGAGACACGGTCGCTCGTGATCGTCGTTTCAAACGAAGAGCGTATGAAGTTCCTCGAGCTTGCGAAGGAAGAGGGGCTCACAACGCTCACCTACGGCAACGGCATACCGCCACGAGAGTGCGCGCGGCGATTCCTCGCAGGTGAAGGGGATTGCCTCGTTGGTACGACAGCAAACTTCGGCGAGGGGCTTGATCTTCCGGCGCAAGTGGCACCGGTCATATTCTGTCTTCGGCCGGGGTATCCGCATCCGGACGATCCTCAGACGCAATTTGAGGAGCGTCGGCTTCGTGGACAGCGGTGGAAGCTGTGGCAGTGGCGAGTGATGCTTGAGATGTTGCAGGCGCGCGGGCGCAACGTGCGTTCGGCGAATGACATCGGCGTCACCTTCCTCATCTCGCAGCAGTTTCGCAACTTCGCGTTCGGATCGCTTCCCGACCACCTGCAAGCCGCCTATCGCGGCAACTTGAAATGGGAAGAGTGTGTGAAGGACGCAGAACAGTTGCTTGCGCGCGAATAGTGCGTAAGCAAGCCTACTATGCTCGGTTCGCTGTACAAAAGTCCAGCCGAGTTTGGGAGTGTTTTCTGAGGGGCGAGGGCGCGCTTGCGTGCCCTCGCCATTTTTTGTATATTTTCTTTTCTTTGCAAGGTCGCATGCCGTTTGGTGCCGTGTACTTTTGTATGGAAGCGCAGAGTACGGGGTGAAGGCCGCTTGCGGCCTTCACCGATCTTTCAAGACAATTCGTTCTTTAGCTCATTTAATGAGCACAGGTAACGTTCGCCTTGGTAGGTTCGAGTTTGCTATGGCGGCGTCCGCTACGGGGCAGGAGGAACGAAAGTTTCTCCTGCCACTTCCGATAGCGAGATGTGAATCTCGCCTGATGATTCCCCGCCTCCGCCTGCTACGGCGGGCGTGGCGCAAGGATGAAATCGGAATTGGTTCGCCGATCACGTTGTATGGTGTGCCGGCGTGGCGTATTGCAAGACATGCTCCACTCCGCTGTTCTATTCTGGAGTTCCCTATGGGGCGGCAGGTCGTAAGACCTGCCGCTACGCTTTTTATGCAGTCATTGGCATCAATTTTCCTGCAATCATTTGAAATAGTTCGGCGTGGGTGGGGATGTGCTCGTCGGGGTGTTTTTCGCGTAGGTGCGCACGCAGCGCGCCCGCACTCCAGCGTTGTGCGAGAATTTCAACGGCTTCCTTATGCGTGTCGGCGTGGACGGATGCCACGTCGCCGCACGAACACATGATAGTGAATGTCGCCATACGATTTACCAGCGTTAGGCTTTTAAAACGCAGGCCTCTTCATGCAGCAAAAGTCTCTCGACTCCCCGATGGAGAAGCCCACACCAACGTGTGGGCTTCTCCCTTGTCGAGCTTGCTCCTTCGGAGAATGAGTTCTGCATTTGTACCACGTGGGCTCCGAGTCGGATCCCGAGAAAGGTTTAGTTGAGAACTATTCCGAAAGAACAAACTTACCTTCAAGTGTGGGCAAAAAAATAGAAAAGTCAATGCGCTGTGCGGGCAATTTTCGCGGATATCGTGTGGAGAAGTATGTGCACAAGTGCACTTTTTCTGTGGACAGTTGTTTCCAGAAGGTTTGGTGCGAGCGAGATTCAGTGCGGCAGTGCTATTCCGCGAATGTTGCAACTTGCTGGAGAGGCCTCAATTGGCCGCGGAGCGTTCGTGATGCTTCTAACACCTCTATCAATATCGGCTCGTCATTCTTTCCGAAGTGTACGACAAGGTTTCCCATTTCTTTTGCATGGTCAATAACCGCATGAGGGTGTCCTTCAATACTTAGAACGTCTGCGTCGGAGTCGTAGCGCACTTTGACCTTGTTTTTGGCGTTCATAGTGTGATTTTCGTCCCGGGTAGAAAGTGATAATCACTATTGTATCACCTTCTACTTTGTGCACAATGCGAAGCACCCGTCGTGCATCAAAGTGGCCCTGCGCGATACAGAGCGGAAATCGCGAGGTTCTGTCAACATAATCCGGATTGCGGAGCACGGAAATCACCAGTGCTTGAGTAATTCTTACGCCGTGCGCACGCAACACATCGAATTTCTGCTCGGCGTGTTTTGTGAATCTGATGCGCATGGGTGATGGGGAGCTGTCTCTCACCGATAGCACATACGCAGACGTCACAAAAAAACTTATGTAGCTGCGGCGAGGTTGCGTGCTATTTGTTCGTGTACTTGTGCGACGCTGGGGGCTTGCTCACCGGGGTGCATTTCTTGAAAATGCGCCGTAATCGCTGTTTGGTCCATAATGCTCTGGAGGTCTTTGACTGCCTCGTCGCGTGTCGCACCTTCGCCAGAAAAAACCTGGCCGCATGAGCAGGTCATTGAGAAGGTTGCCATGTCGCTAGTATACCCCCCACGCAAATGGCAACCGCGGCATTGTCCAGGGTATACTGTTCATAATGTCACAGGAACATTTGGCCGTGCGGACGCACGAGAAGATGCGAGATGTGCTTTTGGTGCCGGACGCGCCGGGGCCTGCCGTCCATTACTACATGATCCGCGGGGGCTCCGAGCAGCGCAATATCACGGTCTGGGAGCCAGGCACGGTCGGGGGTGAGTACATCAAGACCTACGGGCACTATCACATCGGGCAGCTCGACGAGACGTATTGGCTCCTGCTTGGTGAAGGCGTTTTGTTGCAGCAAAAACTCGTGCATGAAGATGACGTTGCCCAGCCGGATCGGGTGGAAGAGTTTCGTGCTATCGTCATGAAAGCAGGCGATTCCGCCTATATGCCGCCGGGCTACGGCCACCTCGTCGCGAACATCGGGAAAACGTATCTTGTCACCGCTGACGACAGCCCTGTAGACTTTGGCGACAAAAATCCCGTCTCCATGCCCGGCCATGCCGATTACGAAATGGTGCGGCAGATGCGCGGCTTCGCCTACTACGTTGTCGAAAGAGATGGGAAGCCTGCCCTCGTCAAAAACCCGCTCTACAAAGAAGTGCAAAAGAGCGATTCCGGCGGCCTGCCGGTTGTCGGGTAATATAAGTTGTGTTGTGATGCGTTGTGCACAGTCGTCTCTTTTTACCGTTCCTTTATGCCGTTGTGCTAGACTCAACCCATGTATCTCAAGGCTTGCGACGCGTGTAAAATAGTCATTGAAGGCGGCATTGAAGTGACCACCATATCTGGCATTCGGCATTGCGGTTACCATCTGTGCGAGAATTGCGGCGCACCGATTACCGAAGTATTGGAAACCTACAAAGCAAACAATATTCTGGTATGAAGAAGCGTGCGGTAAAAAAGAAGAGTGAAATAGGGGAGCTTTTCAGGTTTGTTCGTGATCAGGTAGCTACAAAAGGTGATATAGGCGAAATTCTGATTGAAATCAAAGAGATAAAAGAGCGACTCAAAGAGCTCGAAGAGCAGGTTGGTAATCATTCTGGTCATAGTAAAGAGATAGATCATGCGCTAGAGCGCATCGCACGTATTGAAAAGCATGTCGGTATTGGACGTGCGTAGCCACATGGAAAGAAAATTTCCGGAAGGATTTTATTGGGGCGCCGCGACGTCGTCCTTTCAGACCGAAGGCGGCATCGAGAACATGGATTGGGCACAGGCGGCGCGCGAGGGAAAGGTTCCTCCGATCGGACGTGCCTGTGATTTTTATAATCGCTACGAATCAGATTTTGATATCGCAAAAAAACTCGGGCATAACTGTCATCGTATCTCAATTGAATGGTCACGCATTGAGCCGGAGGAAGGGAAGTTTGATGAGAAAGAAGTAGAACATTACTTGAAAGTGCTTGCGGCACTGCGCGCGCGGCACATCAAGCCCTTTATTACCATCTGGCACTTTACACTGCCCTTGTGGTTTTCAGAGAGTGGAGGATTCGAGCGAAAAGACTCGCCAGAGATTTTCGCGCGCTACTGCGGCTTCGTCGCCAAAAAACTCGGGAACGACTGTCGCCACTTTGCAACCATTAATGAGCCGTTGCCATATACGACGAACGGCTGGGTCCGCGGCTCATGGCCTCCCTTCAAGGAAGTACCCGGCCTCGGATGGGCGCTTGCGCACATTCCCGGCCATCGGGAGATTCAAAAACGTCCAAGTTGGGTGAATGTTTGGCGATATTTTCGCGTGCGCAAGCATCTCGCACGGGCGCATAATCTCGCGTACGACGCGATCAAGACCAACGCCTTCGGTGCCGAGGTCGGTATTGTGCATCAGGTAATCCTCTTCCATGCGGACGGGAATCCGTTCAACAAGTTGCTGGCGTGGTTCATGAATTGGTTCTGGACGCACTCTTTTTTGATGCATATCTATCGTAAGTGCGATTCCATCGGTATCAACTATTACCTCCATAAGAAATTCGGCGACACGGCGGTGTATAAAAAAACGGACATGGGCTGGGATGTCTATCCTGAAGGTCTCTGTGGCGCGCTCTTGATGGTGAAGCGGTATGGAAAGCCGGTGTGGGTCGCGGAGGCCGGTGTCGCGGATGCGGACGATGATATGCGTGCCGACTACATCACGCGTCTTATCCGCTGCATGCATACGGCAATACAGCAAGGCGTCGATCTGCGCGGCTATATGTATTGGTCACTCTTTGATAATTATGAGCTTGCGCACGGCTATTCGAAACGCTTCGGTCTTGTGGAGGTTGATTACGACACGTTGGAGCGAAGAATCCGCCCCAGTGCCTACGTGTTTAAAGAGATAATCGAGCGAAACGCCTTGGTAGATTGACTGAAAATCGCGAACTGCTTCGTTGCGGGGTCCCCTGCGTCACCCTCGCCGTATGCTCGATACGTCTCGGGCGCCGCTTTCCCCGCGCCTCGCACTTCATCGATTTTCAGTCAATCTCCGATGATAGAATGAACCTATGATCGTCTGGGTATCGCTCGCGGCTCTTGCGCAGTTCATCACGGCGTTCACAATTCTTGTGGACAAATATGTCCTCGTGAGCCGGTTCTACGCGGGGAAGCCAATCGTGTACACGTTCTACGTGAGCATCCTCTCGTCATTTGTCTTCGTGCTCGTCCCGTTCGGCCTCATCTCATGGCCGACGCGGGAAGTCGCCGGGCTCTCGCTCCATGCGGCCGCCGCCTTCCTTGCCGGACTCTATTTCCTCTATGCCGCCTTGAAGAAAGGGCACGCATCGGATGCGATCCCCATCATCGGGGCGACGACGGCGATCACCGCCTCGATCCTCGCGTTCTTTTTCCTCAAGGAAGACCTGCCGCTCGCGTTCCTGCCCGCATTTGGATTCTTCGTCGTGGGCACGTTCCTCATCTCGCACTTCCACCTCTCGCTTCGGGAGCTCTCGCTCGTCATTCTCTCAGGCGCCTTGTTCGGCGCCTCGTCAGTCCTTTTGAAAATAATATTCCTCCAGGCCTCGTTCATCGACGGTTTCTTCTGGTCGCGCGCCGCGCTCGTCGTCGGCGCGCTCCTCCTTCTCCTATGGCCGCCGAACAGGGAAGCTATCTTCCACAGCGTCCGGCGCTCGCGCAGCTCGACCAAATGGCTCATCGTCGGGAATAAAGCGCTCGCGGGGGTAGCGTCGGTCTTGACGCTCTTTGCCATCAGCCTCGGCTCGGTCTCGGTCGTGAATGCAATGACCGGCCTGCAGTTCGCGTTCCTCCTTATGTTCGCGTATCTGGGGGCGCACTGGCTTCCTGTAGTGTTCAAAGGGGAGGTGCATCGGCATCATTTCCCGCACAAGCTCTATGGCACGATCTGCATCATGCTTGGTATCATCGCACTCTTTGTCGTTCAATAACCACTACCATGCGGCGCTTTGCGATATGGCTTGGCATCTTCCTCCTTGTGTTCGGCGCGGCGCTGTGGCTTGTGTCGCTCCGCCCCGCGCCGGAGGCAATCACCTACGGCGTCTCGTTCACGAAGCTGCAGGCCGACGAGCTTGGGCTTGATTGGAAGAAGGTGTACCTGGCAATGCTCGACGATCTCGGTGTGAGGCACGTGCGGCTCGCTGCGCATTGGCCGATGGTAGAGCCGGAGCGTGATGTCTACGATTTTTCCGCGCTTGATTTTCAGATACGCGAGGCGAGCGAGCGTGATGCCGAGATAATCCTCGCGGTTGGCCGCAGGCTTCCGCGCTGGCCGGAGTGCCATACGCCGCGATGGGTCGGATACATGTCGTGGGAGGAGCAAAAAATGGAACTTCGGCAATACCTCGCGGCTGTCATTGAGCGCTACAAAGATGAAAAGGTGCTCACCTATTGGCAAGTTGAGAACGAGCCGTACTTAGAGGTCTTTGCACGTCAGTTTTGCGGAGAGCTTGATGAGGATTTTCTTAAAGAAGAAATTGCACTGGTGAGGTCGCTCGACCCCACGCGGCCGGTTCTCGTCACTGATAGCGGCAACTTGGGCACGTGGTATGGTGCCTATACGGCAGGGGACGCATTCGGCACGAGCGTGTATGTCCACTTCTGGACGCCGGAGTTGGGGCAATTCAAGACGATACTGCCGCCGGCCTTCTACCGCATCAAGACGAATCTTGCGCAACTTCTCTTTGGCGCAAAACCGGTCTTCCTCATTGAGCTCTCCGGCGAGCCGTGGCTTATCGAACCTATCGTAGAGACTCCGGTCGAAGCGCAGCTCTGGCGCATGGATATAGAAAAATTCAATGACATTCTGGCCTATGCCGAAAAGACCCGCCTCGACACCCAGTACCTCTGGGGGCCGGAGTGGTGGTACTACATGAAAGAGCAGGGGCATCCGGAATTCTGGGATCGAGCGAAGGAATTATTCACACATTAGCATTTACGATATCTCTGTCCGGCCGGATATAATTATCGTATGGGGCATCTTGAGGAAAAAAGTCGGAAACGAACACGCAATGAATTGATTTCTGCACTCATACTGGGTTCGGTTTGGCTCGCAGGTGGGATTGCGATTGTGTTAATCGCACCAAATGTCCTGGGAGCAATGGGCAAGCTCGGTCTCACGCCGAAAGCGAGACAGGAAGAATATGTCAGTGTGGCTCGCCGTCGCCTCAAAAAACAAGGGTACTTACTCGAAAAAGACGGCCATCTACACTTAACATCGAAGGGGGTGGCTCGCCTGCAATTCCTCGCGCTCTCACTTGCAAGCATTGCGTCTAAAGCGCGCTGGGATGAAAAGTGGCGAGTATTGATATTTGATATTCCTGATAAACGGAGTGGAGTTCGTGCCCGCATACGGGAGCAGTTACGCATGGCCGGATTCAAGCGACTTCAACACAGTGTTTGGATAAATCCCTATCCATGCGAAGAATTTGTGGCGCTTCTGAAAACAGAATTTAGAGTCGGCAAGCATCTCATCTATCTTATTGTTGATGTGCTCGAATATGATTCGGAGTGGCGGTCGCGGTTCGGGCTTGTTACCCGACCGCACGATGAACCACCCCCTCTCCAACTGCCCAAGGCTCTCGATGCTATCCTCGAACCAATTTTACCAAAACGATAACTATGTCTGGGCGGATACAGTTATCGTATCTTTGGTTGACGGGTGCATTTACACATCATATATGGCGATACTTTTTTCAGCTCATGCAACGAGCTCCAGCATCGCATACTGAGTGGCGTGGAGTGGCGTGGTAAACTTTCGGCATGAACATCGTATTCGATATCGGCGGGACGAAGATGCGTGTTGCCGCCGCGCGCGGGGACGAGCTCGGCGAGGTGCAGATCGCGCCAACGCCGCACGAACCGGGCGACGGGATCGCGCAGCTGCAGGAGCTCGCGCGCGCGGTGGCGGCGGAGAGTGGTATTGAAGCTGTCGCAGGGTGTATCGCGGGAAGTGTAAATGAAAAAGGTGAGATTTTTGATGCACGGAATTTACAGGAGTGGGAGGGAGTGAACATCGTGGATGAACTTTCAGACGCGTTTGGCGTGCGCGTGCCTGTGGTGCATGACGCCGCCGCGGCGGGGCTGGGGGAGGCGCATGTCGGAGCGGGAAAAGGCGCATCAGTGCTGGTCTACGTTACGGTTTCGACCGGCGTCGGAGGTGCACGGATAGTCAATGGGAAGATAGATGCCGCGGGCGGCATCGGCCATACCAACGTTGGAGAGTCTGACCTCGAAAGTCTGGTTTCCGGGACCGCCGTGACGCGGAAGTTCGGCATCCATCCGAAGGATTTGGAATCGCTTGAGGAGCGCAACAAGCTTGCGGACCTTCTCGCGGAAGGCCTCGCGGTGCTTGTTGAGAAATGGTCGCCAGATACGATTGTACTCGGCGGCTCGATGATCGTCGGCGTGAATCCAATTCCCCTGGCGCGAACCGCAGAATCGCTTGCCAAACGGCTCACAATGCATCCCAAACCACCCATCATAAAGATGGCTCAACTAGGCGACAATGGAGGCCTCCACGGCGCGGCCATACTTGCCCAAGAGATCCTGCCTGCCCTGCCTGACCGGCAGGCGGGCGGCCAGGCGGGGTTGTCCACGGAGTAAGGGTTGCACGCCTACGCGAGGGGTAGAGGGAAGTACAATAAAGGCATTATCCTAAGCGCATGACGATATGGCGGAGACAATGGCGTATTGCGTGAAGTGCCGCGCGAAACGCGAGATGAAGAATGCCAAAGAAGTCTCAATGAAAGGTGGAAGGCGCGCAATGTCAGGCGTGTGCGCAAAGTGCGGGACGAAGATGTTCAAGATACTGGGAAAGAAAAAGTAGAAGACGTTGTGAATGCGCACGAAAGAACCGCCTTCAGTAAAACTCTGCGCAATACGCAGAGTTTTACTTTGAGAACCCTCGGTTCTCAACGCCCCGCCTTAATTTCACTAGTGAAATTAAGGCGGGGCTGCTCTCCAACACGGGAAAACTACAGTTTTCCCGACCCCTTTCGTCCATGCTTCACAATGTGAAGCTTGGCGGTTCTTTCGTGCACACATGGACACATCAAACTCTCACGACCGTGAGAGTTTGATGTGTAGGTACCTTTGCAATAATGTGAGAGAGGGGGTATTCAAGGTATTCACGAATGCAGAAATGTCCGGAACCCCCATTTTGTAATCTCCACAAGTGCGACATTCATGATGAGCCAGAGGAGAATAACTCCGGTGAGCGCCAAGGGAATCGTCGTGAGCTCGAAGAGGTTCTGGAAGAAGGGAATGGTCACGCTTGCGCCGATGAGGAGAGCGCCGAGTGCCACGCTGACGTTGAGCGCGCGATTCTCGAAGAGAGGGTATGAGAACAGCGGGCGGCGCAGGCTTTTGAAAGAATACGCGACCACGAGCCCGTAGAGCGCGAAACAGACGAAGACAACCGAGCGTGCGTGCTCGATGTCGACGCCGAGGGAGAGAAGGAACCAATACATGCCGAATAAAAGGACGGAAGTAGCAAGACCGATGCCAAGCGTCAAGACCTTCACCTCGCGCGTGAGGATATCTGCTTTTGTCTGTGCGCCGCCGTGGCTCTCGAATTCTTTCTCGAAAGCGAACGAGAGCGCCGGCAAACTGTCGGTAAAGAAATTGACCCAGATGATCTGCAGGGCGGAGATGGGGAGCGGCAAGCCGACGATCAAGGCACCGCCGATCAAGATAACCGCATCGAGACAGGTCGAGGTGAGATACACGAAGACCTTCCGGATATTTTCGAGCATGCGCCGGCCTTCTTCGATGGCGCGCACGATGGTGGTGAAATTGTCATCGAGAAGAACAAGCCCCGAGGCGCTCTTCGCGACATCGGTCCCGGCTCCTAATGCGATGCCGATGTCCACTGCTTTGAGGGACGGAGCATCATTCACGCCGTCCCCAGTCATCGCAACGACTTCTCCGGCTTTTTGATACAGTTTTCCGATACGGAGCTTATCTTCCGGCGTCACGCGAGCAAAGATCCGAATTTTCGGAAGGGCTTTCGTAAGCTCTTCGTCAGAGAGCTGCCGTATCTCCTCGCCGGAGAGGACGCTGCTCTCATCAGCATCCCATCCCAATTCCCGCGCGACGGCGATCGCTGTGCCTTTGAGGTCTCCCGTCACCATGACGACCCGCGCGCCGAGGTGTTCCATTTTCTGGAGGGCTCCCTTCGCGTCGGCGCGTATCGGGTCTCGAAAGACGAGGACGCCGAGGAATTCGAGATCGGAGGCGTGATCCGGCCGCGCGCTGCCATTTTTAAAGTGCGCGGTCTTCTCGCGCGGGAAGCGCGCGACTCCCAAAAGTCGCTTGCCTTCGGCGCTCACGCGATGGATCTCGTTCTCGATCGAAAGGTAGTCGTCCTTGGTGAGGCGGGATCGCTGCAAAAGGATATCTGGCGCGCCGACCGCGACATAGATCTCTTTCACGTGGTTCCCGGAGATGGAAAATTTGTTCGTCGAATTGAAGGAGAGGAGCGAGGCGCGCGTGCGGCCGAAGCCGCGGACATCAAACCCATGCTCGCGCGCTGCACGCGCGATCGCTGTCTCAATGGGCCGTCCGAGAAAGCGCCACTCTTGCGTCGGATCATCCGGATTTTCAAGAATCACATCGGCGCCCCAGAGCGCTGCTTCCAGAATTTCCCTCTCCGCGGGCGAGAGGCGCGCCAAAGTCTCCCGCGCCTCGGGTTCGTGCAGGAGCTCATCGCGCGTTCGTATGTCGACGAGCTTCATGTTCGCTTCGGTCAAGGTCCCTGTTTTATCGGTCATGATGACACTCGTTGAGCCTAGGGTCTCCGCCGCCGCGAGATTGCGCATGATGCCTTTGCGCGCGGCCAGACGCTCCACGCCGATCGCGAGGATGACGGTAAGCGCGATGGGCAAGGCTTCGGGGATGGCGCCGACGGAGACCGCAGCGGCCATGAGGAGCATCTCGAAAAGAGGAATGCCGCGCGCGAGCCCGAGGAAGAAAATGACGATGACGAGAGCGACAATAAGTGAGAAGATGAACCATCCGAGACGCGAGAGCGCGCGCTGCAAAGGCGTCGCCTCCTGGCGCGTCTCCGAGACAAGAAGCGCGATACGGCCGATTTCAGTGTGTGCGTCGGTCGCACTGACGATTGCGACGCCGGTGCCTTCGACAACGAGGGTCCCGGCGAAGACCATGTTCGTCCGCTCAGGAAGGATGGTTCCTTCGGAGAGCACCTTGATTTTTTTATGGACGGAGAGCGATTCTCCCGTGAGAACGGATTCGTCAACCGAGAGGTCATGGACTTCAAGGAGGCGCGCGTCGGCGGGGACGCGCGCGCCGGAAGCGAGATGGATGACATCGCCAGGGACGAGGAGTACGGAGTCTATCTCTTCTTCGATGCTATCCCGCACGACGCGCGCCCGCTCTTTGATGTAGGTTGTGAGTTTTTCAAGCGTCGTTTCCGCACGGAATTCCTGATAGAACCCGAGGCCGGCATTCACGAGGATGGCAAGTGCGATGACAGCCGTGTCAATCCACTCGCGCAAAATAATTGTGAGAGCCGCCGCCGCGATGAGGATGAAAATGAGAGGCGAGGTGAATTGCCGGGCAAGGATGCCGAGGACTGTGAAGCGCCGCGCGCGCGGCAGGGTATTTGCGCCAAAGCGCCGCCGGCGCGCATCCGCTTCAACTTAGGTCAAGCCCAGCGCACTCGTCTCCAGCGCCGCGAGCGCCTCCTCGGCGCTGTGCGACCACACGAATGGTTGTGCTTCCCTATGCATTCTCGTTCATTATACGCGATGTTTAGGAGGAGCGCCGGGGGCGCGTGGCCGTCACCCGAACTTACAGTTCCTGCACGTGTGTTCATATATCACCAGTACGATATGTTTTGCATGCTTTTTCGTATGCTGCGCCAGGTTCTCTGACGGCCACGCGCCCTCGGCGCTCCACGAGAAGTTATGCTGATGTTGGGGGTCATACACTCGTGCTCAAACGGCTCAATTACACCATGTGGGCCGTTAAGCAGTCACCCGAAAAAACGCCCGACACATGCTACTATTTTTGCTATGAGAGAAACGGTCATGATTCGTCAGAGCACGGCTGATCCTGATAATCCCGACAAAGGCACCCATGCGGAAGCGGTTGCATTCGTGAACAAACACCGCGATTTTTTCGAGCACTATGCACGCGGAAAAGTATCTTTTAAGCCAGCGCCTCCGGGGTTGGAAACATTCGCGTTCGACCTGAATTCCAACGACATTTACATTAATTCCGTGTTCTATAAAAAGCGGGGGTTTTCGGATGAAAAAACATCGTTTGCAACGTGCCACGAAGTTGAGCACTTTGAAGAAAAGAAACAATTACTTGCCGAAAAAGGGGGCGCGAAAGTCTTCGCGAAATATATCGAGCGGATAAAAGACGATAAGGCATTCGGGCTTTTGGATAATTGTGTGGCGGATATCCGGGAAAATCGCGCGGTTGTCTCGAAGACAAGCGATGCGTTCCGTGAACTGGAGCAAGATTTATATCGCAACGATCTTTTCAAAGATGTCGATTTCACCAAAGAGCCGAAGCATATCCAGTTCGCGCAAGCGCTTTTGCGCGAGTCGCGTGTTTCGAGCGAGAAATGCACCGTGGCACCTGAAGTCCGAGAAAAAATAGATGGAATATATGCAAAAAGGGGAAACGATGGGACGAGCCTACTTGGTGCTATGACGCATCCGGATACGCCGATGTCAACGCGACTTAAATTGCAAGACAAGTATTTGTGGCCGATTGTTGAGGAGTTGCGCAAGAAAGATGTTGAGGAAAATAAACAAAAACAACAAGGGCAAGGACAGCCAAAGAATGAGCCGCAATCGGGACAAGGTCAGCTGCAAGAAGGCGGACAAGGGAAGAAAGGAAGGCGGGGTTGGTTAGGGAAAAAGAAAAAAGAAAAAACCGTACCGCAACCACAGGTTCAGAAAACACCACCAGAATCTTCCGCACAAGTACCCAAAGAAACCGATCCGAACAAGATTTTTGCAGATGACTACAAAAAAGCGCAGGAAAAAGTAATGAACGCGGTGCCAATCGAGAAGCAGGAGGAAGCGCTGAAGGCATGGAAAGAGGGGGATAATTTGCTTGAAAATGCAGATCAAAGTTATGCGGATAAGCTGGGTGTGAAAAAACACGACTTGCAGAATTATCGCCGCATCGCAGAATCATTGAATCACATAACGAATCCGGAAACCAACGAGCGCGTCGTAGAAGAACTGCGAGTACTCATTGAGCGCATTATCGCCAAGCGCCTGAAGCCCACCCCCGCACCACGCTACCCGTTGGAAGAAGGGGAAGATCTCGTCGATCCGGCAGGGCTTGTCGCTGATGTGAAGGCAGGAAACCTTGAACCGAAAGTGTGGGAGACTACAGAGACACAAGAACGCCGAGGCGCGCGATTCGGCGAAATCGAAATCACACTCGTATTCGACAGGTCCGGCTCGATGGAGCACGGGGGCAAGTTGCAGGAACAACGCAAGGCCGGGGTGCTTGTAATGGAAGCGCTGAAAGCGCTGAATGAGCGCGCCGATGAGGAGCGAACACGCATGGATACGTCACTCGAGGTACGTTCGGAAGCCTACGCGTTCCGTGCCTCGGCGGGCGATGGGACACCACTCAAGCCGATGAGTAAAGAGCTTTCCGAAAAACAACGCATCGACATCGCGACGGTACTTGGTTCCGCACCCGGTACAGGCACGAATGATTTTACGCCACTCGAAGCCGTTGCCGGGAGCCTCACTCCCGAGATCGGGCAAAAAATCGCGGACGGCGAGTTGAAGAAAATCATCATCGTATTCACTGACGGTGGGAGCGATAGCGTCTCACGCGTGCAAACCGCACTCAAGGGTTTGCGAAGTAAGAGTGTCGTCGTGATTGGCATCGGTGTCACTGAGAGTGGCGCTCCGGCCTTGGAGACATACGCCCCGAATGCCGTCCTTGCTCCCCGTGCAGAAGACCTCCCGCGTGTCCTCGCGGATATCCTCAAAGAACATTTGGCCGACATATAGCCGTGCTACGATAAACGCACTATGGTTGAAAAACCGAAGGTAAATCTCGATAAAGTCGCACAACAACGGGCCGCACTCCGCAAGGCCCTCGAGGAGGCAGGAGGCAATTCCACCGCCGTACTCCAAGATATTCGTGCAGGCAGAAAGCCCGAAGAACACTCTCTTGCCTCGCTTCCCGGCCTAAAGAGGAAGATTACCTCCCGCATTGCGGACAACCTTGCAGAGGTAGATAAAAGCGCAAAAACCTTCTCTTTGAAAGGAAAAGGCGCTCTTACAAAAGCAAAAGAGCAATTGCGTGCAGATAAAACAATAAGCGAACGAACAGTCCTCGACGAAGACGCGCTTCGCCGCGAGATCGGACCGGTATTCGATGAATACATGCAGCGTGAGCGCGATTCATATGAGTTACGTGATATCGAAACGAGTTGGCTCAGATCCAACACTGATTCGGCTCGAAACGAGTTACAGAGCGTTATGCGTGATATGCGTAAACAAATCAGCGAACAAGATAGTAAGATCCGAAAAGAGCACCCGCGCGAATCGCGCGCAATAGATCTTACGACGTACGTTGATCAACTCAAGAGAGAAGGCCATATCGCGCAAACACCATATGTCAACCAATGTTTAACGAGTATTGGTGAGCGCATGCGAACGGGGAAACCAATATTCCTCCACGGTCCGACTGGGACAGGTAAAACCTCGCTTGCACGTCGGGCAGCAACAAGCTACAGCGGTCACGACGCGGAAATGGTGTATTGCAATCCGCAGACGCGCGAATCAAATATTTGGGGGAAAACCGGTATCCGTCCCGCCGCAAATGGCGCGATAGAGACGGTCGACGTCTTCGGTCCTCTCGCGCGCGCGATGCAGGAAGGGAAACCAGTTATCTTCGACGAATTCACTGCGCTTCCGAAAGAGCAGATGGTGTTCATTAAGGGTGTTTTCAATGCAAAGCCAGGAGACACCGTGAATATTGTTGGGAATGGTCGCGTTACGATTCAGTCGGGTTTCCAGATGATATTCACCGCAAATCTCAAATCCGAGAAGAATCCGGAGCGGCAGGAGCTTCCGCCTGAGATCGCACGCGAATTCGAACAGAACAATCTTGAAATCCTATATAACCCCCCGCATGAAGCCTTCGACATCATGCTCGCACGCCTCATGCAGCCGGACGGCTCAGTACAGATGTCGTGGCATGACCTCAATACGACGCTTCCGAAATTCTGCGAAGCGCTGCGTGAGATTCAGATTGCCTACTATGATCGCGAACGACCGGACATGGCGAGGCTGACAGGCACTCTCGAGGCGGGTGGTCGATCGCCTTCTTTGAAGAAATTCGTCATGACACAGG
>ERZ1292623.2422-Hain-H51-01um-R1-2422-length-16759-cov-7_pt1 | contig 16759 bp, 15 predicted proteins | sample MGYA00564398_ERZ1292623 | MGnify/ENA primary metagenome ERZ1292623 (study PRJEB36523, sample SAMEA6512633) | groundwater metagenome | collected 2019-01-07 | study: AquaDiva: Metagenomics assemblies of 32 groundwater samples | reverse complement strand
ATTCTAAAAGAAATAATTTCCAAAAACACCATTAATTCCAATTACAAAAGGATCGTAGAAATATCAGCAGTATTGGGTGGGTTTTTTTACATTTTTTCAAGATATATGATAGCTAATTATAATATGGCTCTTTTTTCTCACAATCAAGTATTCTTAAATCCTCTTATGTTTTATTTGTTTCTCAAATATTTTCTTACTTTACGCAAGCATTATCTATGGTTTGTTCTTTTATTAACTTTTTTATTTGCGCCAAACTTTGCTTTACTTTCAGCTCCAGCATTTTTTTCCTTTTTCCCAATCGCACTGATATTTTTATTTTTGTATATTAAATTTATTAAGAAACAGAAAATACAATTAAAAACTCTATTTGTGGCAGCTTTAATTTTTATCGGACTCAATGCTTTTCATGTAATACCGCAGGTTTATGATGTGTTCAGCTCAGGCAGTCCGATACACGCTACAATTTTTAACCGGCAAAGCAATGATATACTGAATCATTTCTACGGCATTCTTGTAATCTCACAGCCCGTAATTAATATCTTTCTTCCTTCATGGAAAAAAGAGCTCGAGATTTTATCTCTTATGGCGCCTTTGTTTATCGTTATGAGTTTTGTTTTTAACAAATATAGAAATAAAACAATTCTCCTTACAGCAATCTTTTTTTTAATCACTTATTTTTTGGCATCGGCAAGAATTACATGGACGGGAATACAATTCTATCTTTCTCTTTTTTATATTCCGGGTTTCGCAATGTTTCGTAATTTTTCTGGAGTTTTTGCCTATGTTTATTCATTTTTTTATGCGCTTCTATTTGGTCAAGCGCTCTTTTTCATTTTTTCAAAATTAAAGCCTAGTCAAGTCAAAATATTATTTGCATTAATAGTAGCAGTAATAGTTTTATCATCCTGGCAGTTAATTAATGGACAGTTAGTAAATCAGGTGCTTACAAGATCAAATAATGTAAAATCGTTCATGGTTATGGATCCTAAGTTTGAGGAGACGCTTGCTTTTTTTAGGAATTTTCATAGTAATGGAAGGATACTTACGTTGCCATTTACAGATTCGAGCCATCAGGTGGTTCATGGAGAAAATAACGGAGCCTATGTCGGTGCTTCTCCAATTGCTTTTTTAGCCGGAAAAAATGCTCTTAGCGGATATCCTCTAATATCGCCATACAGTGAAAGCTTTTGGGAATTATCTAAAGATGCAAATTTCGATTCGATAAAAAAACTGCTTGGTTTACTAAATATTCAATACATATTTCATAACAATGATCCTAAAGTATATGATATTACTTTTCCTGATTATCCTTATTCGCCGGATTATGTCCGTAAATATATGCCTGCAAATCAAGAAGAATATAAAAAATATGTTAAAAATCTTACTACGGAGAAGATTTTTGAAAAAGGAACATATAATTTATATAAAGCTGATGAAAAATATTTTTTGCCCCGTTTTTATATACCCAATAAAACTATTTTGTATAGGGATGATCCTAATTTAAGTGTATACGCTAAGTCAAAAGCATTTCTATTAGATCAGAAAACTGTTGATGAAGTGCGAGTTATGTATGTTGAAGAAAAAGTGTGCAATAATATTTCTCTGGGGAAGATGTGCAGCAAGGAAGTTGCAAAAAGTCTTCCAAAAATTACCTTTGAAAAAATCAATAGCATAAAATATAAGATCAAAGTTTTTGGCGCAAAAGATCCTTATACTTTGGTATTTTTGAACCAGCTTCATCAAGACTGGAAGCTTATTGATTTAGAAAAAGAAAACAATATGATTTGGTCAAGGGTATTGAGGGTGATTGCAGATAATGCAAGTAAAGCAATTAAGGTTTTTATTAAAGAGCCGGAAAACAACAATATAGAACTTGCGAATTATTTTAATGGCGATATAAGCGAGAAAGTAGGTATGAATAATTTCTTAAGTTTATCGACTTTTAATACATGGGGAAAAGTAGCAATTGCTGACAAAAGACATTTTCAAGTTAATGGATACGCAAATGCTTGGTATATTATCCCAAATGATATGCAAAATAAAGAAAGCTATGAGTTGATTATAGAACTAAGTGGACAAAAGACATTTTTAATTTCCTTACTTATTTCAGGTGTCTCGTTAGTGGGATTTATGATTTGGGGACTGAAGCTTTTTTTCACAAAAAATAAAGGAGTAAATTATGAAAAATAGAAAGTGCGCTGTATGTGGTTCTTCCGATTTTGTTAATCTGTATTTAACACATGATAGGATGTTTGGTATTTCAGGAAAATACAGAGTAAAAAAATGTAAAAAATGTTTACTATTATTTATAGATCCACAGCCAACCACGAATGTTCTAAGTCAGCATTATCCGAGCAAAAAATATTATTCATATACTGTTTCTCAAAAGAGAAATATTTTTGGAATTTTACGTAATTATCTTGTAAAAAATTACTATAATCCTAATTTTGTAGCAAGTATTTTTGCAAAATTTGTGAAAAACGTTCCAGCAATGCCCTCTTATAGAGAAAATGGCAAAATACTTGATGTAGGATGTGGGACGGGTGATACCCTCATCCTTTTACAAGAGCTTGGGTGGGAAGCATATGGGATAGAAATAGATAAAAATGCGGTAAAAGCAGCTAGAGAAAGAGGATTAACTCATGTAAAACTTGGAACATATAAAGACATTTTTAAATTTCCAGATAACTACTTTGATTCCATAAGGCTTTATCATGTGATAGAGCATTTAGATGATCCAATAACATGTCTTAAACTTATTCATAAAAAATTAAAGAAGGATGGGGAATTAATTCTCGGAACCCCTAATTATTCAAGCTTAATAAGCAAGATTTTCGGAAAATATTGGTACAATCTTGATGTCCCAAGACATGTGTTCGTATTTTCCCCAAGCAATCTGAAAACATTAGTTAAAAAATCAGGGTTTAAGACTGACGAAGTTGAATTTTGTTCGGCTGGGGGAAATACTAACAGCATCCAGTACATAATTAATGCATGGCGTATTTCTAAAATTCAATTAGGAGGTAAATTTTGGATATTTCTTCTTTTCTATCCAATTGAATGGATATTGGACAAGATAGGGTTAGGGGACATATTTATCCTCAGAGTTTCTAAAAAATAATATTAGCAAAAGTTTCAAACTAAACGGTATTCTTATTTAATTAACTTTTATGAAGTTATATATATCTCTTTTCTTTTAAGTATCTCTGAAGTCCGATTTTCCAATCAGGCATGATATTTATATTGAGTTTATCAAGGTTATAATTTTCCAAAACAGAAAAATGGGGGCGTCTTGCGGGGGTTGGAAAATCCACAGTAAATATGGAGTCACAACGAACGTGAGTATTGGTAAGTGAAAAAATTTCTTTTGCAAAATCATACCATGAGCATTGACCAAGGGAAGTTGCATGATATAGTCCAAATGAATCGGTATCTAATAGTTTGATTATTTGTCTTGCCAGATCAACGGTGTACGTAGGAGAAACGATTTGATCATTAACTACACGTACATGTTTTCTTTCCTTTGCAAATCGCAACATAAGCTCTACGAAGTTATAGCCTTTTCCCGATGAACTTGAAGTTCCGAAGAGGCCACATGTTCGAATTACGAAATGCTTTTTGCAGGTATACCGCACAAAGTATTCACCAACAAGTTTAGAGATGCCATATGTATTAAGAGGTCCTGTTGGGTCTGTTTCTATATATGGCTTTTCTCTTTTTTCGTCCATTCCAAAGACATAGTCGGTGCTTATATATGCAAGAGTTTTTTTATGCGTTTGACAAAATTCCGCAAGATTTTTGTTGCCTATGCCATTAATTAAAAATGCTTCATTGGGAAATTCTTCGGCAGCATCAACCTTGTTATACGCTGCGGTATTAATGATAATGTCTGGATCAATTTCCGAAAAAGCGTTTTTAATGCTTTCTGGTTTAGTTATTTCTATATCTTGATGTGTAAGTGAAAAAAGTGAAATATTTTTCTCTAGTAAAAACAATTTCCTCAAGTCGTTTCCTAATTGACCATTTGATCCAATGATAGCTATACTTTTCTTTTTATCCATATGTTATAATAATTTGATTACCCGATAATCCTGGGCCTTTTAATAATTATAGATACTTTAGTATATTTAATCAAATTAATCAAACAATTTAACCCTACATTCTATGAATAAATCATCTATTAAAAACAAAGAGCTTTCTAGAATGATGGATACACTGAATTCAGCGCCCAAAATATACGCGCCTTCAGATTACTGGCAAATGTTAAATACGGTTCATATAAATAAACTTGATGCAGACGGGTTTGATTCTTTTAAACGGTCTATTAATAAAGCGTATTTTAATTGGGGAATATCAGGAATTTTTCTCCATCAGTTGCAAATTTTTTTTTCTGAAATTTATCGTGGAAATATATGGCCGATGGTAAAAAGTAAATTTATTGATAAAAACTTTTCAGGGAAAGTATTTGTTAAGTTTGAATTCTTATCAAGGCTTATCTATAGGGTATATGTCGCATATTTATATGATTATGTAAGCAGGATTGATCGTTTCGGATTACTGAAAAAAATTTCTGAACCGCTTCTTGGAGGACCTTTCTTGGTTAAATATCGTAATAGGCGTATCTCTCAAGATCTCTGCAATTCTGTATACGAGTTTTATAGCATTACGAAAGAAATTAATCTGGACAAAAAGCTTGAAACAGCAGAAATAGGCGCGGGATATGGCAGGTTAGCATATGTTTTTCTCAAAGCGTTGCCAAAAGCAAATTACTGCATTATCGATATTCCTCCTGCTTTATATATTTCTCAAGAATATCTTCGAAGAATATTTCCAAAAGAAAAAATATTTTTGTTTCGCCCATTTAAGAATTTTAAAGAAATAGAGCAGGAATTTAAAGATGCAAGAATTAAATTTCTTCTATCGCATCAAATTGAATATCTGCCAAAAGACTACTTTTATATTATGATAAATATCAGCTCTCTTCACGAAATGCGCAGGGACCAGATCAGTAATTATATAAAACAAGAGAATCGCTTAACTCGAGGATTTATATATTTAAAGCAGTGGAAAAAAGCCAGGGCGAAAGACAACAATTTTATTCGAGAAGAGGATTATCCAATTCCTTTAAAATGGAAAAAAATCTTTCATCGTACTCATCCGATTCAGAATCTATTTTTTGAAGCGCTTTATAAAACAAGAAGCTCAGGAAACATTTAATCTTCTCCTAGTATTTTTTTAAAAACAGGATTTAATATGGTTTCTGTATCGTAATTCTTGGAAAACAAAATGGCATTTTTACTGTAAAGATCGTAAAGAGTTTTATTAGTAAGTAAAACTTTTAATGCAGAATACCATTCATTTGAACTTACGACACTGAATCCAATTTTATTTTCATCGATCATTTTAAATGAATCATTAATCCTGGTACTTATAATAGGTAAGCCTGCGCCTATATAATCAACTAATTTACCCGTGAGGTCTTTATTCATAAAAGCATGATCTGGGGATCTTGGGTTTAATCTTGATGCATATGCGGCAAGACCAATAGCATAGCGTGGAATAATCTCTTCAGTCAATAGTTGATTTTCTCGACTTCCACAAAAAGATATTACGCTTCCTAACGAAAGCTGTTCGATAGTTTTTTTGATCGGACTATGAGTGTTAACCTCTCCATATACAGCAAGACTAAATGATACTTTCTCATCTTTTAGGCGTTTTAATGCTTTAAGTAGTGGTGTAAAATCGGTAGTAGAATAGTCTATAGCTCCTGCATATATCAAAAGTCTTCGATCTTTTTCTCTTACTCTTTTTATAGATTTTAAGTCAATAAGAGATTTAACAGTGAATTGTTTGTGTCTATATTTTCCATCAGGATCGACCTCTTCTATAAATTTATTTCCGAAAGAAAAAAAATAATCACAAGATGTGTATGAAAATTTAGTTATTTTTTGATAAATTATGTTCATAAAAGGATTTTTAAATCTTTTTTTGGAATAATCAACATTGTAATAGCTAATTTTATTAATCTTAAAAAGTTTTTTGTATAAATAAGTGTGAAAGTAAGATAGAGAATCAAAGCAAATAGCAAGGTCAATTTTGGAAGTCTTAAAATATCTGTGCCAAATAATTATTGCATAAATACCCTCAAGCGGATATTGGAGAAATGGCGGAATTTTATATCTAAAAATTCTTTTGTCCCCATCTATAAAACTTTGTTGTTTTCTGTATGGGAACATCGGATGGACGATTCTATATACCTTGTATTTTTTTTTGAGATATGAGTAAAATTTATACGCAGGGCCTCCTTGTATTTCACTTTCATGAAAAGCAAGCAAAATAGTTTTCATAATTCGAAATCGAGATTTGTAATTGAAGGCTCAAATTTTAACAGTTTTTTTGCTTTATCAATATTTAGTATTAGTTTCTGCAGGTTGTTCTCTGATGGACGATAAGCAATATCAAAGGTATATTTTTTTTTCAGTAACTCAACCACGTCGTTAACAGATGTTACTTTTGGGTTAGAAATATTGAAAATATCAGATTTTTTATAACTAACAGCTTTCGCAATTGCCACACATACATCATTAACATGCAGAAAATTTCGTTGTTGAGAGCCATCTCCCGCTATGGTAATTTTTTTATACTTATCAATGTCGGATAAAAAATTAAAAATTACCCCTTTATGATTATTTTTACCATAGACATTAGGTAATCGTAAAATAACATATTGTAATCCATAGTTTTGCGCATAATATTGAATGCATTGTTCAACAAATAATTTCGATAACCCATAGAGAGTATTAGGAAATAATAAATCAGTTTCTAAAGACTCTTTGTTTATGGGATTTCCATATACAGCGCCGCTGGATAGATAAATCACTTTTTGAAGTCCGTATTTTCTTCCTTCTTCTAAAAATATTTGGAGAATCAAAACATTTTTCTCTAATTGTTGTTGAAAATCATAACCATACGCGCCTGCTAAAAAGATTGCTTGTTTAATGGTATGTTTTTGAAAAAAATCTTGGACATTTTCTTTATTATGCAAATCGCCTTGAAAGAGAATAAAGTTAACTCTTTTTTCTTTAAAATATTTTTTAAGGTTAGAGCCAATAAATCCGTTATGTCCTGTAATTGCTAGCATATTTATAAGTACTTCTTTTCGTCAAGTAATTTCTTAACAAGATCGATGATTACCTCTTCAATTGTTTTTTTTGCGGTAAAGTTAAATACATCTTTTGCTTTCTTCGTTGATATCATGTAAGACCGATCTTTCCTGTCATCTTGTTCAAAAATAGTTTTAGGACGCAGGGAAAAATGCTTAGCCATTGTCTCTTGTACTAATAAAGCAATATCCCGAACTTGAAAATTAGCAAATCCAATGTTAAATATCTGTCCTGCTACCTTCTGTTTTGGGGCAATTAGTGTTTTGTAATATGCTTGGGCAACATCATCAACACTTATCAGAGGTCTCCACTGAAGACCCTTGCAATAAACTCGAATATATCCTTTGGTTAGGGCGCTTCTTACCATAGCGTTAACAACAAGATCAAAACGCATAACAGGAGAAAAACCACATACAGTTGCTTTACGAAGTATCACTACAGAGAAATTTTTATCGGAAAGTGTTAACAATTCTTTTTCAGCTTGATATTTTGAGACTGAGTATACGCCACTGGGATAAACTTGAGCCTTTTCACTTTTAGGCTCATCCTTGTTGCCCATCCCCTTATCATATATGGAAGAACTTGAAGAAAAGATAAAGCGCTTAACATTCATTTTTTTTGCCTTTTGTGCAAGAGCAATAGCGGCAAGTGTGTTTACTTTTCTTGTTTCTTTTGGATTTTTATCAGAAGTTGTTTCGTTGGAAAACGCTGCCAGATGTATAATTGCAAAGATATTCTTAAGCAGCATAGAGTCTATTTTTCTAATATCACTTTGTATATATTCGAATTTTTTTTTGTATTGTTGGGGAATATGTCCAGAAAAAGGAAAAATATCTATTACGATTACAAATAAGCCTTTTTTCAAAAGATAGTCTACTAAAACTGACCCGATGTAACCAGATCCACCGGTAATAAGAATCTTTTGCTGAGTTTTTAAAGTTTTCATTATGATATAGGATTTAGAGTAACTTTGGGTATATAGAGAATAGCGCTGTCGTGATATTTATTGCCTCTCAATTTTTTAATTTTGCTAACAATTTCTTTATAAAAATTCCACGACATAATAATGATATAGAGATTTTCTTGTTCTTTTTGTAAGACTCTAGGAGATTTTATTGGGATATTTCTTCCAGGAGTAACAAGTCCCCATTTTAGAGGATTGTCATCCACTATATAATCAAGATTGAGCTTAAAATAATTAAGCATAGTATTTCCTTTTGCAGAAGCGCCATATCCGATAACCTTCTTCTTCTTTTTTTTAAAATCCGAAACGAGTTTGCGAAGATCGTTTCGATTTTTTGCTACGTTTTTGGCAAAGCGTTTGTAAGTTTGGATATCAAACAATCCGCTTTCCTTCTCTTTACGTATAAGAGTAGTTACCTTTTTTGAATGCTTGCTTATTCCTTTTTTGAGGAAGAATCGGATGCTGCCTCCATGGATAGGAGTTTGGATTAAATCAACAATGTGGAATCTTAAACGTGTAGCAAGTGTTGCAAAGGAGTTAACTAAAAAATATGAAAGGTGTTCGTGGTAGATTGTGTCGAATTCATTGAATATAACCATATTGTTGCCGTAGGGAAACTCAAGTATCAAAATGCCATCATCTTCCAAAGCCAAAGAACAAGCGGCAAGAAATCTATCAATTCGATCAACATGAGCAAATATATTGGTTCCCGTAATAATATTGAATTTCTTTCCAAGCTTTTGAACTACTTTTTCGCTCCAGTAGTCAACAATTACAGGAATACTTTTCTTAATAGTAATTTTTCGTAAGTTTTCTGCCGGATCAATTCCATAAACATCACACCCTAATTCTCTAAAAAATTCCAATTGTGTCCCATCGTTACAAGCAATGTCCAATACCCGAATCTTTTTTTCCTTCATTTGGGCTACAGCGTTTCTTGCCAAATCTCTGCAATGTTTTTGGAAGGTTTCTGTTGTACCGCTAACATAGAGATAGTTTCTAAACATTAATTCCGGTTTTATTACTATACTAAGCATGCTATGAAAACAGTTTTGACATAACATTACTTCAAGCGAATATTCTTTTAGCTTGTCTTCTTTATGGTAACTGTTTGCCAGGGGCTGTTTGCCCAGGTTAAGATACAATAAAAGATTTTTAGAGCCACAACAGCGACATTTTGCCACTTTTTTCATAGAAAGGATGGATTTTTTTTATATTCCATAAAACTAATTCCTTTTCGATCACGGTTTGAGAGTACAGGATCGGTAATTGGCCACTTTATATTTAAATTTGTATCGTTCCAAAGTATAACCTTATCTGAAGATCGTTCATATGGTTTTGTAAATTTATAAAGCATTTCAGCGAAATCAGTGAGAACTGTAAATCCAACAGCAAATCCAATGGGAACATATAATTGCTTTTTGTTCTCAGCGGTCAGTTCAACTCCATACCATTTCCCAAATGTAGAAGATTTTTTTCGTATATCTACGGCTACAAAAAATATATTTCCCTGAATGCAACGAACAAGTTTTTCTACAGGGGCAGCGGCGTCTTGATAATGAAGCCCTCGTAGTGTTTTATTTTTTGATTTAGAGTGTACTTCTTGAGAAAATGTAAGATCGAGGCCGGATTTTTTAAAATCTTCTTTATTCCAAGATTCGATAAGGAATCCTCGGTCATCCTTAAAGTAGTCAACTTCTATGATCAACAAGCCTTTTAGAGGAGTTTTTGTTAGCCTCGTTTTCATGAAATCAATTTTCTCATACTGTTACTTTTATGTAAAGGATGTAATTAACTAATAAATATGATATAAATAGCTAGAGAATATTGCTAATGATGGTGGTCTGAAAGCTTATATTGTGAAAAAAATAAATTTATTTAAGCCATTTGCAACAAATGAAGAAGTTAGAGCAGTAACAGCAGTAATTAAAAGTGGGTGGTGGAAAGAAGGTCCATTATGCAAGAAGTTGGAAAAAGCGTTTTGCAATTACACGAAAGCGAAATACGCAATATCTGTTAATAGCGCTACGGCAGGGCTCGATTTGTTATTTAAAGCATATGGAATAAGGAATGGAGAAGTAATTGTTCCTGCATTAACTTTTATAACAACAGGGCTGGTGCCTTTGTATAATGATTGTAAGGTTATATTTGCAGACATAAATAAGGAGACATTGACAATTGACCCTGAGGATGTTGCAAAGAAAGTTACATCAAAAACAAAGGCAATTATCGTACAGCATCAGTCGGGATATCCCGTAGATTTGGATAGTTTTGAACAGTTTAAAAAAAAAGGCATTTTGGTAATTGAAGATGCAGCACACGGTGCAGGGTCATTCTATAAAGGAGAGCACGTTGGCACCAGAAATCCCTCTGTTTTTTCATTCAATGTTGTTAAAAACATCGCAGCATGTGAAGGCGGGATGATTACGACAAATAGAAAAGATATGGCAGAGAAAATGATTACCTTACGATGGTTTGGTATAGATCAATTTGCCTGGAAAAAAGAAAAAAGGAAGCATTTATGGGATTATTCCATATCAATGATCGGCTATAAATATCATTTTAATGATATTTTTGCTGCGCTTGCCTTAGTTCAGCTGCGAAGACTCGATAAAACAAACAAGAAAAGAAGAGAATTATCTAAAAGATATGATGAGAATTTTTCGAAGAGTTCATTTTTCGTTAAAGTTTTACATATCGACTCCGATAGAATATCCTCCCGACACCAGTATATAATTCGTGTTGAAGAAAAAGATAGGGACAGTCTTATCAATTGGTTAACGAATCACAAAATAATATCAGGAGTGCATTATAAGCCTATAAATCTTTATCCAATTTTTAGCGAACATGGCAGTACGCCGATTACGGATCAAGAGTGGAAGAAAATGATAACGTTGCCTCTTCATCCAAAATTAACAATTAAAGATATAGATTATATATGCAATATAATCAACGCCTATTATAAGCATTAGCATTACATGCAGATCTTCCGTTTATGTTTTATCTTACAGGATTAATTGTACCAGTATTTAGTTATATATTTCAGGTCTACCCGCGCTTTATTAACCGTTATTTTGGAGTAGATGTGTGGTCAAGGATGCTTGAGGCTGATCATATTCGAAAAAATGGACACAAAATTCCTATGGGAAAAATTAGCGATGGATATATAATTGAAGGGTATTTGGATTATCCTCCTGCTCTCCCATGGCTTTTGTCGTTTATTTCTAAAAAAAACTTACTATCTTTACAGGGTTTTATTTCTCCTCTATTCGATGTTTTACAAAATATTCTTGTTTTCGCTATTGTCTTACAACTGACTGATAATCTTCAAACTGCAATTATAGCGCAAATTATATATGCCACAATTCCGCTTGCAGTTTTGGAAAACAGCTATCTTACTCCAAGATCCTTTGGTTACATAACCTTTACTGCTGCTTTTTATCCGCTTCTTCTTTATTCGCTTGTGCAAAATCCAATCTATCTTATGGCAGGATTTTTATTCACACTGCTTTGTTTTTTTACCCATAGGTTCGCAACGCAAGCGCTTTTGTTTATTTGTTTGTTTTTTTCAGTTTTTGACAGAAGCATATTGTATATTGTTGTATTTTTTGCCGCTATGCTTGCTGCTATTGTCTTGAGTAAGGGTTACTATTTACGGATTCTTGAAGGCCATATTTCAAACATCTATTTTTGGGCTTTAAACTATAAACTTAGATTCGCTCATCAGGTACGCGGAATACAAAAAGGGAGAAAGAAGCGTGATTTTGTAAGTCTCGTATACTACCTATTAGGAACTTTTACTCCGATAACACTTATTGGTACAAATTTTTGGACTATTATACCGATATTCTTTTTAACAGATATGTTGCTTGGTTTTGGAGTTATTCAGCAAAACATACTCATGGAACCACTTTATTTCAAAATGGCATTATGGATTGTAGTCTTCTATGTTATTGGAGTACTTATCCTATCAATTAAACGCCTTTTGCCTATTGGAGAAGGACAAAGATATTTAGAAATGACGTTTGCGCCCACAGCTATTTTATCTGCAGTAGTTTTATCGTCTTTATTAAAAACAGATTACACAATGATTGTGATTTCTATATTTTTTCTTATACTCTCTGTGAATATAGGATTGACTATTGTTTCCCAGTGGATTGGTATTATTCATGATCAAGGCAGAAGTGTACATGAAGATATGAGAAAAGTTTTTGCATTTATCAATAATGTTAAGCCTAAGCCGCGAATTCTTTGTATACCTCATCAAATTACCACAATGGTGGTATACAATACAAAAGCTAAGGTGTTTGTGGATATTCAAGCGGGAACACTACAGAAAATCCAGGACGTTTTTCCCGTGCTAAAATTTCCCGTAAAAGAAATAGCAAAAAAATACGATCTCAATGCGGTAATCCTTAGAAAATATTATGCTACAATGGAGGAGCTAAAACTAGATCGGAAATCACTCATTTTCGAAACAGAGGAAACCCAAATATTCAAGTTATAAATACATGACAAAAATAAAAGAAATTATTATATTTGGTACAGCAGGAAACGCAATTGATATCGCGGAAACAATAAATGAAATAAATGATAGATTATCAAAACCCATTTATACATGTATAGGATTTTTAGACGATGATGCATCAAAGTGGGGTAAGAAGTATGCAGGAATAAAGGTTTTGGGGTCATTGGAAAGTGCGCAAAAATTTCCACAAGCATATTTTATAAATGGCATAGGTAACGACAATAATTTTATTAAAAAAGAAGCTATCATTAGTCAAGCAAAAATTCCCCTCAAAAGATTTATAACCTTGCAGCACCCAACGTCTAGTGTATCTAAGTCGGCAAAAATAGGCTTTGGTACAATGATTTTCCAAAATGCTACCATAGCGTCTAACGTAAACATTGGTAATCACGTTATTGTTTTTCCTAATGCGGTTATCAGTCACGAGGTAAAAATAGCTGATTATGCGAATATAACCGGCGGAGCGTGTATTTCCGGACGTGTGAGCATAGAAAAGTCTTGTTATCTTGGAACAAACGCTTGTGTCAAAGGCGACGTTGTCATTGGAGAATATTCGCTTATTGGTATGGGGGCAGTGGTAATAGATGATGTCCCTGCAAACAGCGTAATGGTTGGTAACCCTGCAAGGTTTTTAAAAAGGGTGTTATAAGCTATATGGATATCAAAAATTTACATATTGGTATTACCGGAGGGACGGGTTTTTTAGGAAAGCATTTAGTAAAAAGACTTAAAGAAGAAGGAATTGATTATGAAATCTTGGATAGAAAAAAATATGATCCCTACGATCTTAAATCGTTAAAAAAATTTGTAGAAAACAAAAATGTGATTGTGCATCTGGCAGCACAAAACATTGGCGCCATTGATGAGTTGGTTAAGGCAAATGTTTTGGGAACAGCGTGTTTACTGGAAGCAATTTCTAAATATGGATCATCGACTAAGTTCATTTTTATCTCTTCGGTGCAGGTGTATCTTAAGGATAAGATATACGGAATGACAAAGCGATTTGGAGAAGAGATAGTTAAATACTTTGATGGACAAGAAAAAATAGACTCTGTTATATTAAGGGTCACAAATTTATATGGTTCAGGATGTAAGCCTTATTATAATTCTGCAATAACAACATTTATCCATCAAGCAGTCAAAGGAGAGGAAATTGTGATCAATGGAGACGGTAAGCAGGAGAGAGATTATTTATACGTAACTGATGCTATTGATGTTATCATAAAGGCAATTACCGTTTCATCAAAAAGAGTGTTGTATTTAGATATCTGTTCTGATTCAAAACGATCCTTAAATGATGTTTTGGACATCATAAGAAGTATATGCAAAAAAAATATTAAAGTTCGTTATAACAAAAATAGGATCGATGTTCCATGGCGTTTTAATATTTCATCAAATAAAGCAAAAAAAATGTTAAAATGGAATCCAAAAATTAATTTAGAAAAAGGAATTGAGATAACAGTTAATTCTCTAATATGAAGAATAATGACATTTCTATAAAAAAATTAGATATTAAGAAAGACAATAGGGGTAGGCTGATAGAAATTTTTCGTGCAAAAGATGTGATGGGGGGGGAATTTGGTCAAGTTTTGATTACCACTGCGTATCCTGGTGAAACAAAAGGAAATCATTATCATGCAAGAAAGAATGAATGGTACTGTGTGGTCAAGGGGCAAGCACGATTAACTCTTATAAGCAACAAAACGCATGAGAAGCAAGAATTTCAGATGGGAGAAAATAATATGCTTTTAGTACATATTCCTCCGAATTATACGCACTTTATTACTAATATCGGCAAAGAAGAAATGTTTCTGCTAGTATACGTAGACGAAATATTTGTGAAATCCGATCCGGACACATATCCTGTATAATAATAAAAAGAAATGAAAATATCTAAGTTAAAGATAATGACCATTTTGGGCACAAGGCCTGAAATTATTAGACTTTCTTGTATTCTACCAAAAATGGATGAGTTTTTTGAACATATTATTGTATATACCCAACAAAGCTATAGTTACGAACTAAGCGATATTTTTTTCAAAGAGCTTGAGCTTAGAAAGCTTGATTATGTTCTAGATGTTAAGTCTGGAACGCTGGGTGGGCAAATTGCCAATATAATAGAGCAAACTGAAAAAGTAATTCTAAAAGAGATGCCTGACGCGGTTTTAATTTTGGGAGATACCAACAGTGCGTTATCTGCCATAAACGCAAAAAGACTTAAGATCCCTATATTTCACATGGAGGCGGGGAACAGAAGCTTTGACTGGGACGTTCCAGAAGAGGTAAATAGAAGAATTGTAGATCATATAAGCGATTACAATCTTTGTTATACAGAACATGCAAGAAGATATCTACTTGCCGAAGGAGTAGAATCTAAAAATATATTTGTAACAGGGTCACCCCTTGCTGAAGTGTATGGATATCTTAAGAACAAAATAGACTCATCAAGTATTCTTGATAGTCTAAAGATTAAAAGCGGCGAATACTTCTTGGTAAGCACGCACAGAGAGGAAAATGTTGACAATGGCGATCGCCTAAGAGAGCTCTTTTCCTCATTCGATTTTTTGACAACAGAATATAAGCTTCCGATCGTTGTCTCGCTCCATCCCAGAACAAAAAAAAGACTTGGTCAGATGAGAATAAAAGTAAATTTTAGGGTTTTTCTTTGCAAGCCCTTTGGGTATCTTGAGTATTGCAAACTTCAAAAAAATGCGCTCTGTGTTCTTTCGGACAGCGGCTCTATCCAAGAAGAATCAGCGATTCAACAATTTCCTGCTGTTCAGATTAGGGTTAGCACAGAAAGACCTGAAGCGTTCGATGCGGGGTCTATTATCCTTTGTGGGTTTAACAAGCATTCTATTGCAAGCTCTATAAAAATCGCTATCGATGAAAAAAAGAAAGGTAAACATACAATCCCAAGTGATTATAAAGACGAAAATGTTTCGGAAAAAGTGGTTAAGCTTATTATGGGATTAACAGGAATAAGTAAATATCATGGCCGGAGATAGTTTAATAATTAAACATAGACAACCCCTGCTTACTCCAAAAGGAATTCCGTTTGTATACTTTCCAGGAAACTGGGAATCACGATGGGTATATCATGCACAAGTGCTGTCATTTAATAACAAGCACTATATGTTATATTCGGGTAGAAGTACAATAGGTAAACGATTTGGAATGCGCCATGATATTGGTCTGGCTTATAGTAATGATTTAATTCACTGGAAGCGCTACAGTAAAAATCCTATTTTTTCTCCATCTAGAAACCCAAAATTTTGGGACTCAGACTTAGTTGCTCATCAGTGCATTATTAGAGTAAAGGATGTTTTTTACATGTTTTATGATGGAAGCCGAAAAGGATTTTGGCAGGAATCAGTTGGAATAGCACGAAGTACTGATTTGATCCATTGGAAAAAATACAAAGAAAACCCTATTTTTCGCCCAGGATCTTTTTGGTGGGATAAAGATCACGTCAGTCGCTGCTCGGTATTTCGAGAAAAGAACGATTACTATTACATGTTTTATGCTGGGCATGATGGTATATGCGAAAGAATTGGAATTGCTAGGAGTAAAAATCTTTTTAGTTGGGAAAAATTTATACCAGAACCCGTGCTAAATCTTGGGTTAAAAAGAGATTGGGATGAATCTCACATTTCTGATCCAAGAGTGATTAAGGTTGATAATGTATATCTTATGACTTATTCTGGGTATAATCATACCCAGAAAAGCGCAATAGGACTTGCATATAGCAAGGATTTAATCCATTGGAAGAAGTTTGCAAACAATCCCATTATGGTTGGCGAAAAGGGAAATTGGGATGATAGCGAAGCAGCCAGGGCTGACTTTGTAAAAATTGCTGACAAGTATTATCTTTTTTACTCTGGCGCTGAGGGGATTTTTTTTAAAATTGGTCTTGCAGAGGTGGATATGAAAAGGCTTTTATCAGATCTTAAGGAGTAAGGAGCAGGACAGGCGCTTTTTCAAGTAGATAATCTCCAAGTTGTAGCTTGAAGTGTCTGGTAAATGATATTCTGAAGTAAAAGGGAAAGTTTCCTGACTTAGGACATTTTAGTGTTCCAGAGATTTAAGAAATTCAACTTTTTC